>Ga0082207_1000054_pt1 | contig 77279 bp, 79 predicted proteins | sample LakMenEpi10Aug09_FD_71540 | JGI IMG/M metagenome (GOLD analysis project Ga0082207, IMG submission 71540) | reverse complement strand
CTCCTGATCCCCGACTATTTTTTGTTACCCAATTTACACTTTTTTTGACTTCAGGTAAAGCGTTAGCAACGGCTACGGAATAACCACATTGTTGTAAAAAATCACAATCATTTTCCCCATCCCCAACCCCTACAATTTTGTCTGGGGATAGGTTGATGAATTCACAAAGAGCTTTTAACCCAGAGGCTTTATTAATCCCTTGGGGTAGGAGCATCACGGAGCCTTTATTGGCAATAATTTTAAGATTAACTCCTAACTCTTGAATGGTTTTTTGGGTGATTTCCAAATAGGCTTCCCAAGTGGCAATAATTACTCGTCCAACCCCGAAAACTTCTACGGCTTGGGTTTTAACAATTTGGGAAAATTCCTCTGGAATGCCTTGATTTTGTAATTGTTGTTGTTTTTGGTAAATGCGATCGCGCAAGCAGCTTATAAACGCTTCAGAAGGGCGCTCCGCTAATATTTTTTCTACTTGAGTCGAGGGTTGATATAAAACCGCCCCATTTTCTGCAATCACCCAATCAAACCGATGAATTATGGGAACATGATCAATTAAGTTATCTAATTGTCTTCCCGTAATCAAGATTAACTTTCTCCCCGACTCCCGCCAGAGTTCTAAAGATTTCGAGGTGGACTCCTCAACAATCCCATCCGTTGCTAAGGTGCCATCAAAATCCGTTGCTAAAGCCAAATATTTCATGATTATAAAAAATAAAAGGGAGACTCAACTCAACATCTGATCTTATTTTGACACCACCTTGAACCTTCTACTCTGTTTACTACTCAACATCAATTAACTTTATACAGTCTTATTGCAAATATTTATAATTATTCTCCCTCACCATCAGACGTTGCTGAGGATTGAAGCCCGGAGGCAGATCGCTGTGATCACGCTGGGCGTAAGGGGATCTGGGAGTAGCAAAGAGGCTTGTATTAAGGATTATATCGGAAGTGGGATGGTTTCCTCCTATCCCCAACCCACCATTAACCTCAACCCAAGCGGGAGTTTTCTTAACAAAACTTAATACTATTTTCTTGTATCTTCTTGCAAAAGATTATAAACTAGCATTAGCTTGTTGATAAAGATATTCAATAAGCTGGCAATGGTGGAAAAAGGGAGTAGATCGGTTATTCATTCACTTATCTACTCTTTCATCCATCCTCCTCACACCCTTTTTAGTTATGAACTGTCCTTGCTGTTCTGGAAAACTATTGCGGCATATTGATCGAAATGGTTTGTACTGGTATTGCCCAGATTGTTGCCAAACTATGCCCGTTTCAGAAGCTGTTAATCGGCTCTTATTACAGCAGGAACTTTCGTTAAAACCCAATTCTCAACTTTGGTTATACATTCCCATCAAGCCACCAATACGGGAAATCGCTTGAAAACAGCCGGATAGTTTGTAGCACGGTTGAGAACACAGAAACATAAATTATTCAATCAATTAAACTAGGAGAAAAATGGCAAAAATTGGTTTATTTTATGGAAGTCAAACGGGAAATACCGAAACGATCGCGGAATTAATTCAAAAAGAATTAGGGGGTGCGGTCGTTGTCGATTTACAAGATGTTTCTGATGCAGATATCAGGGATTTCGATAACTACGAGTGCATTATTATCGGTTGTCCAACCTGGAATATGGGAGAACTTCAAGCAGACTGGGAAGGTCTCTATGATGAATTAGATGGCGTTGATTTCAATGGTAAGAAAGTTGCTTATTTTGGTGCTGGCGACCAAGTGGATTATGCCGATAATTTTCAGGATGCCATGGGTATTTTAGAAGAAAAAATCACATCCCTTGGCGGTAAAACGGTTGGTTATTGGCCGACGGATGGCTATGATTTTAGCGAGTCAAAAGCAGTTAAAAAAGGTCAGTTTGTAGGATTAGCGATCGATGAAGATAATCAGTCAGAATTGACAGATAGCCGTGTCAAATCTTGGGTGTCTCAACTGAAGCGGGATTTTGGGTTATAAAGAAACCGGGTTTCTATTTCACATAATCAAAAATTGTAAATCAAAAGGAAATTTTTCATGTCTTTAGTACCTGATGCTATGCTGCTAAATGTAAGTCCTGCGTTGCAGCAATTTGATCGCCCCTTGTTAAACAAGTTATCTCAACAGATTGCGATCGCTCATTGGGAATATTCCCAAACTCCCGATGAACCTCTATCTTTAGAAATTGCCTTGGGGTTACTGCATGATTATTTAAAACATCATGATCGCCCAGTACATTTGATCGGACATGGTACAAGTGGACTATTAGGATTACTGTATGCCCGTCGCTATCCAAAAAAAGTGCGATCGCTCACACTTCTCTCTGTGGGAGTGCATCCGGCCGTTGATTGGCAAGCCCATTATTACGCACAACTCGAACACTTTTCCTGTTCCCGTGAAATGATTTTAACTCGGATGGTCTGTAACTTGTTTGGACATCAATCTCGTCCCCTGATCCGAGAGATCCTGCGAATATTAGAACGAGATCTTAGTAGCTCTTTATCTCCTCATACTTTATATCAAAAAGTAAGTTTTTTTCCTGGGGGAGTACCTGTTCCTCTTTTAGTTTGTGGAGGTCAGGATGATACCATTATTAATTCCAATTTATTGCAGGGATGGCAACCTTGGTTAAAACAAGGCGATCGGATCTGGCAATGTTCCAAAGGACGTTATTTTTTTCACTACTTCCATTCACAAGAAGTAACTGAACAAATTACTGATTTTTGGGATTTGTCGTGTTTATCTCAGAATTTAATTGAAAGTTCTGAAACCGTTAAAGTTAGAATGAGTACATACCAGTAAATAAATTCATCATTAATTAAGGAGATACTGTCATGTTATCAACAGCTATGATTGAGCGGTTAAACGAACAAATTAACTTAGAAATGTTTTCCTCCCATCTTTATTTGCAAATGAGTTCTTGGTGCGCTTATAAAGCATTAGATGGTTGCGCGAAATTTCTCAGCCAACACGCCGATGAAGAAATGTTGCATCAGCGCCGTTTGATTGACTATTTGCAAGAAACAGGTGCATTAGTTATTTTAAAAGGCATGGAAGCACCTCCGACCGAATTTGATTCTCTCAAAGAGATGTTTGAAAAAATCTATACCCACGAACAATTCATCACGAGTAAAATTAATAATCTAGTTCATCTGGCTAGTACAGAACCCGATTATTCAACCCTACAATTTCTACAATGGTATGTAGCAGAACAGCATGAAGAAGAATTTTTGTTTAAGAGTATTCTTGATAAAATTAAGTTGATTGGTGTAGAAGGTCAGGGGCTATTTTTCATTGATCGAGAAATTAGCACTATTGCTACAACCAGAGCAATAAAAAACACTGCCAATACCACAACCTCTACTAATGTTAAACCCTGAAACTAAAGGAGATATCAATGTTAGAAAACCTCAAAATTGCTTTAACTGAAGCCATTGAAGATGAATATAAAGCGCGGGCAACCTATCGTTTAATCCTGAATAAATTTGGAGCAATCCGCCCCTTTGTTAACATTGTTGAGTCCGAGGAACGTCACATTCAGGCGCTAATGCCCTTATTCTCCAAGTACGGAATTGCCCTTCCTGAAGACAACTGGGTACAGCGAGTTGAGGTTCCTGCCTCTGTGCAAGAAGCTTGTCAAGCGGGTGTGCAAGCCGAGATTAAAAACGCACAAATGTATCAGAGATTGCTGGATTTAACCCAAGGCTATCCTGACGTACAACGAGTTTTTTTGAACTTGCAATCCGCATCCCAAAATAATCATCTGCCTGCCTTTCAACGCGGTGCAGAGCGCCGTTTAAGCTCCCCGTTCCCCGTGATTTTGGGGGGGGGGACACAATCTGATCGGCGAGGAGGAGGACACGGACAGGGGCGAGGTTGTGGACACAAAAGAGGGCGGTAAACTCACGAAAACAAGAATTGTAACTGGACTATAAAAAAGGATGATCTACTATGACAAATGCGACATCACCAGAAATTAAAGATTCAGGAGTCTTAGATTTAGCTCCACGCTTGGGGACTTGGCTCGAAGAATATGGAGAGATTTCCACCATCTTACCTGTTTTGGTGGGTTTATTTGTCACCAGTCGCCTGCAAATTAGGGGAGCTACGGCTTTGCTAGTAAATTTGACGCTCGCAGCCTTTACTCGTCAGGTAGTCGTGCAACTGAAAAAACAAGCTCACCCAACAACCTCTGTGGCGACTGCGGTGAATCAACAGTCGGCTAGTGCAGATGACCATACTGCGGAAGACTATACGATCATTCATTCCACACCGGGGCGATTGCGGTTACGAATTCCTCGATTAGTGAATGATGTCCTCTATGCTAAACAGTTGGAAAAATTGTTGATAGCCGATGAAGGGGTGATTAGAGTTCGACTGAATCGGGCCGCCGCCTCATTGGTAATTCAGTATGACGGAGCCGGGGTTTCAGAATTAGAGTTGGGAATGCGCTTGCTGCAAATTCTCGATCGCGCAGAACGCCATTTCCAACCTCAGCCCACCGACAAAGATACAGAAGCGACATAATGGCAAATTTGACACCACCCGCCTATCACATCATTCACCAAACCCAAGGGCGAGTCCGGTTGGGGGTTCCTTGGCTGGGACAGCATCCTGATCAGGCTAAAAAACTACAAGGGATTCTCGAAAATACGGATTATATTACCCACGTTCGCATTAATCGAACTGCGCGATCGCTGATTATTCACTATCAACCTGGGTACTCGATTGCAGCCCAACTGTCGCACCTTTTATCTAAGTGCTTATCCGATCAGGCAACGTCATCTCCAACTCATCCTCCAACTCTAACATCCAAACTTCAAGACTCCGAGGAAGGAGAGTGGTCGAGTTTGCAACTGCCCGTAACAGCAGCATTGCTGGCATTTTTATGTCGGTTTCCCCGATTCGCAATTCTGCGTCCCTTGGCGGTTTTGACGCTCTTGGCTGCGGCCTTTCCGGTAGCTCAACGAGCCTTTCACAGCTTAATCGGACAGCACCGATTAAATATTGATTGTCTGGATTTGCTGGCATTGAGTTTGAGTGGTTGGCAAGGCAAATTGTTAACACCAGCTATGGTGATTGCTTTACACGAGTTTGGGGATGTGATTCGAGAGCAAACGGCTCGCTCAACGGAAGTCCGAACGACGAATTTAATGGATGCGATCGGACGTTTTGCTTGGGTGAAATATGGCGATCACGCTCCGCAACAGATACCCAGCGATCAAGTTCAGGTCGGAGATACCGTCGTTGTCTATCCGGGGGAACAAATTCCCGTAGATGGAACGGTGCTATTAGGAGAGGCGATCGTTGATCAGCAAAGCTTGACAGGGGAAGCCATGCCTGTTGTCCGACAAGTGGGACAATCGGTTTGGGCTTCCACCCTCCTCCGTTCTGGGCAACTCTATCTGCGATCTGATCGCGTGGGTAAGCAGACCCGCGCCGCAGCCAGCATTGAGTTATTGCAAAAGGCTCCGGTGCATGATACGCGCATGGCTAACTATGCCGAAAAAGTCGCCGATCGCCTGATTCTGCCAGCCCTATTACTAGCAGCGATCGTGTTGCTGACCACCCGTGACCCGGCCAGAGCCGCCTCCATTCTCACGCTGGATTTTGTGACGGGTGTTCGCGTTTCTATTCCCACCGCTTTTTTGAGTGCTCTCAACCATACCACCCGTCATGGGGTTTTGGTTCGCAGTGGACGCACCCTGGAACAACTGGCGGAGGTGGATACGATTGTGTTTGATAAAACAGGAACGCTGACGCAGGGTGCGATCGCCATTACGGGGGTGAGAACGGTTGAGGAGGGTTGGCCCCCTGAAACGGTGCTGCAACTCGCGACTGCGGCTGAACAACGACTGAACCATCCCCTGGCCGAAGCGATCGTCCAGTATGCCCAGGAGCAAAATTTGGAGATTCCCGCCCGGGGGGAATGGTCTTATGAGGTAGGTTTGGGGATACGCGCACAAATCAACGGACACAATGTGATCGTCGGGAGTGAGCGGTTCCTGCAACAAGAAGATGTGGACTGGGGCAATTGGATGCCGACGGATGTGGAGCGATTACAATCTTTAATTTATGTGGCTTGCGATCGCCGATTTCTGGGGGTGATCCAATATACCGATCCCCTCCGTCCCGAAAGTCGCTACCTGGTTCAAACCCTTCAACGTGATTATGGGATTGAGTTGCATTTGCTCACGGGCGACCAAGCCCAACGGGCCCAACAAGTAGCAGCAGACCTTGGCATTCCTGCCACCAAAGTCTACGCGGAAGCCTTCCCTGAACAGAAAGCTATGATTGTCCGTGACTTGCATCGGGCAGGACATACCGTTGCTTTTGTGGGCGATGGCTTGAATGATTCGGTGGCCCTAGCCTACGCGGATGTCTCTGTGTCCTTTGAGCAGGGGTCGGAGATTGCGCGGGAGACGGCAGACGTGGTGTTGATGAACAACAACCTGCTGGATTTGCTTGAGGTGATCTCGATCTCCCGTCAAACCCGTGATTTAATCGAACAAAATACTACTCTTGTCGTTGTTCCTAACCTGATTGCTCTAGGGCTGGCTTCTACGGTTGGACTTAATCCTTTGGTAGCAACCGCGATTCATAATGGCTCCGCGATCATTGCTGGCGTGAACAGTTTGCGCCCCCTGCTCCAACATCAAATTGAACAGCAGGGTGGGTGAAGGGGAAAAACGTTAAGGTTTGTCTTCTGGTAATTATTGCAAATAGTTCCTATTAAACCGAAAAATTTGATAGACTAAATCTCAAATAGTTTTATCCTCTCCCAATTACATAATGTCTCTGATTCATCTGGAAAAATCAATTCTCTCCTTCCATCTCAAAGAGATATTGGAAGATGGACAGGTCAACCACCCCCTAACCTGGCTGGGGCTGGGTGTACTGATTTTCGGGCCCAAGTTACTACCGACTTTTGTTAAAGGATCTCAGCCTGTTACCCCAAAATTGGTTAAACAGACAAAATCCACATCGGGGCACACCCAAATTTCCCTATCCCAATGGATTGCTGAAGCGAGAAAGCGAGATTTAGAAGATTATAGGTAAAAAAAATTAAGGGGTCAAGAAATGTAAATTATCTTTTCCCCTTTCCACTCTTGATTATCGAAAATTTTGGGTTTAAAACCCCTAAGTTCCACTTAGGCTTTTTACTCGGTTTTGTGTTAGAGTAGTGTTGGTCGTAAAAAACCCGCCCAACTTTGCAGTCGATATACCATCTACAGAGATGTGAAACCGAGCCTGAAGGAGACTGGGGAAGCGGATGTAAGGCAATGGTCAGCCCAACCTTGAACGCATTAATCAACAAATTCAACAAAAAGTTTAACTTAGTGAACGAGGTTAAACTTAAGTCGCGGGAGGGCATTCCGAGACTGAAAACGGACGTGGAGACAGTGTAAGACTACTTTTAAAGTAGCAACGGTCTGGGAAGCGTCAACCCCATTCGGCGACCATCCTAAAAAGGTGGCGTGGTGAGGAATCCCCGTCCGTTTACGGCGGGGAGGATGTCAACTCTCCGTCAAGATGACTTTTGGTGTAGGTAAGGCGGCTTGGGGGAGTTCTGTTTTTTGGGCTTCAGTTAGTGCTTCGGCTCTAGCTTCGGCGGCGATATCTGCTAGAACTTCTCCCGTTTCCGCCAGCGCACTTTTTGTTTTTTCAAACAGAGTGATACCTGATTTAATTGTTGCTTTCAGAACGGGTCTAACCAAGGGTAGAACCACTGGAGCCACAGCTATAGCTGCGACTCCAATTACGATCACCTTAGTGTTTTGATGGGCTGCTAGTTGAGCAACTCGCGCTCTCAATCCCATATTTTCTTGATTCATCTGTAGCATAATTTGTCCCTTTTCAAAACCTGAATATGATGCTTAACTATTTCCTTATTATAGCGGTTTCGCAGTTATATTTGCACTTATTGTGTCAGTTTATTTGTAAATTAAAGGTTGTCCGAATTGTTTCTCTGTGCTTGTATCCTCTATAGAGTTTTAATAGAATTGTATGACTCAAAAACAATGGTACGAATCCCTGTTCGAGAATTACGGACAAAAATATGATTCTGAGAGTTTTACACAAGGGACAATTGGTGAGTGCGATTTCATAGAAAAAGAACTAGGATTTAATAAGTCCTTAAAAATATTAGACGTGGGCTGCGGTACAGGAAGACATTCAATTGAACTGACAAAGCGGGGATATTCTGTTACTGGAATTGATTTATCCCCATCCCAACTTCAAAGGGCAAGGGATAAAGCAAAAAGTGAAAATTTGATGATTGATTTTCAGCAGCAGGATGCCAGAAATTTGACATTCACTAATGAATTTGATGCAGCGATAATGCTTTGCGAGGGAGGATTTTCGCTCATGGAAACTGATGAAATGAACTTTGAAATTCTGAAAAATGTTACCCGATCGCTAAAGACAAATGCTAAATTTATATTCACAACTTTAAATGGATTATTCCCCTTATATCATTCGGTTGAGCAATTCTATGAATCAGCAACGGAAGCCGGAAATGCCACCTACAAAAGCAATAGTTTTGACTTGATGACATTCCGTGAGCATAACATAACGGAATTTGAAGATGACCTGGGAAACAAGAAATCTCTTGCCTGTAATGAAAGGTATTATGTACCCAGCGAAATTACCTGGTTACTTAAATCTCTTGGTTACAGCAGCATAGATATTTATGGTGCCAAGCTGAGTGCATTTTCCAGAAATGACAAGTTAACAACGGTCGATTTTGAGATGCTGGTTATTGCTGAAAAATAATTTTGTAACTTGTCCCTACCTGCTCAATCACAACTGAACTTAACAGGGAAATTCAATCGTAAAAGTGGTAAGATTTTGGTTGCTTTCCACTTGAATTGTCCCGTTTAATTGTGCCACTAATTTTTGAACTAAAGCTAATCCTAACCCCGTTCCTCCCTGTTTCCATGGGTCAGCATTCGGAATCCGATAAAACTTCTCAAAAATTCGGGGAAGTTCTTGTTCTGGAATTTCGGCTGGGTTGCGAATCACAATTTGTAAGGGGTCAGAAATGGAGGGAGAAGGTAAAGAAATATTCTGTTTCTTTGTTTTACGTTTGTTATTAGTTGTGGGAATTAATTCCAACCAATTAGACAAAGAATGATAATGAATTCCTAAGAAAATTTCTCCTCCATTGGGAGTATATTTACAGGCATTATTTAACAATTCTACTACAATTCTTTCTAAACTATTGGAGTTAGTTCTAATAGATTGTAAATATGGATAATACTGGACATTTAGCACCTGATTCCGTTCTTGGGTACGAGAATAAAAAGGATTGACAATATTAGGTAACCATTCTAATAAATCTAAACTGTCGATGGGAATAGGTGTGGCAGAAGATTCTAACCGTTGTAAATCTAATAAATCATTAATTAAATTAGTTTCTCGCATACATTCAGATTCTAATATTTCTAAATATTTTGGACTTCGCTCTGAGTTGGGGGCAATTTTTAACATATAAATCGCCATTTTCATATTTGCTAAAGGAGTACGAAGTTCATGGGAAACCGTACTCAAAAAATCATCTTTGAGAATATTTAACTGTTGCAGTTCTTCCACCTTAGACGTGCGTTCTTCAACTTGTTTTTCTAGTTCAGCATTCCGGCTTTTTAACAGTTCTAATTTTTCCGTTTGCAATTGATGAACCGATTGTTGGAGTTGTTTAACCACCCGATACATTTCCGTCGGGTCAAGCATTCTTAATAAACTAACCTGTGTAATAATTCCTAATAACTCTCCTTCATCCCCACAAACAATTAGTCGTTGTACCTGTTGTTTTTGCATTTCTTGATGCGCCATCCACAGAGAATCATTAATTTTCAAAGAAAAGGATAAATTTCTCATTACCGTGGTTGCATAAGTCGCCGTTAAATCTAATTCCAAAAATTGCGCCTCCACAATATCCTGTTCTGTAACTAATCCAATAGGGGTTAATTTTTTCTCAGTTCCGGCTTGAAAAATAACCACATAACTCGCTTGATGGGCGGTCATCATTTGCGCTAAACTCAATACAGATGTTGTGACTGGAGCCGTAATTACTTGGGTGATCATTTCATCCCCCACCCGGCGTAATCTTAAAATATTAGCGGGTTGTAAAACCTGACGAATTCGTTCTGGGGTAATCACTCCCACTAATTGACCTCGAATATCTAAAACGGGTAAATGCGAAATTTGATGTTGTCGAAATAAGGATAAAGCCGTAAAAATATCTTGATCATCAGATTCTGTTAAACTAACAGAAATTGGAGACATGATTTCAGCGACTCGGACTTTATTAAGATTTTTTTTGATGACAGGATCTAAAATTTCTGTTGCCATTAACTGAACAATATCTCGTTCCGTGATTATTCCTACAACCGAAGCCATCTGAGGCTGTTCATCGGGAAGTACCGGAGTAATTTCTTCCGAGTCTTGATTAATAACCAAAACACAGCTTGCCCGAGATTCTTCTATTAAAAAACTACCAGAGTTTAAAAGACAATGATTCTGAGATTGACCCAGTATTTTAATCACATCCGCTAAACAGGTTTCTGGTGTTACAATAAATGGATTCCGATCAATGGCTTGTTCTAAAGCAGATGAATAACGCACAGACTGGTAAAATTCCATAACAATACTCTAAAAAGGTTCGTAGGAAGATCCAATAAATTTTTAACATTAAAAAATCAGCAAGTCTGTAATTAGTTTAACTTAATTCAACAATAGGATGGTTATGATTGTATCTGTTAATGAACGCAATTTTTGGGAAGAACGCTATCAACAGGGAACCACCGCCTGGGACTTAGGAGAACCCGCCCCACCGTTTATTACGTTTTTGCAATCTTCTGAGGCTCCACCCCCGGGAAAAACGGCGGTTTTAGGCTGTGGAAGGGGTTATGATGCCCTATTATTTGCCAGTTATGGTTTTGAGGTTATTGGGTTTGATTTTGCGGATTCTGCGATTCAAGACGCATTAAACTATCAACAATTATTAATCAATAAATCGTCAATTTTAAAGGGAGTAGGAAAATATTTACCCACTTCAGCGCAATTTTTACAACAGGATATTTTTGACTTACCCCAGGAGTTTTTAGGACAGTTTGATTATGTAATTGAACATACTTGTTTTTGTGCAATTTCCCCAGATCAACGCCCTAATTATGTCAATTTAGTTGAGTCAATTATGAAACCCAATGGGCAATTATTCGGGTTGTTTTTTACCCATTCCCGTGCCGGAGGGCCACCTTTTGGGATTACTCCGGCGGAAATTCGACAGTATTTTCAAGGGAAATTTCAGATTCTTTCCCTGCATCCGGTGACTGAATCAACCCCCAGCCGTCAAGGAGAAGAACATTGGGGACATTTTATGGCACATCAAAAACTTTAGCAATTAATTCTGCAAATTTTTTCTAACCTGGCTATAATAAGTAAAGATTTAGTTAAACCTGATTTACAAATGAGTCAACCGTTGAATTTAGAAAATATTGCCGATCAGCTAGATAGCAAAAATTTACGAGATCGTCTATTAGCCTTAGCTTCTTTGCGAAATGTTCCTCCAGAAGATGCTGTTCCTTTAATTAAAAGAGTGCTCAATGATGAAAGTTTACAAGTGCGATCAATGGCAATTTTTGCCCTGGGAATTAAACCTACAGAAGAATGCTATTTCCTGTTGGTAAAAATATTAGAAAATGACCCTGATTATGGGGCGAGAGCCGATGCAGCAGGTGCCTTGGGTTATTTGGGAGATATTCGGGCATTTGAACCTTTAGTTAGAGCTTTTTATGAGGATACAGATTGGCTAGTTAGATTTAGTGCGGCGGTGTCCCTCGGAAACCTCAAAGATATTAGGGCTCGGGATGTTTTATTGGCTGCATTAGAAAGTGATGAAGTGATTTTACATCAAGCTGCAATTGCTGCGATCGGAGAAATTAAAGATGTGGAATCGGTTGATAAAATTCTGCGATTTGCTCAAGCGGAAGATTGGTTAGTGCGGCAACGTTTAGCAGAAGCTCTGGGGAATTTAGTCACACCTAAAAGCCTTTCTGCGCTAAATTATTTAGCCAAAGATAGTCATTCTCAAGTCTCTGAATCCGCCAAGATTTCCATTGAGCGGCTACGGGAAGCGGGATTGCAAGTTTAAAGATTTGATTAACAGGGAATGGAGAATATCAAAGATGATGCAATTGTCTTGACAAATTAACCCAACTGTTAGACGATAGGATTCTAGTTTCTAGGTTTAAATAAAAGCTATCCTTAAATCATCATGACTTCTCCCTTCCCTTCTCGCAAAAAGCCTAAGATTCTGCAACTATTATTTTTTAGTTTTATTGTTTTATTCTTAGCTAGTACCTCGGCAATTTTAGGCGCGGTGACTGCTTTATTAGCTCCTGAAAAATTTGATTTTACTGAGCCAGAATCAAATATTTTAGATGGACTCTGGCAACATCGGTTTAAATATAGTTTGTCTCGTCCGGTTAATATTTTAGTCCTGGGAATTGATGGAAGTCCCCACAGTTCTACCTCCTCTCCCGATCTATTTAAAGGTCGTAGTGATACGGTTTTATTTGTCAATTTTCAACCTCAAGATAAATCAGTTAGTTTGTTATCCATCCCCCGAGATACTCAAGTCCAAATTCCAGGTTATGGTACAGGAAAAATTAATGAAGCTAATTATTGGGGCGGCCCTAAATTAGCAAAGGAAGTGGTTCAAACTATCTTAAATAAAGTTGAAATTAACCGTTATGTGCGGGTGAGTAGTGGTGCTTTTCGAGAATTAGTTAATTTTTTAGGAGGAGTGGAAGTATATATTCCTCAACCTATGTCTTATCAGGATAAAACTCAAAAATTAGACATTAATTTGGCTCCCGGTTGGCAAACTATTAATGGTGAACAAGCGGATCAATTTGTGCGGTTTCGAGGCGATGGTTATGGAGATTTAGGGCGGGTACAGCGTCAACAAGCCTTAATGGAAGCAATTTTAGTTCGACTGAAAGATCCGACGGTTTTACCTCGTGTTCCTGAAATTATTCGGATTATGCAAAAATATATTGATACTAATTTAAGTTTTGAAGAAATTTTAACCTTAGTTAATTTTGGGTTAAATCTGGAATCTCAAAATTTTAAAATGGTAATGTTACCCGGTCGTTCTAGTTCGGAGGAATATTCTAATAGTAGTTATTGGTTAGTGGATGAACGGGGACGCGATCGGGTCATGTATCAATATTTTCGGTTAGATTCCACCGGATATACCTTAAAAAGTGCCTACGAACCTTCTGCTTATGAAACTTTGTCTAAGGATTTAAAAATTGCAATTCAAAATACTTCCAGTAATCCCAAAGCAGCGGAGAAAATGCTAGATTTTCTATATAATCAAGGGTTTAATCAAGTTTATTTAGCCCCGATTGAAAGAACTCAACAACTAAAAACAGAAATTATTATTCAAGGCGGAGATTTAGGGGCAGCTAAACTGATGCAAAAAAACCTCGGTTTAGGTGAGCTTAAATCCTCAGCAACGGGTGATATGGGGTCGGATTTAACTATTAGAGTTGGAGAAGATTGGATCAAATAAAATTATCCAAGGGAGATTTTTAAATTCAATTCTCCCCTGAAATTACCCTATCTTAAACGGTTTGTAATTGACACAAAATCAAACCAAACCATTGATTTTCGTCCGTCCAATTCTTGATGGAAACTAAGCCTAAATCCTCTAATTCCGCTTGAATTTTTTCCAGTTCAAACTTGCGAGAGATTTCCGTATGAATAGTTTCTCCTTGGGTAAATTCAATGGCTAAATTGAGCTTTTTGAGTTCAACAGTTTGCGATCGCAAACTTTTTAAGTGCATTTCAATTTGATGTTCGGTTTGATTGTAAAATGCCAAATGTTCAAATTGCTCTAAGTTAAAATTCCCTTCAAACAGATGGTTTAAATGTCGTAACATATTCAAGTTGAATGCCGCCGTTACCCCTTGACTATCATCATAAGCGGGTTCTAAAATTGATTTAGATTTGTGTAAATCAACCCCCAATAAAAAATAATCTCCAGGTTGCAAAGCTTCGACAATATGGGAAAAGAAAACATGGCATTCTTCCGGTTTCAAATTTCCCAAGCTACTGCCAATAAACCCAATCATTCGAGCAGGTAAGGGGGAAGGATTGAGATGTTTTAAAGCTGTCTCATAGGTGCTAACAATTCCATGAATATTCAGCTTCGGGTAATCTTTGAGCAGATTATAGGCACTTTCTTCTAAAATTCCGCCACTAATATCAATGGGTAAATAATGAAGTGGATGACCTAATTCTTGATAAGCGTCTAATAGAATTCGAGTTTTTGTAGAACTCCCACTTCCTAATTCTACAAGTTCGCAATAGCCTGTTAAATTGGCAATTTCTGAGGCATAATCTTGTAAAATCTTTGCTTCTGTGCGGGTTACATAATATTCGGGTAACTCACAAATTTTTTCAAACAATAATGATCCTCGATCATCATAAAAATATTTAGGTGGTAAGGTTTTTGGGGTTTGGGTTAACCCATTAATCACATCATCTCCCGCAGCAACGGGACATTTTTCTCGAAAAGTGTCAATCTTTAACCGAGGGCTAACCCTCGTGTACTTGTCTGGTGATAAGACGGTAGAATTAGAAATTACCATGATCAAACATACAAATTCAGCTTAAGATAGACATCATACTGTGTCTTGTTTGGATAAAATATTACAATTTGTTTAAGATTGCGATACAATAGAGGATAGTTGTTGAAAAAATTCTGATGGATGTCTATGACTGCTACTGCAAATGTTAAAACGGAGTACGAAGCGATTATTGGGTTAGAAACCCATTGTCAATTGAATACCGAAACCAAGATTTTCTCGAATTCTTCCACGAAATTTGGGGCTGATCCTAATATGAATATTGATCCGATTTGTATGGGATTACCCGGTGTCCTCCCGGTATTAAATGAAAAAGTCTTAGAATATGCCGTAAAAGCCGGGTTAGCCCTGAATTGTGCAATTGCTCCTTACAGTAAATTTGATCGCAAACAATATTTTTATCCTGATTTGCCTAAAAATTATCAAATTTCTCAATATGATTTACCCATTGCCATAAATGGTCATTTAGAAATAGAAATTGTCGATGAAGATGGCAGTGCAACTCGCAAAACTATTGGAATTACTCGCTTACATATTGAAGAAGATGCCGGAAAATTAGTCCATGGCGGAAGCGATCGCCTTTCCGGTTCCACCTATTCTATGGTTGATTATAATCGGGCGGGAATTGCTTTAGCTGAAATTGTCTCTGAACCCGATATTCGTTCGGGACAAGAAGCCGCCGAATATGCCCAAGAAGTGCGTCGAATTGTGCGTTATTTGGGCGTGAGTGATGGCAATATGCAGGAAGGTTCGCTACGATGTGATGTGAATATTTCCGTGCGTCCGGTGGGACAAAAAGAGTTCGGAACTAAAGTTGAAATCAAAAATATGAACTCTTTTAGTGCGATCCAACGGGCGATTGATCATGAAATCGAACGGCAAATTAAGGCAATTGAAACCCGGGAAAAAATTGTTCAAGAAACCCGGTTATGGGAAGAAGGAAGTCAACGGACAATTAGTATGCGAAAAAAAGAAGGAGCAAGCGATTATCGCTATTTTCCTGAACCCGATCTTCCACCGATTCAAGTATCTGCTGAACAACTCAAAACCTGGAAATCTCAATTACCTGAACTTCCAGTAGAAAAACGTCATCGCTATGAATCAGAATTAGGATTATCCCCCTACGATACTCGTATATTAACGGATGATCACCCGATTTCTGAATATTTTGAAGCCACAATTGCCGCCGGAGCTAATATTAAACAAGCGGTAAATTGGATTATTGGTGATATTACGGCCCATCTCAAAAATGAAAAATGCAGTGTTACTGAAGTCGCTTTAAAACCGGAAGGATTAGCGGAATTAATTGGTTTAATTGAATCTGGAACAATTAGCGGTAAAATTGCTAAGGATTTATTACCAGAATTGTTAACTCAAGGCGGATCTCCTAAAGCATTAGTTGAAATAAAAGGATTAATTCAATTATCCGATCCTAAAGCATTAGCAGAAATTATTGATCAAGTTTTGGTAGAAAATCCCAAGGAATTAGAACAATATCACGCCGGAAAAACCAAACTCCAAGGATTTTTTGTTGGTCAAATTATGAAAAAAACCGGAGGACGGGCTGACCCTAAACTCACGAATCAACTATTAGGAGAAAAACTCAAAAAATAAATAAATTTATTCAGGTTAGGTTTTACGAATTATGAACCCAACCTGAATTGTCAGATTAATCAGATTTAGGACTAAAAAATAATTGGTTAACCTTACTAATTACCCAACTCAAAATCGCCCCACCCATTAAAATTCCAATCGCTGGAGTAAATACAGGTTCCCAAAGTTTATACCATAAATCCAAACCCAGATTGAGTTTAAAAGAATTGCCTAAAACCGCAACGACTAACCAAAAAAAACTGAATAATACAAAAAAAACATTTGCCACTAAAACTAGATTTAACCATTTAATCAACTGTTCTTTCATAGTTCAAACTCAATAAAAATTATGTCAATCTATTTGATCTCGATTATATTTTAAGGGTTAGCGGGATTTTTTTGCAAATATTAACTCAAAATTTGTAGACAAACTTAACCTAATCTTTGTTACAATAGATCCTAGCAGTTATAGTAGGCAGTCTGTGTTAATATGGTTCGCTACACCCTAGCTCAAAGTCCCGAAATCGTTCTTACTGTCCGAGGCAAAGATTCATCTCAAGCCCGGGAGAAAGCGATGGACAAACTGATGGAATTGATGGATACTGGGAAACTACCAACGGAATTAGAAGAAGGCTTTAGTCCCCAACAGTTTATCGAAGTTAAAGAACCCGATGATAGTCCCTTAGAAGAAGAAGATGCCATTTCCGAGGCGGTGCAAATTCTGAGTAATTTGGCTTCTTTGAAATTGAAGGTGATGGAATCAAAAGAAGAAGCCCTAAAAGTGCGAGAATCTATTGATATTCTGTTCACAGATCAACCAGTGACGGTGGAAGAAATCACCGATTTAAAAGACGGCTTTAAGGTATTAAAAAATTTCGCTGTTTCTAATCTTAGATATCGAGAAGCTAGGGGCAAAGCAGAAGAAGCTAGAGCCACTTTAGATGAAGCATTAAAATCTTCTGAACCCGAATCAAAACCAGATAATTATCAGGGAAAAAAAGATAAAAAATAACTTTAAAATAGGGAATGGGGAATAGGCAATGGTGATGAATTTTTCGAGTATTTTAATAAGAGCAGTAATCATTATTCCCTCTTTTCCTAAAACCCATTACCTATCAAGGATTTAAACGGATTACGCGGTCTTGAATCCAAATCTATCCTAATATTTTGGGTGATTTCTTTAGCAGGAATCTGGTTAGGATTAATAGTCAGACAATGGGTGCTGACCGGAAGAATTTCCAAATTAAATTTTAATAAATTAGCAATAGATTTAAAACGAGGATTGCCAGACTAGACCGATGTTTCCACACCAACCCCTGACTGTGATCCCAAAATGGTGTTATGGCAGGGAACAGCCCTGGGGCTTGGGGGGGAGGGAACACCGGGGAAATACTTCATCGTCTGGGTTCCAAGATCCGTCTGGTGTCCTAACTGCCTTGGCGGTTGCTATACCGCTTGCGATCAGTTTTTATGATAGGATGGAAGTTTTGTATACACAAGCAATAAGCACCTAAAGGAGAAGCCAGATGGCTCGAATGTATTATGATGCCGATGCCAATTTAGATATTTTGGCGGGCAAAACTATTGCAATTATTGGTTATGGCTCCCAAGGTCATGCCCATGCCCTGAATTTAAAAGATAGTGGCTTGAATGTAATTGTCGGGCTATATCCTGGCAGTAAATCAGCCATCAAAGCCAAAGACTCCGGTTTAACCGTGCATAGTGTGGAAGACGCGGCGAAGGCTGCTGACTTTATTATGATTCTTTTGCCTGATGAAGTACAAAAAACTGTTTATAAAAACGAAATTGAACCCTATTTAACCGAAGGCAAAACCTTAGCATTTGCCCATGGTTTTAATATTCACTTTGGTCAAGTTGTCCCCCCTTCTAATGTCGATGTGGTGATGGTAGCACCCAAAGGCCCAGGGCATTTAGTCCGTCGCACCTACGAACAGGGCCAAGGAGTTCCCGCCCTATTTGCAGTATATCAAGATGCCTCTGGACAGGCCCGTGACCGGGCAATGGCCTATGCTAAAGGTATTGGTGGCACACGCGGTGGCGTTTTAGAAACTACATTCCGTGAAGAAACCGAAACCGACCTATTTGGTGAACAGGCGGTTTTATGTGGTGGTTTAAGTGCTTTAATTAAAGCTGGATTTGAAACCTTAGTTGAAGCGGGTTATCAACCGGAATTGGCTTATTTTGAATGTTTACACGAAGTTAAATTAATCGTAGATTTAGTCGTGGAAGGCGGTTTAGCCAAAATGCGCGATAGTATTTCTAATACGGCTGAATATGGAGATTATACCCGCGGCCCTCGGATTGTTACCGACGAAACCCGCGCCGAAATGCGGAAAATTCTCAGCGAAATTCAGTCCGGTCAATTTGCTAGAGATTTTGTCTTAGAAAACCAAGCTGGAAAACCCGGTTTCATCGCCATGCGTCGTCAAGAAGCCGAACATCCCATCGAAGAAGTGGGTAAAGACTTACGCGCTATGTTTAGTTGGATGAAGAAAGACTAAATTAAAGTAGAGACGTGCCATGGTACGTCTCTACAGGCGGTTAAATGTTAGCGATAACCGCCAAACCCCACAGCCTATTTTGTCGGCTGGCCTTGATCAAGTTTTTGAATGTCCTTCTCTCGTTGTTCGTTAGTATCTTTCGGCTTTAACCACTTCGGCCATAAACCCACAACAAACTCACGACTGGTTTTACTAGCATCTCTGGCGGGTTTGGGCAAAAATTTAAAGGTATCGCCAGAGGAAATAAACAGAATAATTAAGGCGACGGCACCCCAGCCTAGAATTTTTTTAGGAGTCATAAGCGATTTTTAAGATATAGATATTTATGGGAGTTTATTGTAATCAGATTTGAAAGGTTTGTACATCTAAATCAATCAATATCAAGAAATCCCTTCATTGTCGCTGCTAAGGCCATAACACCCTAATAAGAGTGCGATCAAGCGCAACAACGAAGTTTTTCAACTTAATTACAATTATACCCGTTAATACTGAGTTTTTAATAGTTCCTCAATGAAAACTTGAGTTTCCGGGGGAATATCCTTAATTAAACGCACGGGAAAAGCAGGAGTTGAGATATATCGATAATATTCTGGAGTCAGGAATACCTGATATTTTTCGGCTTCGGGAGTTAGTTGGGCTGCGGTTGCTAAAACAATAGTTTTAGCGTAATCCTTAACATCTTTTGAGGCATCTCCGATGACTTCACCTCCGGAAATGGGAGTTACAGGAATCCAGCTTTGATCCCCAATAGTTCCAGGATCTCTAACGCTTAAATGGGTTGCACCGACCACCCCTAATAATAATTTTTCCGTGGGAATTTGGGGAAAAATAGCAATTTGTTCGGGTAAAGCAGGAGTAACTTTATCGGATGATTGTGTTAAAATTACAGTGGGAACTTGAACTTGATTTAATCCCGTTTTTCCGAATATAACCGAAGCAGTGGGGGCAAAGGCTATCGCCCGTTTAATTCGCGGATCACTAAACCGATAGCGATCATTCGGGAGTTCTGAGGCTAAACATTGGGTGGCTTTTCCTAAACTAAAGGTGATAAAACTCTGATCACAATTTTTCCTTAATTGATCAATTTGGAACTCTCCCCCAGCTAAAGCTAAAGCCGTTGCTCCTCCAAAAGAATATCCAAATACTAAAGTATTATTAGTATTAAATTTACCTTTAAATCTGGGATCACTAAGATTTAATTTTTCTAATTCATTTAAGGTAAAAATCAAATCTTGGGGACGTTCGATAACTTCTGTAGGAGATAAAAACAAATTTTTATTTACAAAAGTCGCATTACTCCCAGGATGTTCAGGAACAATAACAGTATAGCCATGGGAGGCTAAATGTTCCATTAAATAGCGTAATTCTTGATAATCTGAACCCCGACCGTGAGAATAAAGAATTAAAGGTTTATCTGGTGTAGCTGCGGAGGAGGAATAAATATAAACGGGAATATTGCGATTACGTTGTTTGTCTAGTAATTCTATCCGAGTAATTTCCACTTTTCCTGGCCCGGGTTGACTCGGATCAAGGGGAATTTTTGGAGCTTGAGGTATGTCACTGGGTAGTTTAGGTAAGACTTCTAAAAGTAACCTTTGAGTTTGCCAAAATCCTTGATTTAATCGTGTTAAAACCGCAAAGGAGCGAGGAAGATCAATCTCAATGGTCGGTAAAGGATAGTTTTCTAAAAAATTAATAACTGATAACCCTTGTTCAGATTTAGCTGAAGATATAATCGCTGTTTTAATGGCGACTCCTCCTTGGGATTTGTCCGCAGAAATAATCGTATCAATATCAGTTAATAATCTAGTTCCCACTTGACTATTAACAATTTCTTCAACGGTTTCATCCTTGATTTTAATTTTAATATTTAATGCCCCCAAAGCCTGTTGCTTTTGTTCGGGCTTTAAAAAGCTAAAATAACCTAATAACCCCACGGGAACTTTCCCCGTTTCCGCAAATTCTTTTAAGTCTTTGACCGAAACCGTCGCATAAATAAATCCCTGTCTAATCACAACGGATTCCGCCGCCCGAAGGGGAAGGGTAAACACAGGAAAACCACTTAAAATAGTAGTTGCGAAAAGACTCAGGGGAAACAACAATTTTTTCCACTGGCGTTTGACGCGCTGTGCAGAAGCAGAAAGTGGAATTTGAACCATAATAATCTAGGTTAAACAATCCCAAAAGTTTAGCATCGAATTATCCGATCGCCATCGGGGGGCGGTGGTGGGAAAAAGGTTGTGCCGCTTCAAGTTGGGCAGCTAAAGCGATTAAAGTGGCTTCCGAGGCAGGTTTTCCCACTAACTGCACCCCCAGGGGTAAACCTTCTGGGGTAAATCCGGTGGGAATTGCGATCGCCGGTTGGCCACTAACATTAAACCCGGGACAGGGGGAAATCCATTCCGTAATCCGTTGTAAGGTTTCTGGGGGGGAAAGTTGGGCATATTCTCCCACCCGAATTGCTGGGTGCGTATAGGTGGGTAAAACCACCACATCAAAGGGGCTTAAGGTTGCCACAATTTGACGACCGCCGACCTGCATTTTAGATACCGCTTGCAAATATTGTCCGGCGGTAATTTCGCTTGACATTAACCATTGATTCACTGAGCCTAAATACTCCTGGGGAATTCCGGCCGCGGCTACTCCCGATTTCCAAACCGCAATAAACGGTTCCAGAATATCACTAAAATCGAGGTTAATCGGTTCGATTTGATGACCTAATTGTTCAAGGATATTCACGGTATTTGTCAAGGCTTGTTCACATTCCGGGGAGAGTAAACTGCCGGGTAAAATAGAAGGAGCAAAAGCAATTTTTAAAGACTTTGGAGGTTGTTGGGTTGCTGCTAAAAACGAAGGATTCGGATCGCTTATCCAATAGGGATCACCCAAAATATATCCCGACATAATATCAAGTAAAGCCGCGGCATCGGCCACGGTACGGGCTAGGGGGCCATCGGTAGAAATCCCACTTTGGAAGTCCCCCACCGGAGCATGGGAAACTCGCCCCCGAGTCGGTTTAATCCCCACCAAACCACAACAAAAAGCGGGGCCTCGCACCGACCCCCCACCATCCGACCCATGGGCGACAGGGGACAACCCAGCTGCAACAGCCGCCGCAGCCCCTCCACTGGAACCTCCGGGGGTGTAGTCTAAATTCCAAGGGTTACGCGCAGGAGGAAAGCCATCGGGTTCGGTATAGGGTAGGGAACCGATTTCTGAGGTCGCTGTTTTCCCTAAAATATTAAATCCGGCTTGACGAATTCGGCTCACCACTCCATCATCATAGGTGGCAATTCTATCAACTAAAGCCCGGGAACCGTGAGTACAAGCAATTCCAGCAACGGGGTTTAAATCTTTAATCGAAATTGGCACTCCAAAAAAAGGCGGTAAATTGTTAATATCTGAAATCTGGAATAATTGTTCCGTTTGGGTTTTAGCCAATATTAAAGCCCTATCCGCCATCACGGTAAAATAACAACCCAACAGAGGATTTAACCGTTGAATTCGATCTAAATAAAAATTAACTAACTCTAAAGGCGAGATAACTTTGGTGCGAATTAATTGGGCTTGTTCTAAGGCAGAAGTAAAAGCTAAATCCACTGAATTCATAATTATTAACTCAATTAAACTATTGATAAACAACCATTGATTCTGGTTGAAGTTTATCATTATTAAGGAAAAAACCAACAAGAATAGAGCCGAAACACTGTCACGATCAAACTTTTGTGAATATTCTTTGCTGCAATAGAGGATTGGGGGGTAAACTAGGAATATGGGATTTTAATATTTCAGCTAGAATTAATTGTTTCTATTCAAGGTCACGGGATATGACACAATCAGAGCGTCCACCTGTTCCTCGTCCGCCAGTACCAGGCGTTCCACCTCGTCCACCCGCACCCAAAGCACCTCCACCTCCAGGCGCGACCGTTGCTACGGCTCTTTCTGCACCTGCTCAGGCTACGGTGGCGACAACCAGGGTGATGGTCGCACCCAGAAACAAGGGCCCTAGCCCCGGAAATCCTACATTAGTGGATATTGTCAAACTAGCTAATGAGGAGGGAGCTTCGGACGTTCACTTAGGGGTGAATGAGCCACCGCGTTTGCGTAAACGGGGGGATATTGTACCTTTAGATTGGCCGAACACCGACTTGAATACCTTTATGAGTTGGTTGATGGAGATATTAAGCGATGAGGAAATTCAGCAATTTCAAGAAAACTTAGACTTTGATGGCGCGGCGGATTTAGGTTTTGTCCGAATTCGGATTAGCATTTTTGACGCTCTCAATGGCCCTTCATTGGTGCTGCGGTTAATTGGTTCGTCGATTTTGACTTTGGAACAGTTGAAGTTACCAGAGGTATTTAAAAAAATCTGTAACTACCACAAAGGATTAATTTTAGTTACTGGGCCGACGGGTTCGGGTAAGTCTACTACCCTAGCGGCAATGATTGACTACATGAACCGGAACTATGCCTATAATATTATTACTATTGAAGACCCGGTAGAATTTGTTCACGAAAGTAAAAAATCCCTGATTAAACACCGAGAAGTCGGACGTCATACCTTGAAGTTTTTTAATGCCCTTAAAGGAGCTTTGCGTCAAGACCCCGATGTCTTACTTGTGGGAGAAATTCGGGATAAAGAATCAATGCAAATCGCCTTAAAAGCAGCGCAAACAGGTCACTTAGTCTCTGGAACCTTACACACTAATAGTGCGGTAAAAACCATAACTCGGATTTTAGATATGTTTACCGCCGAGGAACAATCTTCGATTAAAGTCTCTATTTCCGAATCTTTGGTGGCAATTATTGCTCAATTATTATGTAAAACCACCGATGGTAAACGGGCGGCTTTTCACGATGTTCTGATCAATACCGATGTGATTAAGGAATATATCGTGAAAGACAAGTTTGAAGACATCAACCAAATTATGCTTAAAGATACCTATGAAGGGATGACGACTATGAACAAATCTCTTTATAATCTCTACCAAGAAGGACGAATTACTGAGGAGATTTGTTTAGATGTATCTCCCTTCCCCAACGAGATGAGCCAAATGTTGCGCGGGCGAGTCTAATAAGATCAGTCATCAGTCATTAGTCATCAGTTATTAGTCTATTACCGTTTACCTACAAATGGAATGATACCTTGAATTTATTTCAATCTACGGTCAATCATTCATTTAAAGCGATCGCTTTATTCACCCCTGGGGGAGATTTAGTCTATTGTATCGATCCGAATAAACAGCGTCGTTGGCATTCTGATCTTTGTATTTATTTACAAGAATTCCTGAGTTTACCTGAACCACCTCATTTTTTAATTCCTTGCTATACCGCTACCTATGATCAATGGGTCAACCCCCAAACCCAGGAGATTCAGTTTTCCGCAGAAGCCTATCCCCCAGTTCTGCAATACCAAACCTTATTAAATACCCTGTTTGATACAGGGGATTTAGTTTGGCAACCTATAAAAAATTCCGAAGAAGTTTGTAACCCTTTAATTATTGCGACTTACTATGAGCAGTTTCCCAAATTGTGGGAAAATCATGATCTAATTGTTCAGGTCAAAAAAAACAATTTGAGTCATGATTTCCCAAGTACCGAAAACTTGTCGGAACCCCAACCTTATACTGTTACACTCAATTTGTCTCCTCAACCCGAACTGAATCAAACTAAAGGCTATATTTTACGGTTATTTGTCTCCGGTCATAGTCTGGTGACAGAAAAAACCCTAAAAACCCTGCATCAACTTTTAGAAGGTTCGATTAGTCATCCTTACACTTTAAAAGTGATTGACGTTTTAAAACATCCCGACTTAGCGGAATCTGACCAAATTTCCGCTACCCCCACCTTAATTAAAGTCTGGCCTAAACCCGTCCGTCGAATTGTTGGAGAGTTAAATAATGTTGAGACTATTCTTAAATTATTAGGAAATCCTGCGGATGACTTTCCCGATGAATTTTAAGGCGTTTCTATCCTACACTTATATGAATTATAATAATAATATATAAAATTAATCCCAAGCCTAATATTATGGTAGCTACCGCACCCCCAATTCAACAATCACTTGTGGGCGAAAAGCGCGTCACCCTGCGAGGTTTGACTTGGCAAGGATATCAACAAATTCTTCACGCCTTACCCGAAAGTCGAGCCGCCCATCTGACTTATGATCATGGAATTCTTGAAATTAGTATGCCTTTAGAAAGTCATGAATTTGCCTTGCGACTGATCGAGCGTTTTATCATCATTCTCATATTTGAGATGGGTATGAAGATTAAAACTATGGGATCGACCACATTGAATCGAGAAGACTTAGATCGAGGGGCTGAACCGGATAATGCCTACTATATTCAAAATCAAGCTAAAGTAGCGGGGCGTACAGTGAATTTAGCCGAAGATCCCCCTCCTGATCTGGTGGTAGAAGTCGATATTACCCACACCGATATTGACAAAAATCGCCTGTATGCAGCCATAGATGTGCCTGAATTTTGGAGTTATAATGGTCAAGAATGGCGGATTTACCAACTACAAGAAAAGACCTATCAAGAGTGCGATCGCAGTCCTACTTTTCCTGGGGTTAAAAAAGAATATTTATATCATTTCTTAGCAAAAGCCCAACAGGATGAAATTGAAGCGGAAAAGGAATTTAGATCATTAATTCAAGAAAAAATTGCCGAAAAATCACTTTAATTTGAATCTTGTTTATAATAACAATACACAAAATTAATCCCAAGCCTAATATTATGGTAGCTACCGCACCTCAAATTCACTCCTCACCTGTGGGCGAAAAGCGCGTCACCCTGCGAGGTTTAACTTGGCAAGGATATCAACAAATTCTCGGCGCCTTACCCGAAAGTCGAGCCGCCCGTCTAACTTATGATCATGGAATTCTTGAAATTAGTATGCCTTTAGAAAGTCATGAATTTGCTAGTGAATTGATAGGTTTATTTATCCGTATTCTAGTAGGAGAAATGGGCATGAAGCTCAAATCCATGAGATCCACAACTCTAACTCGAGAAGACTTAGATCGAGGGGCTGAACCCGATAATGCTTACTATATTCAAAATCAGGCGAAAGTAGCGGGGCGTAAAGTCAATTTAGCTGAAGATCCCGCCCCGGATCTGGTGGTAGAAGTCGATATTACCCACACCGATATTGATAAAAAGTGCCTGTATGCAGCCATGGGAGTTCCTGAATTTTGGAGTTATAATGGTCAAGAATGGCGGATTTACCAACTGCAAGAAAAGACCTATCAAGAGTGCGATCGCAGTCCTACTTTTCCTGGAGTTGAAAAGGAATATTTATATCATTTCTTAGCAAAAGCCCAACAGGATGAAATTGAAGCGGAAAAGGAATTTAGATCATTAATTCAAGAAAAAATTTCAGAATAGAGTTAACTATTTTCTAGGGAAATTGCCACTTGGGAACAGAGGAATTTGAGCAACTCGACAGGATTTGTTGTGATTAATGATCTTAAAGCTACCCAACCGAGGCAATAATAGTTCGGTGACGAGGGCTATTAAAATTAACCGTAGGACGTTGAAATCCGGCATCTATAATAGCTTGTTCTATGTCTAAGGTGAAATATTCATCTAAATAGGGTTCTGTACTTTTTAACAAGGTGAAAATATAGGGGGGCATTTTCTTGAACATTTCCGATTTTGGGTTCATATCCATAATCGCCAGATGACCCCCCGGACGCAATAGCCGCCGTGCTTCTTGCAAGATTTCACGGGTGGGAGATTGGGGTAATTCGTGACAAATTAAACACAGGGAAATTAAGTCAAAAGAGCCACTAGGTAAACCCGTTGATTCGGCTTTCGCATGAACCCATTTTGGGGTATATTTCAAGTTAGATTGTTTTTGTGTATTATAAGTTGCGATCGCTAAAAAATAGGGCGATAAATCTATACCTGTCATCTTCGCATCAGGATAGATTTCTTGGAGGGCAAAGGTACTCATTCCCACACTACATCCTAAATCCAAAATATCCTGGGGAGGGGTGGATAATTGGGGTTTTAAAAGATCATGATAACTCTGACGGAGTTTGGCATCCCCCTTAGCCCCGGCTTCTGGCCAGATTTTAGCATGAACCGAGTATGCAGCCACCTCCACTTCCACGGCGGCTTGCCAACTTAGATTTCCTTTCTCATAAGCGTGGAAGGAAGTCACATAATAATCAGGATATTGCAGATTGGGGTTTTGGACTTGGGTTAATTCCGCATCCCAATTCCGTGATAATAAAGTTTGGGTCTGTTGTCGCCAAGGAACTCCCATGGCTTCGGCCCGTTTAATCATCATTTGTCGGGCTTGGTGTTTAGCAAAATTACTGAGGGGTTTAATCGCTAAAATGCCATTAATGAATCGGGACATTAATTCGGGCTCTGAAGTAGTGCTGACCGTCATGGGTTTGATATCTGATGGATTAATATTCAATTTTATCGTGAAGCGGAAACGAGAAACCAGGTTGCTCAACTCAAATTAAGATTTTTATTCAGCAACCCGGTTTGTTTGATTTTTTAGGAAACCGTTGTTAACTCTACTTTCTGACGATTAATTTCTAAGGGTTGATTATGTAAGACCATAGTTGTACTTGAGTTATATTCAAACCCAATGCGTTCGTAAAATTTTTGTTGATGGGTGGTCATTAAATAAACCCGTTCAACTCGACACATTTTAGGATGACTTAAGACTGTTTGAACTAATTTTCTGCCTAATCCACTCCCTTGATATTTAGGATGAATCACCACATCCCAAATACTAGCTCGATAAATACCATCGGAGGTGGCTCTAGCAAACCCAATCATTTGTTCATAATCCCAAACTGTAACTACAGGCTCGCTATTTTCAATTGCAATTTTTAGGTCTTCTGGGCTGCGATCTTTTGCCCAAAATGCAGCAATTTTAAATAGGGTTTGAAGTTGGTTTAAATCAACCTTTGAACGACAATCATCAAAGAGAATATGATGGTTATCCGGTGAGATGTTTTTCATAGATAATAACCCTTTAAATTATTTTGAGCAACTAATAAATGCCCATGACTGTTGAGAGAATATGAAATTTTAACTAATTCAGTTGTATGAACTGAAACACTGTAATATTTAACATATTAGAGTCTGTTAATTGTGTGGCGAATTTAACAAAATCCCCAAAAATATTTTTTCTCAGATAGATAGGATTAAGCTCTGGATTTTTTAATAAAAAACGGGCTATATTAGCCCGCTTCAGAATTCAATAAAATCAGGTTTTTATTAACTAAGCTTCAACAGCCACAGGTTCAGCTTCAATCACAGGATAAACACTAATTTTTTGACGAGTTTTGCCTTTACGTTCAAAGCGAACTACACCATCAACTTTAGCGAATAAGGTATCATCGCTACCGATACCCACGTTATTACCTGGGTGGAATTTGCAACCCCGTTGACGCACTAAAATATTACCAGCGCGTACCGCTTGACCGCCAAAACGTTTGACACCCAAGCGCTGGGCGTTAGAATCGCGACCGTTACGAGTGCTACCCGTACCTTTCTTATGAGCCATTTTATTCTCCTAATTAAATGATCAGTATTTCAGATATTCAATCACAATCTAATTTTATGCTTCTGTTGTTGCAGGTTCTGCGAGTTCTTCTTCCCGCTTCGCCACCACAGACCCATTTAGACTAATAGATTCAATCATCAAACGGGTAATTTCTTGACGATGACCTTGTTTTTTGCGGGTTTTCTTTTTCGGACGCATTTTATAAACGATGATTTTGCGTCCCCGCAGATGGCGCAGTACAGTCCCTTCCACGGTAGCCCCATTCACTAAGGGCTGGCCAATTTGAACTTCACCATCATGATTGACTAACAGAACTTTATCAATGATAACGGATTCATTTTCATCGACGGGTAACAGTTCAATATCGTAGAAACGACCGGGTTCTACTTTGATTTGTTTACCGCCTGTTTCAATAATTGCGTAAGTCATGTAATTTTGGGTTAAGGTTGCCGTACAGGTAGCTCAACGGTTCCAAGTGTTTTCACTTTCCCCTAGTTTTGAGCCTTTGCCATGTCTGCACCTGTTCCGAGCAAGGTTTAGACACAATCTCCTATTATCGTTGATGAGTGGTATTTCTGTCAAGTCCCAAACCGTAGTAAGCCCTTCAGGTCTTCAAGTCCCCAATTGTAGTAAGCCCTGAAGGGCTTCCCCCAACCGTCAATAACAATTAGAGGAAATTAATTAACTTTCACTTTTACTAACAGTTGGATTCTGTATTTGTTCAGAAGATTGCTCAGTAAATAGGGTATCAATATCAATGGCTGCGTAGCCTTTTGTGGCTAATAACTTTAGCATTGAACCCAGTTGAAACCAAATTAATAATGCAGTTGGAATTACAACCACTAAACCCATAACTCCCGCAATCCAATAGACGCCGATAAAGACGGCTAAACTAGAACTGACGGAGACTAGAATTAATAGGGTCATCCCCAAATAAGCAATAATTAAATTGGGGGTTTTATAATTAATAGAAGTTGAGGGTTGCGGGCTATCACTCCAGAGATCAACCCGATATTCCAACATATCTTTAAAAATGATACCCCATAACACGGCTAAGACCGTTGAAGTAACAACAACAATATAAATCGGGGAAACGACAAGAGGTTCAGAAATCATATCAATGACAAAAATGGATGTTTTTTTACAATTCGTTACATAGTATAGCAGAAAGATGACTGATTCCCTAGGGTTTTTTAATTAAAATCCGTCCATTATTATCAATTTTTAAATAATTTTTAGGAAAGTCTTTTTCGGTAAGATTCCGAATTAAATTAACACTTTTAGCCCGCTTATCTAAATTGGGAATCCCTTGAGAATTTAACTGAACAGGAATAATTTTACCCTCAATAAAATCTCCTTGAGGATTAACTTTTGCTTCCAAAATCAAAGAATATCCTAACTCTCCACTGGTTGATAAAGTTCGATATCCCATAAAATTCCCCAGAGAATAAGCAATTAATTTCCCTTTATATAACTCCAACGCCCTCGGAACATGGGGGCCATGACCTAAGATTAAATCCGCCCCAGCATCTATCATACTATGGGCAAAAAGCACTAAATTTCCCCGATTTTCTCCATAGAAATATTCGGTTTTATTCCTGACATTTAAAGCTCCAGTTCCCTCCGCCCCACCATGAAAAGAAATAACCACAAAATCAGCATTTTTTTGAGCTTGTGCCACTAATTTTTTCCCCGCTTCAATCTCGCTTAAATTATTATGATAATCATAATTACTAAAAGCAATATAAGCTGTTTTTACCCCTTTAACTTCATCATAAACAATTTTTCCCTTTTCTCCTACAGCCTTCATCCCTAGCTTATTAATATTTTGAATAGTATCTTTAAACCCGGTTTCAAAAAAATCAAAAGAATGATTATTAGCCACACTTAAAATATTAAACCCCGCATCCTTAAGTAAAGTCGTATATTCGGGAGGAGTCCGAAAAGCAAAGACTAACCCGCGACCGATATTTTTTGCACTATTAGGATATTTAGTTAAAGTGCTTTCAAAATTTCCAAACACAATATCCCCTTTCAATTCCGATTTAACTCCCGAAAATAAAGCGGCTTTATTAGCAGGTAATTTATTAGAAGGGTAATTCGTCCCAGGAATAATATCACCGACGGCGCGAATGGTAATTCTTAAATCTGGACTAATGGGATTTTCTAGGGTTTTTAGAGCTAATTGAGATACTTGATTGAGATTTTTTAGGGTTGCGGTTGTGGAAGTTGGGTTAGGTGTGGTAATGTTTTCTGCTGAAAAAGAAAAGGCGGGAATTTGAGCTAAACTTGAAGATATTGCTTGGGGGATTTCCGTTAAAAAAGTATTAATTTTTTCTTGATTTTGATTAAATAGAATTCCCGATAAAGGCAAAACCATTAAACTAACCGAACCTACAATTAACCAAGGCTTAGAAATAGAAACTTGAGGTTTAGGAAGGGTAACTTTTAGGGCAGGAAAGGTCACTTTCGGAAAGGATAACCCTATCTGCTGATTTTTTGGAGGTTTTGGAGGTTTTGGAGGTTTTGGGATAAATTGCCGCAAGACTAGGGTTTCTGTCCAGCCGGATTTTTTTTGACCGCGACAGATTCCAGAAATAGTCACCGACCCAATTACAGGGGATTGTAACCGCATTAACCCATTTTGGACAACCCGAACACTCCCTTGAATATCAGGAAGTTGTTCAGACACCAAAACGACCTGGATATGGTGGTCTTGACGAGTCACCTTAGCGGTTACTCCCTTGGATTGTAACGCTTGATTGATTAAAATTGCGATCGCTTTGGGATCGCCAGTTTTTGCCAAGGCGATAGTCTGATAGTCACTCACTCCGCTTTCCTCACAGCCACTTTAATATCTTATGATTAACTGGTATTTTAGGGTCAATATCAACTTTATGTTTTTTGGCACAATTTCCCTTAGTCAGCCACTGCAACGAGTACAATGATCAAGAGTTTATCGGATCAGGGCTTGAAATAGAATTTTCAGTATTATTTTTATAGGCAGATATTGGGAGGATATAACCTTGGCCGTTCAGTATAGTTACGATAACACGAGCAATCGCTCACCCCATTGCATTCTGATTACGGGGGGGGCGGGGTTTATTGGCTCAAACTTTGTGCATCATTGGTTTAGTGCCTATCCCGATGACCGGATTGTGGTTTTAGATGCTTTGACCTATGCGGGAAATCTGCAAAATATTGTTAGTTTGGAACATAACCCTAATTTTCGATTTGTGCAAGGGGATATTTGCGATCGCCCTTTAATTGATAGTTTATTAAAAGAAGAACAGATCAATACTATTGCCCATTTTGCCGCAGAATCCCACGTTGATCGGTCAATTATTGGCCCCGGTGCTTTTGTACAAACCAATGTAGTCGGCACATTTACTCTTTTAGAAGCCTTCCGTCAATATTGGATAGCCCAGGGTCAACCGGAACATTATCGGTTTCTGCACGTTTCTACCGATGAAGTTTATGGAAGTCTGGGCCCGAATGATCATGCTTTTACTGAACAGACTCCTTATACTCCTAATAGTCCCTATTCTGCCTCAAAAGCGGGCAGTGATCATCTAGCCAGGGCCTATTATCATACCTATGGAATGCCGACAATTATTACTAATTGTTCTAATAATTATGGCCCCTATCATTATCCTGAAAAACTAATTCCGTTAATGTGTATTAACGCTTTATTAGGAAAACCCCTTCCGGTTTATGGCGATGGTGAAAATGTGCGAGATTGGTTGTATGTTTTAGATCATTGTCGGGCTTTAGATGCGGTAATTCATAACGGAAGAATTGGGGAAACTTATAATATTGGGGGAAATAATGAAGTTAAGAATATTGATTTAGTTAAAATGTTATGTCGGATTATGGATGAATTGGCTGTCCATTTACCCGTAAAACCTTCTAAGCAATTAATTACCTTTGTTAAAGATAGGGCTGGACATGATCGAAGATATGCCATTGATGCGACTAAAATTAAAACGGAATTAGGCTGGGCTCCGTTAGTAACTGTTGAAGAAGGGTTACGTCAAACTATTGGCTGGTATTTAACTCACCGGACTTGGTGGGAACCCTTATTATCAGAAGAATATCAAGCCTATTATCGACAGGTCTACCCGTCTTAAAGATAGGTAATGGTTAATGGGTAACGGGTAACGGGTAACGGGTAACGGGTAATGGGTAATGGGTAATAGTTCACTTATTAGCCGTCGCGCCTAACAGTTAGGACAAAGATTGATCATCAAACCTAGACGGTGAAATATCAATCCTCCTTCCTATTACCTATTACCTATTACCTATTACCTATTACCTATTACCTATTACCTATTACCTATTACCTATTACCTATTACCTGTTCCCTCCTAAAAATCATTCAATTCGGCAATGATATCTAAACTATCTTTATTGGCTTTAGGAATAGGATGAATAATATTCTCTAAATACAATTTGCCCTCTTGATAAGATACATAGAGTTTCCAGTTTTCGGCATCATCAATTTTTGCACAATAAAGGGGAATTTGTGTCCCCTTAATGCGTTTGAGTTTGGTTTTATAAAACCGTTGATGGCGATAGCAAGATTCGTCTTGAAGTTCGGCTAAAACCTCCAAAAATCGACCTCGTAATTGCAAAGGAAGCAGTTTTAGAGCTTGGCGAATAATCCCGCGTTCATCAATGAGTGATGGTGGCGACTGTAACATGATTTGATTTGATCTCCGTTAAGGGTTTGGTGGGTAAGAAAGACTGATAAATTGATTCTCCAACTTGTTGATAAATTTCAGCCACAAACTGACTATCAACTACTCTAAATAAAGTAATAATTATCCGATCAAATAAAGGATCATCATCAATTGTTAAAATCACTCGTAGGTAATAATTAACAATAAAAGAATAGAGAGATGACCCATAATCCTCTAAGCCATCAAATTGATGAAACTGATGGATTCTTCTTTCTTGATCCCTTTTATCTTCTAATAATAAGGCAGAATATTCATGAAGTTGTTGTACAATAATATCATGTTCCGCTTCACTATGGTTCTTTAAATCCGCCTCAAATTGTTCCGTAGACTCAAATATAATTTCCATGACCTCAACTCCCAAACTAACATTCGGTTATCCAGAATTGTTAACAATATTATCTTAAAATAGACCGATATCGGTTTTATTTTTGTGTGCGACTGAATAACCCCGCCATCAGGTCAGAATTGAAGATTGATTGAGGAGATTAGATAATGTATAAGTTAACTTATCTCCTATCCCCGCGACCCAATTTTCATCCTGTTGGGTATAACTCCGAGGAGCATTAGCACCCAGAATTAAAACGCCGTAATTCCCAAGGGGTTGACAAATTACACCCTGGGTATTTTCGGGTAAATAATCAAATTCAATTCTACCCGGATATAAGGCTAAATTCACTAAATAAATCGGTTTCTGTTTGTCTATCACCCGTTGTAAAATTGGCCCAGGTTTAACATCAGGATTATTTCCTAATACTCCTCGCCTTAATAACACTTCCCCCTGATAATAAACTACAATAGAACGGGTGACGGTATTAGTTAATAATAAATGAGAAGCCCAGGCTAATTCCGCTTGAATTAATTCCGGTAAATTCGGTTTTAATTCAAACCCTTGTTCTCCGATTAAATCCACAGCATCCGGTGATTTTGGTTGAATTTGTTGCCACAATAACCCCGTTAAAATCAACACCGCACTTAAAATCACCCCCAAGGCATCGGAACGGGCTTGAGAGTTAAATAATTCGGGGGTCAAGAGCCGATTTATTAGGAGGAGTACCCCACCCAAACTACCCGCAAAAATAGGCAGTAATCTTAATATCTGATTTCGATCTGATTTTGCCATGATTCTATTTTAATTTTTCAAAATATAGTGGGGAATAGGGATCGCGGATTTAAGAGAATTACGCAGATTAACACAGATTAAAATCCGTGAAATCCTTTTAAATCCGTGATCGGGAATAGGTAATTTAAAAATTAAAGTCCCCCTTTTTTAAGGGGGATTTAGGGGGAGCAGAATCCTGTTTTTAGCCGACTTCTCCCGGTTCAATAATCCGTTGGAAAAGATAGCCTGTTCCTCTTGCGGTTAAGATTAATTCGGGATTACTGGGATCATCTTCTAACTTGGCTCGTAGGCGAGAAATATGAACATCTACCACCCGGGTATCGACGTGACGTTCTGGAGTATATCCCCAAACTTCTTGTAGGATTTCAGAACGAGAAAAAGGTTCACCAGAACGACTAACTAAGAGTTCTAATAAACTAAATTCCATCCCGGTTAAACGGATGCGTTCATCTCCCTTGTAAACCTGTCGTTTGTTAGTATCAATTCTAATATTACTAACCTGAATGACACCGGAACTGGGAATACCCGAAGTTCCATTTTTATCAATGCGGCGTAATACCGAGCGAATTCTAGCTTCAAGCTCCTTAGGAGAGAAGGGTTTAACCACATAATCATCCGCCCCTAACTCTAGCCCCGTAATCCTATCCGCCACATCCCCCAATGCTGTTAACATGATAATAGGAATATCGGATTCCTTGCGTAACTCCTGACAGACGCCATACCCGTCTAATTTGGGCATCATTACATCTAAAACCACTAAATCAGGATTGGTTTTGCGGAAGGTCTCTAGGGCTTCTTCTCCATCGGCGGCGGTTACGACATCGTAACCAATCATGGAAAGGCGAGTTTCCAAAATCCGGCGGATACTAGCCTCATCATCGACAACCAAAATTTTTTCCTTATGATTTTCCAATGGATTTCAACGCTCCCTTAGTTGGATTAAGTTACAGTTTTAATAGAAATCATAATCGAACTCGCAACCAGATCAGTCATCAGTCATCACTGATGACTAATGACTGATTACTGACAACTCTTAAACTGATAACTGATAACTCTTAAACTGATAACTGATAACTGATCACTGATGACTGATCACTGATGACATGGCAAAGTCTCGTACCCTTTATGTTTGTAACGAATGTGGAGCCGAATTTCCTCAATATTTTGGCCGATGCTCCGCTTGTCATGCCTGGAATTCCCTAGAAGAACAAGTTGAACAACCCGCACCTACGCCTTCCCAACGCTTTAGTTGGAGTAACCTCACCGGAGAAAACCCAGAGGGTCTAGCGGAAGTGACTAAACCCGGACAACCCCGTGCTTCTTTTCTATTATCCCAAATTTCCGATCAATCCCAATCTCGAATGCCATCGGGTTATGGAGAATTAGATCGGGTATTGGGGGGTGGAATTGTGCCGGGTTCTTTGGTATTAATTGGGGGAGAACCGGGAATTGGTAAGTCTACCTTGTTATTGCAAGTCGCCCATATTCTGTCCCACACCAAGCGGGTGTTATATGTGTCGGCGGAAGAATCGGGACAACAGGTAAAATTGCGATCGCAACGTTTAGAAGTTGCTGCTGATAGCGAAACCGAAACCGAAACCGAAACCGAAACCGAAACTGAACCAGAAAATGGCAATCAACAACCTCCAACCCCAACAGCAGATCCCTTTACCGAACAACTGAAAAATCGTCACCCCAAGACAGAATCTGCGACTACTGCCATCACCGAAAAAGATTTATATTTACTCCCTGAAACCGATTTAGAAGTAATTTTAAGAGAGTTAGAATCCCTAAAACCGCAGTTAGCAGTAATTGATAGTATTCAGACGGTTTTTTTCTCCAGTCTGACCTCTGCACCGGGTTCGGTGGCGCAGGTGCGTGAATGTACTTCCGCCTTAATGCAAGTAGCTAAACGGGAAAATATTACCCTATTAATTGTCGGTCATGTCACCAAAGATGGGGGCATTGCCGGGCCGCGGGTGTTAGAACATTTAGTTGATACGGTATTATATTTTGAAGGCGATCGCTTTGCTTCCCATCGCTTATTACGTTCGATGAAAAACCGTTTTGGCGCCACCCATGAAATCGGGGTGTTTGAAATGGTCGCCCATGGATTAAAAGAAGTTTCTAATCCCTCAGAATTATTTTTAGGAAATCGAGATGACTTTTCCCCTGGAACCTCAACGGTGGTAGCTTTAGAAGGAACTCGGCCGATTGTGGTGGAAATTCAAGCCTTAGTTAGTCCAGCCAGTTACGGTTCGGCGCGACGGGCGACAACTGGGGTAGATAGTGGCCGATTATTACAAATTCTAGCGGTTTTGGAAAAACGGGTAGGGATTCCCCTGTCTAAATTGGATGCTTATGTGGCGTCGGTGGGGGGTTTAAAAGTTGAAGAACCTGCGGCAGACTTAGGGATAGCGATTGCAATTGTAGCGAGTTTCCGCGACCGGGTAGTTGACCCTCGGACGATTTTAATTGGGGAAATCGGTTTAGGGGGACAGGTGCGCCCGGTGTCTCAATTGGAATTACGGTTAAGGGAGGCGGCCAAACTGGGATTTAAACGGGCGATTATCCCTAAAGGTCAGAGTCCGGCGGATTTAGGGTTACAAATTATTCCGGTAAGTAAGGTGATTGATGCGATTATTGCTTCCATCCCCGCCCAACCTCCAACCATGAATGATGAATTCTGATCGCAGGCCAATTAAATCAAGAAAAGCATCTAATTTCAAGAGTGAACTATTAGTATATATACAGAAATTAAGACTTAAGTGGTAATCAAAAATAATTCCTACTACTAATATTTATGATCAGCTTACTCACAACCAAAATGAAATTCCTTAAACGCACTCAGGTCAAAACTAGCCGATACTTAGTTATAGTTAGTTTCATAGCAGTATTTTATTGGATAGTTGGCAAGGTGACGGTTGAATATTTAATCTTGGGTTCCACCCAAGCCCTATTCTGGCCGAATGCGGGAGTCGCCCAAGGAATTATTCTGTTGTGTGGTTATCAATATTGGCCAGCAATTACCCTGGGGGCGTTTTTTTCCCTAATTGCCACTGACCAAATGCCTCTGTTTATTGGGGTATTGTCTAGTTGTGGTGTGACGTTACAAGCCTGTTTAGTTAGTAAATTACTCCATCGCATTGACTTTTCTCCCCAACTCAAACACCTCAAAGATGTTCTGGGACTAATTATTTTAGCGGGAATGATTGCTACGCTGATTAATCCCACTCTTACTATCCTCACAGCTTGTTTGAGTGGTTGGCTACCTTGGGAAGATTTTACCCAAATTTGGATTGGTGGGTGGTTAGGAAGTGCTACTGGGGTATTAGTTATCACCCCAGTATTATTAACCTGGGGTAGCGAATTTCAACGGTATTACTATCGCTATCAAACTCCTGCTTCCCCGGTCTGGTCTTTTCTCAACGCCTTATCCCAAAGTTTATCCCTGGGTACAACTAGATTACGCATTTCTGAACGCTCTCCTGGGGATTTTTGGTTACGTCAGTTAGAAGTTGGGGTTTGGTTGTCCCTGTTATTGGGCCTAAATTGGTTTGTATTTTGTTCTCGAACTCGGTCGGCGTTTATCGGTTTTCCCCTGGAATATCTGCCTTTTCCGTTTTTTGTTTGGGCTTCCTTGCGATTTGGTCAACGGGGAACGGCCATTGGTCATTTGATTACGGCTAGTTTTGCGGTTTGGGGAGTGGTGCGCGGGAGTGGCCCATTTATTAGTCGTAGTACGGATACCCCTCAAATTTTTTCTCTACAAGCCTTTATTCTGATTATGGCAATTACGGGTTTAGTTTTAGCCGCCACGGTGACAGAACGCCAACAGGCGGAAACTCGCCTCAGAAATAGTGAAACCAGTTTAGCAAATGCTCAACGGATTGCTAAGTTGGGTCATTGGGATCTGAAAATTAGCAGTTATGAATTATTTTGGTCGGATGAACTCTATCGGATTTTGGACACAACGGCTCAGTATGTCAAACCGAGTTTTCCCCAATTTTTGGAATTTGTTCACCCAGAAGACCGGAGTTATGTCCAAAATTACCTTGATCAAGCCTTATTTCAACAAAAACCTTATTGTATTGATTATCGGTTAAAATTAGCCTCCGGTGAGGAGCGGATTGTTTTTGAACAGGCGGTAATTACCGGGAGTCATATTACTAGCACAATTCAAGATATTACAGACCGGAAAAAGGCAGAAATTGCTTTACGGGCTAGTGAAGAAAGATTCTCAAAAACCTTTAGTGCTAGTCCGATTGGAATTAGTATTATGACTCTGGTAGATGAACTATTTTTAGATGTTAATGATAGTTTTTTACGTCAAATTGGTTGGGAGCGAGAGCAGGTACTAAATCACACTCCAGAACAACTGAATCTGTGGGTTGATTCTCAACAACATCTGCAACTTAAAAAACAATTAAAAAGTCAAAATCAAATTGGTAATATTGAGTTAAAAATTCGCCAAAAATCAGGAATTATTAGAAGTTGGTTGGTGTCTATTGAATTAATTGATTTAGGGGGAATTGGTTGTTTATTGATGATGGCTAATGATATTACGGAGCGTAAACAAGCGGAAGAATTAAAGATGGCGAAGGAAGCCGCCGAAACTGCTAACCATGCTAAAAGTTTATTTTTAGCTAATATGAGCCATGAATTAAGAACTCCCCTGAATGCAATTTTAGGTTATAGTGAATTATTAATAGAAGATGCCCAAGAGTTACATCAAGATGAATTGGCCGGAGATTTAAAAAATATTTATGTAGCGGGACAACATTTATTAACTTTGATTAGCGAAATTTTAGATTTCTCTAAAATTGAAGCGGGTCGGATGAATTTTCATTTAGAAACCTTTAAAATTGCTACCCTACTTTGGGAAGTGGAAACTACTGTTGCTCCTGCTGCGGATAAGAATTCTAATCAGTTTATCCTAGAGGCGGAAGAAGGTATAGACTTGATGCACACCGACTTAACTAAAGTTCGTCAATGTTTATTAAATCTTCTGAGTAATGCCTGCAAATTTACAGAACAGGGGAAAGTGATTCTGAAAGTTTGGCAAGCAGGAGGAGACGGGTCTAATCAGAATATTGATTTGATCTTAGATCCAGAATTTATCACGGTTAATGATGAAGAAATAACGAATAGTGCTTGTTGTCTTCCTGATGTTCCCAAAAGCTGTTCAACGGTGATTATTTTTCAGGTGATAGATACTGGAATTGGCATGAGTCCTAAACAGTTAGCAACGGTTTTTAGTCCCTTTACTCAAGCGGATGAAACCACAACTCGTCGTTATGGAGGTACGGGTTTAGGGTTAACTATTACTCAAAAATTATGTCAAATGATGGGAGGAGATTTATCGGTTATCAGTGAGTTGGGAAAAGGGTCTACCTTCACGATGAAACTTCCTAAAATCCTCCGTTGTTTACCCGAATAAATAGGGCTTGCTGAAAAAAGGCGAAAAGCCAGAACAGACGGGAGGAGAAGACCAGAAAAAATGAATCAGGTGTAAGGGATGGGTGTAAAATAGGGCAAAAACCTTGCATGAGTCGGTAAAAATGTTGTTACCGTTGAATATATCGACCTGCTCACTGAGATTATGAGTAAACTTTATGAGCAGATCGAGCAGTGACCCTGATGCTGACAAAATTATACCCGTGAAATACTGGATTTTGTCAGTGCTCGAACAATACGATCGCTCGCCATCCTTGCACCTGATAGATTTCGTGCCGTTGGTCCCACCCGCAATGCGGCTAAACCACCCATAACAAATAGCTCACAACAAGGCCAGCGCAGGTATTCATCCACAACAGGTAATCCGTTCACAATCTCGGTGGGATAAATATCTAGAACATTTTTAAGCAAGGGATGGTTTGTCGCATCTATTTGGTTTCCGGTCGCTAACCAAATGCGATTGATATTCTGATGGTGAATGCACTCATGTATAGCTGGATGATCACAAAAAATCTGCCAGCTATCAGCATTCCATTGGGCTTTAGACACCTGACACTGCTCATAAAACACAACACGCTGATCGTGTTCTAAACGCCGTAGTTGAGTCAGCATAGCTGGAGTCATCGAGCCACCATTGCGTGCTTGCTGAATCATAGAATAGCGAATCTGTAAATTTGGTTCTGCCCAGAAATTTTTGAGGTATTTAGGGCCAAGCCAACCTGGGTCAGCATCAAACAACTTCTCGTATATGGTTCGTCGTGACATGAGTAAAACCTGTGCGCCTCGTTGAATCGCACCAACTGCTAAATGTCCACTGGTTAACCCACCTCCAATAATCAGAACTTTTTCACCCTGAAGTGTCAAGTTTCGTAAGTCAATAGCATGAGAATGCAGCAGGCGCTCAGGTGGGTAATTCTGGGGAATTTTCCCGACCCAATCTGGGATATGAGGTTTTCCACCCCCGTTAGCTATAACAACTCTACGGGCGACAATTGTTTGACCATTGGATAATTCCAGACAAAATCGGGGACGACGATGATTGTTTAACGGTTCCACCCGCACAACAGCAGCCGAATACACACAACTCTGTAACGCAGAACGACGAATCACTTCCTGACAAAAATTTTGAAACAACCGAGTTCCTGGCAAATCGTAGGGCGGAAATAATTCGTTAGGGCGGGAGGCCGCAAAGGTGCGAAGTGCATGAGGATCGGGATCGGGCTGGTGTACCGCAGGCGACCTGAGATGAGGAATTTCTAAGGCGGCAAACTGATGATTCCATTGACTCATCCAAGTGCCACTGGGGTCGAAAACTAGGAAACGTCCTCGCATCGACTTTTTCTTTTGCAGTAAGTGGGCTACCAGTGCTAGGGCATGAGGACCCGCTCCCACAATCGCAATGTCTATGAATTCTGGTAGAGAATCATTTTTCACAGCTTGTGTTATAAAATAAACGAATGATAATCATTCTCATTTTATTTTATGTTAGCACCTGAATCTCCTATATTGGAAAATCCAACTGCTAAGGCTGTGTCATCCAGTCAGCCTAGTAAAATTGTTCGTCAATTATCCGTTGTAGTCGTGTCGGCGATCGCACTCGGTTTAGGAAGTTGTACAGCTAATGCCCCCTCAAATAATTCCAATGCTTCTCAAACGGCAGCAACAGCAGATGAGTTGCAGGTGGTAACAACCTTCTTGCCCATCACACAATTTACCAAAGCAGTAGCGGGCGATCGCGCACAAGTTATTCAACTACTACCGACAAATGTAGGTCCCCATGACTATCAGGCAAAGCCAGAAGATGTACAGAAACTGGCTAAAGCCGATGTTTTAGTTCAAAACGGTCTAGGGATGGAGGAATTTTTAGACAACCTGATTAAGAACGCTGAAAATGCCAACTTGAAAGTGATTGATTCCAGCCAAGGAGTACAGACGATCGCCACTGAAACTATTGAGGGACACGATCATGGACATGAATCAGGCGAGAAGCAGGAAGAAGCCAAACATACTCATGGAGAATTCAACCCTCATATCTGGATCGATCCGAAACGGGCAATTCAACAGGTAGAAAACATTCGAGATGGGCTAATTGCAGCCGATTCTAGTGGGAAAGAGATTTATACTGCTAATGCCACCGCTTATATTCAGCGCTTGCGAGACTTAGATGGGGAAACCACTAAAATGCTGCAACCCTTTGCAGGTAAGACATTTGTTGCCTACCACGACTTTGCGCCATACTTTGCTGCCAGCTACAACTTAAAAGCCAAATTTCTGGTTGATCTGCCAGAAGGAAACCCATCTCCCAATGACGTAAAACGGGTCATGGATACCGTCAAGGCGAGCAATTTAAAAACCTTGCTGACGGAACCCCAGAGTGGAAAAGATGCCTTTGCAGGATTGGCAAAAGATTTGAATGTGCGGGTTAGCACGTTTGACCCGATGGAAACTGGGGGAAACGAGGCGTTGCAACCCGATTATTACATCACCACAATGCGGAAAAATGTCAAAACTCTGGTGACGGCGTTCACTGGACAATCAACTCAATCCTTCGTGCCCATACAGACACTACAGCCTGTTGCGGTTGTGCCACAGCAAGTTTGGGTAAGGTTTTAGGAGGTTTACATGAAAGAAATTGTACTTGCAGTTGAACGCCTGACTGTTTATCGGGAAACAACCGCAGCAGTGGAGAATGTATCGTTTTCTTTGTCAGCAGGTATAGACACTGCGCTTGTCGGGCCTAATGGCGCGGGCAAAACTACGCTGGTGCAAGCCATTCTGGGAATTTTACCTCGACAAGCAGGTAATGTATTTATACTAGGGCAACCCCTAAGTCCCAAAGGGTTTCTGCCACCCAGCATCCGTCAACAAATCGCTTATCTGCCCCAAAACTTTCTGTTCGATCGCCGCATTCCTATAACGGTAGAAGAACTGGTAGGTTTGGGGTGGGACTCTTTGAGGTTTCAATTACCTTGGGCAAACTACAGAAAACGCCACTATGCTGTGCGACAGGCATTAGCAAGGGTTGAGGCGGCACACCTGGGAGATCAATTAATTAGTGGACTTTCCGGCGGTGAAATGAAGCGAGTTTTACTGGCATACTGCCTCGTTCACCCGCGCCGACTGTTAATTCTTGATGAAGCCGCTGCTGGCTTAGATGTGCGCGGAGAATCAGAGTTTTATCGACTGCTGTATCAACTCAAGCAGGAGCAAGGTTGGGCTATTTTGCAAATTTCTCACGACTTGGATATGGTGCGACGACAGTGCGATCGCGTCCTCTGTCTAAATCGTACATTGCTGTGTCAGGGAACTCCAGGTGTGGCTCTGTCTCCTGACAATCTTTCTGCTGCCTACGGAACAGAATTTGTTCGATATAAACATCATCATTAATTTGCCATCTCCATGTCTTTCCCATCAGAAATCACTCGCGTCATTGAACTGTTTCAACTGCCTTTTATGCAACGGGCATTTATCGGCGGCATTCTTACAGGGATAATGGGTGGGCTTTTAGGAAGTTTTACGATTTTACGACAGTTATCTTTCTTCAGTGATGCACTAGGACATTCTGCCTTGTTAGGCATCAGCATCGGATTTTTATTAGGACTCAATTCCTCTGTGGTTCTACTGCCATTTTCTGTGATTTTTGCCTTAGCGGTGTCTTACCTGCTAGAACGCACTCGTCTATGGACAGATGCGTTGCTCAATATTATCTATTCATCATCATTAGCGATCGCCATCATTACCCTCAGCTTTGTCGGACAATACAAAGGTGGACTAAATAATCTTTTGTTTGGTGATATTTTAGCCGTTCAAGAGCTAGATTTAGTTTTTAGTGCAGTATTGTTAATCATCTGCATTGTGTTGCTTGGATTGACGTTGCGAACACAAATGTTACTGACTTTGCATGAACCCTTAGCGATCGCTCGTGGCGTTTCAGTATCCACTCATCGCACAGTATTTATTGTGTTGTTATCGCTAGTAGTCGGAATCTCGATTAAGGCGATCGGTGTATTGCTAGTCAGTGCGTTTGTAGTAATTCCAGCTTGTGCTGCACGCCTACTAAGTCGCACATTTACAAGTTATGTATTGCTATCAGCAGCAATAGGAGCAGTGAGTGCTGTATTGGGAATGGTGGTTTCAGCCTGGTTTAATTTGCCATCTGGCCCCAGTATTGTGACAACACAATTAACTATTTTTATAGTTGCCATGACTTTACCTCGTTTTAATTCACTGGCTCACTGAATTTAGATATTTATGTCTCAACAACGTCTCTACACAAAGTTGCTGCATGGGGTCTTCAAGAGCAGCCTTGATCAAATTCCTCACATCTTGCTTTTCCGTATATAATTGAGAATGATTATTATTCTTACAAGTAGAGGTATGGCGTATGGTTGCTGCCGATATCCCAAGTTCCATCCCTGTGACTGTCCTGACTGGCTATCTGGGGGCAGGGAAAACAACACTCCTCAATCGCATCCTTACTTATGAGCATGGCAAAAAGGTTGCGGTGATCGTCAATGAGTATGGGGAAGTGGGCATCGACAATCAGTTGGTGATTGATGCTGACGAAGAAATTTTTGAAATGAATAACGGCTGCATTTGCTGTACGGTGCGCGGTGACTTAATCCGCATCATTAGCAACCTGATGAAGCGGCGCAACAAGTTCGACCATTTGGTGATTGAAACCACCGGACTAGCAGACCCCGCACCTGTGATCCAAACTTTCTTTATGGATGAAGATGTGCGATCGCAAACTAGCCTGGATGCTGTAGTCACAGTCGTAGATGCTAAACACATTCACCAACACTGGGATGCGGATGAAGCCATTGAGCAACTTGCCTTTGCGGATGTGATTTTGCTCAACAAACAGGATCTGGTTACACCTGAAGAACTGGAGGCGTTAGAACAGCGCATCCGCTCAATGAATGCAATGGCAAAGATTTACCGCACACAAGATGCTCAGGTAGAGATGGACAGCATTCTGGGGGTGGGAGCTTTTGATTTAAGCCGCGCCCTGGAGATTGACCCCAATTTCTTAGGTGAAGATGCCCACGAACACGATCAAACTGTGGGGTCAGTGGCGATCGCCTCTTCTGGGGCGCTGAATTTCAATAAGATCAATAACTGGATTGAAGAAATACTGAGGAATCAAGGAGCCGATATCTTCCGTATGAAGGGCATTCTCAACATTGAGGGTGAGAATAACCGCTTTGTATTTCAGGGTGTGCATATGCTGTTTGATGGCAGACCGGATCGCCCCTGGAAGCCAAATGAAACCCGCAAAAACGAATTGGTTTTTATTGGTCGCAATTTAGATGAAGCACAGCTAAAAGCAGGGTTTAAAGCGTGCCTGATATGAAAACAAAAACAAAACTAGAATTCAAAGAAACCTGGCGAGGTGGCTTGTCAGATTATGTCACGGCGATCGCGTGGTCGCCTGATCGTAGCAATCTGGCGGCTAGTTCTGCGGCCGGCGAAGTATCGTTATTTGCAGCCCCAACCTTTGGGGCAACTTCTCTACAAGGTGAAACTGGGGAATCTGTAGACTGCTTGGCGTTCTCGCACGATGGGCAATTTCTGGCAATTGGAGGGCAGGATGGACAGGTTAAAATCTGGTCGCTTCAGTCAGAGGTACCAGAACTAATCACTACCCTAAAAAACAAATCTGTTTGGGTTGAGTGCCTCTGCTGGAGTCAAATAACTCATCAACTTGCTTTTAGTTTAGGCAAATACGTTCAAATCTGGGATGCAGACACCTGTGAAGTGGTAACAACGCTCAACTTTGAATCCTCAACAGTGCTAGATCTAGACTGGCGCAGCGATGGCAAGTATCTCGCACTGAGTGGCTATCAAGGAGCTAGAATCTGGGATGCGACTGACTGGGACGAAGACCCAGAGGTGTTAGAAATTCCCTCTGCGACAGTGGCGATCGCTTGGTCGCCTAATAATAAATTCATCGCAGCAGGCAATTTAGATAACACGCTCGCGGTCAGAGAGTTGGATAATCCCTATCCCTGGGTTATGCGTGGCTTTCCTGGTAAAGTACGGCAACTAGCATGGTCACAAATGCCCACTAGCATTGGCGTGCCAATGTTAGCCTCCTCTAGTGGATCTGCTGTCGTAGTATGGGAACGCGATCAAGATGAGCAGATAGGTTGGGCAAGCCAGATGTTAGGGAATCATTCTTCGACAGTACAGGCGATCGCCTTTCAGCCTAACTCACTTTTACTGGCATCAGCAGCAGAAGATGGTTGGGTTGCCCTTTGGCATCGAGGGACTCGCCTGATTCAATCTCTAAAAGGAGCGCCCAATGGCTTCTCCTGCCTCACCTGGCATCCCCAAGGACATAATCTTGCCGCCGGAGGACTTAATGGTGAGTTACTCGTGTGGTCACTTCATGAGCGGGGTCAGGGTTTTGGTAGGCGATGAACACTTTTCTGTTACTTTTTCAGCAAGCCCTAAGTAGAGACGCGCGATGGCACGTCTGTACCAGTCATCAGTTCACCTCTGTAATTAGAAATTATCATTGATAACTGTACTAAATTATAGTTGCGAAAGGGAATTTCACTGCGTGACTAAATCATCCAGTTGCTGTTGCATTGCTGTTTTCACTTGTTGATAACAAATATCTACATACTCCCGGTCATTGGCTGCGTCCCGTCCATAGCGTTCAAACTCAATCGCTGGACAAATGTGAATCTTGATTTTAGCCGGAAGGGGAAAATTCGGTAAAGGCCCAATTCCTAACCCCCAAGGTAATCCCAAATAAATCGGAAATACCTCTGGGTCAAGACCTAATAACCAAGGCATTCCTAACTGATGGAGTTGTTTTACCCAGTCATAAATATCTGTTAACACAATTAGGGTATCATGGGCACCCGATGAAATCACTGGAACAATTGGGGCTTTCTCCCGCAGGGCTAACTTAATAAACCCTTTGCGACCGGCGAAATGAATTTGATTGCGTAACGCATGGGGCCGAAATACATCCTCACCGCCCCCCGGATAGACTAAAACCGTCGCATCCTGTCGCAATGCTGTCATTCCCATGCGGGGATGGGCGATAACGGCTCCACAACGCACCGCCGATGTCGCGACTTCTGGGGCCACCTGCCAGACTTTCGGGTGCATCAGTCCATAGAGTAATCTTTCAGTTCCGAACTGACGACACCAAGCGTACAACCCCATAAACATATCTGGTGCGGCTAAACCCCCATTATGGGAACCCACCAACAACATCTTATTTTGGGGCGGGAGATTCTCCCAGCCGGAGGTTTGGACTTGAAAATAATGGTCATAGAACCAACCCAAAAACGGCATCAGGGATCGGATATATTCAGGATCACGATCCTGTAATGACCAACCGGTGAAACGGGGATTCTCCTTTGGGTTGGGAGATGGATTACTGTTGAAGAAGGGGTTTAAAATCACGGAACGGTAAACTTTGCCTCTGTCAAGATACTCTGGTTTTGAGGAAATTTGATCTTAATTAAACCACAAAAAAGCAGGGAATGGGCAATGGGCAAAAAGATTTTCTCTCGTAGTGAGGGCTTTAGCCCTCAGAATAGCCCTAAAGGGCTTACTACGAATTTCTTCTGTTGTATTAAAATAGAATATAACCGCTTAAATATTGTATCTAATCCGTAACGCTTATGAATTGGGCTATCGAGGTCAAAGATTCAGCTTCAATGTCTTCGTTAAACCCGGTGGTGGCAACCCAGAATTTGGGAAAATTTTATCGCACGGGTTTTTGGATGAATCAAAAGATTGAATCCTTAAAAAGCTGTACTTTAAGCATTTATGCGGGAGAAACGTTTGGTTTATTAGGACAAAATGGGGCAGGGAAAACCACATTATTAAAAACCTTATTAGGCATTGTTCGCCCAACATCAGGATCGGCTATCTTATTAGGTAAACCAATTGGCGATCGCCACATTAAACAGCGAGTAGGATATTTACCAGAAAATCCCTATTTTTATGATCATCTCACCGGATGGGAATTTTTAGAATTTGCCGCCGGACTATTTCAAATTCCGAAATCTATTCAACGTCAACGCATTCCCCAATTATTAGATTTAGTCGGATTAGCAAAAACCGCCGCCATTAAAAAACAAATGCGCCAATATTCTAAGGGAATGTTACAACGGGTAGGAATGGCGCAAGCTTTAATTAATAATCCAGAAGTGGTATTTTTAGATGAACCGATGTCAGGACTTGACCCGATGGGACGGTATCAAATTCGGGAAATTATCTTATCTTTAAAAGCACAAAATAAAACGGTTTTTTTTAATAGTCATGTTTTATCGGATGTGGAAAAAATTTGCGATCGCATTGCTATTTTAGCAGAAGGTGAATTAATTAGCATGGGTTCTTTGGATGATTTATTGGGAACAACTCAAACCTATATTGTTAAAGGAAAAGGCGGAGATATTAATATTCTGCAAAATTGCATATCTGATTTAGAAAGGGATCAAGATTATTGGGAAGGACATTTAAAGGGTGATCCAGAAGCGTTTTTTGTGGTATTAAAAGAAATGAATGCTCAACTATTGAGTTTGAATTTATCTCGATTAACCCTAGAAGAATTTTTTATGCAGAAGTTAAAAGAAAGGGGGATTCATGCCAGTGGTTAAAGGTAATATTTCAACTATAGCAATCCTAAATCAATCGTGGTAGGGGTAATTCATGAATTACCCCTACCGTCAGGGTTAAATTTGAAAAAATCTGTTCCCCATTACCTATTCCCCATTACCTATTACCTATTACCTATTACCTATTCCCCGTTGCCTTCTAATACTTTTATTATAATATTAAGAATTGGATACGGGGTTAATTTCAGAGGAAGACTGAGAGAAAAATAATTTACTAATCCAAGTGGTTAGAATATGGGACAATAATCCTAACGGCCCGGCAAATAAACAAAAGGCTAGGGAATGGGTAGTCCAAATTCCGGTTTTTTGTCCATCCCAATAAATCCAACGTCCGACAAATAAATCCATAACCAAAAAGTGAATCCATCCCGTTGCTGCGGCGTTTTCATCGGCAAAGAAATGGGCAATATCTGATAATTTAGGATTAGATAAAGCGGCGGCATTTTCGGGAGTAATACTACTAACAAACAGGTATAAATAAACGCAGGCTAACAACACAAAGGGAAAATAGGACTCCATGACTTTTCGGGTAACTCCCCAGTTAGGCAAAATAATTATTAATGCCCAAAAGGGAAGGACGAAAATATTGGCGACGTTAAAAATTTGATCAGTTGCAATAGTCATGGTCAGAATTTCTCAGATCAAGGGTTAAAATATCCTCATTCTAAAATATAGCAGGGAACAGGGAATAGGGAACAGGCAATAGGCAATAGGCAATAGGCAATAGGCAATAGGGAGGAAAATATTTAACCGCCTAGGTTTCCTAACTCCACAGGCGTGGTTGCTATATTTTTTTAATTTAATCCGCTTTTTGAGAAATTTATGTTATGCTACGGGCAAGTTAATCTAGCTGACTTTTTGCTATGAATGCTCACGATCTTTTTCTGTTATTGATTTTATTGTTCCCAGGTTTAGCCCTATCTATTATTATTATGGGAACTTTTGCCGCCGGAGGTTAAAAGTTATTTTTGAGCCGTTATTAGGTGCGTAAGCTCTATGCAAAACGCACCATTCAGCAGTTTTTGATTTATCAGGAGCCCCCTGATGATAGCATTCTAATAAGTGTCATTGGAACGGGGGATTAAGTTTTTTTTAAAGATTTGATTTGTTGGCGAAATTGATCGATTTTATCAAATAAATCCGATTGGTTAAGGGTTGTTTCTTCTCCGGTTTTTAACCATTTTAACTTCAGAGTTTGCTGTTCGGCTTCCGCATCTCCTAATACTAAACAAGCGACAGCACCACTGCGGTCAGCCCGTTTAAACTGTTTACCGAAGGCACTTCCACTTAAATCTAGTTCTACCGCAAAGCCATTTGTCCGCAATTTTTGAGCTAGAATTAAAGCCTGAGATTCGGCTAAATTTCCCTTAGAAACGATATAAAAATCTAAGGTAGAACCAGAAATAGAGTTCAATTGTTGTAACAGAATCACTAACCTTTCTAACCCGATCGCCCAACCAACCGCCGGAGTTTCTGGCCCCCCTAATTCTTGGACTAAACCATCATAACGACCGCCTCCACAAACCGTTGCTTGGGCACCTAAATCATCAGAAATAATCTCAAACGCCGTATGGGTATAATAATCTAAACCTCGCACTAATCGAGGGTTCAAACTGTAGGGAATTTCTAACGCCGTTAATAGCTGTTTAACCTGTTCAAAATGAGCGCGGGAATCATCTCCTAAATATTCTAAAATACTCGGAGCATCCTGAACAATTTCTTGGGTGCGTGGGTGTTTACTATCTAAAATTCTTAAGGGATTTCGGGATAATCGATCCTGAGAATCGGGATCTAATTCGTCTTGATATTGGCTTAAATAATCAACTAAAGCTTGACGATAGGCTTGGCGATCGCTTGAATTTCCGACGGAATTTAAGTTAAGGTTTAAATTCTTTAATCCCAAGGTTTTTAATAAATTTGTGGCGATCGCAATCACTTCCACATCAGCCCTAGCATCCCGACTTCCTAACACCTCAACCCCAATTTGATGAAACTGTCGTTGACGTCCGGCTTGGGGGCGTTCATAGCGAAACATCGGCCCAGTATACCATAACCGTTGCGCCCCAGATGTGGCGTGGAGTTTGTTTTCAATAAAGCTGCGAACGACTCCGGCTGTTCCCTCTGGACGCAGGGTAACAGAGCGTTCACCTCGGTCAACAAAGGTATACATTTCTTTCCCGACAACATCCGTCGCTTCCCCGATACCCCGTTCAAATAAAGCCGTTTGTTCAAAAATTGGGGTGCGAATTTCTTGATAATTTGCCTTAAATAAAACATCCCTAGCAATAGATTCAACCCATTGCCAATATCCTATTTCATCAGGCAGAATATCCCGTGTTCCTCGTAATGCTTTAATTAGTTCCATTGGTTTCTCAATTAATCGTTAGTCCTGTGGCGGATCGATTGTTTCCCAGACGCCATAACGATCATTATAATACGCCAAAATTTGATCAATCTGTTCACGAATTTCTGGATTTTGGCTGTGATCATATTCAATCCATAAACTACCCACTTGACTTTGGGTATAATCAAATTCTGGCGGGATTTGATCGTGACTAATGTGAGTTGCAATTAACCCCGTGTCCACTCCTTCCACCTGTCGTAAATGGGCAGCAACTTCCCGATAAACGGTTAAGGGAAGTTTCGGACAGCGAAATTGATAGCGAAGTTTTTGTTTTTGTTTAACTGTTTGCATTCAAAATTAACCTATTTTTTTCTGCTATTCTACTGAAGAAGAAATGATCACTTCTGTTTCATCCTCAGTGGTCACAACTGGTAGAGAACAGCAATTAATATCATCCAGACAAACCTTGCCCCATTGCAAGGCCCAACGCACTAATGAAACTCGGTTATCGGTGGCAGTTTTTGTTAGAATGTTACTAATATGATTGTCAACGGTACGCTTACTAATTTCCAGTTTTTCTGAAATTTCTTGATTGGTTAATCCACTAGCCACTAACTCTACGACTTGCACTTCTCTATCTGAGAGAGAAACAGGTCTGCGAGAATTGCTTTCCGTCATATTAGCTTCCAATTTCTGCATAACTACCTATTTATTATTCTAAAGGGAACCCGTCAACAATATCCTTTATTTGATCAAACTCAGGAATTTCTAATTAACTCTGGGTTTACAAGACATAACTGGTATATGTCAAATTTAGCAGAAATGCTTATCACTTTTTTGTTAATTTTTCTTGATTTCGGCTGTACTTAACCATTGACTGTCAACTGTTACTTGTTGGTTGTTACTTCTTGGTTATTACTTCTTAGCGAGGGAGGACGCGCTACCCCTGCTCCCAGGGCTGTTTCATTTTCCATTGCCAACCCCTAAGACCTAACCCCCCACCCCCCTTCCCTAGTAGGGAAGGGGGAGTAATAAATAATTTTTTATGTTTAATAGTAATAATTAGTCCCCCCTCTCCCCCTCAAAAGGGGTTGGGGGAGAGGTCACACAGTTTTTCCTAGAGAATGAAACAGCCCTGCCCCTAGCCCCCGTGCACGGGGGGTTTGGGGGGTTGTTTGAATTCTTGGTAAGTTTCTTCGCTTTGAGCGATTTTAAATGTAAAAGATTCATGGCTTTGAGGAATAACATTTTGAGAAGCAGGAATTTGTTCTAATTCGTGTAGAATTATTTCTTTGGTTGTCATAGTGTTTTTATTGATTAACGCAAGTTAATTATACCATCTTAGTAAATTGTATCAGAGGCGATCGCATTTCAACACATGAACCAGTCAGAAAAGCGATCGCTTTTTATTAAAATAGTTTGTAAAAATTGATACGGTTTTTGAGACAAGCTATTTTTTGCTAAACTCTTTAATATGCTAATATATAACTCTGGTTTTTGTCAACCGTATAAGTGCAGAAAATTTTATTCTGTTATCAATCCGTATAAATACATAGATTTGCTAATAAAGACTGTATTAAAAGTTAAATCTTAAATTTACTTGACATTTAGATAGATTATAAATAAAATATAGTTAATGATTAACCAGAGGTTAGATTATGAATGCTTTTATAAAGTCTGATTTAGAGTCTCTAAAAGACGAACAACTAAAAAATATTTTTAACAACCTTAATCTGATCAATATTAATATTTTTCCAACTGAGAGGCAGAAAATGATAGATACAATTTACATTTTTTTGCAAAACCATACTAAGTCTGTAAAAGGTCTTAAAAAAGTTGATGATCAAGACATTATTGATTGTTGGCAGGGCTACATAACCTCTCTTTTACAAAAAACACAGGAAAAAGATAATAATTTAAAGAGACAAAAAAAACTGATATTAGCAGAAATTTATCAGATTGATACAGTCCCAGAAATTAGTGCGCAATTGGCAGCGATCGCACGCAATATTTTACTGTTTGTATTTCAATTATTAGGAGAAAAAGAGCAAAAACAATTAATCAAAAAAATTCAAGAGGAAACTTCAGTCAAATCCCATTTCAAGCTAACGGATGAAATATTAAATAAAGCTATGATAGAAGCTATTTTAGGTGGTGCTACCCCAGTGGCTTTAGGTGCTGCACTACCAATAGTAGCTGGTTTGTTATTTAACTATTTATCAACGGGTTTCTTATTTACTGTTGTACTACCAACCATTTTAGGTGTATTAGGTATAAAATTGGCCGTATTTACAGGGGCTTTAACATTTATATCAGGCCCGATTGGATGGGGAATTGCTGGTGGTGTTGGTTTGGTTGCAACATTATTAGCAGGTTCTAAGTTTTTTAAGCAAAGAGATGAAGTATTATTGATAATGACGATACTTTCTATTTATACTTGCACCTATCAAAACGGAATGCCCACATTACCAGGAAATTAATAATATGAATAATATGTATGACGAGCTTTTAAAACAATTGACTCAACTGAATCATTTAGGAGAGGTAACGATTAATTTTGCTAGTGGTATTGCTAGGAATACTGCTACTAAGGAAATTATTGCTCATGTCGAGCAAATCTTAGCTTGTAGTGATGTGGCGACCTATGCGGAAATTGTACTATCGTCTGCTGGGACTATTATTGTTAACTCTATTGATATCAAAAAAACCTTGACTCTTGTTAAACAAATTCATAGTTTATCTGGGATTAATATTGCTCTATCAGGAATGAATTTAGGTGTTAATTTAGTCGGTTATTATCTAATTAGCTCCAAGTTAGAAAACCTTGATAAGCAATTATTTATTGTTCAAAATCAAATAGAAAGCTTAATCAAAAATGAACAGCGTAAACTTTTATCCGAGAGTAAACTATTAATCAAAAATTCATTAACCTTGATTCAGCTTTTAGAAGATTATGGGCTGAGTGAAAATACAGCTTTGAGTATAGAACTATTATTAGATAGACAGGAAAATCATCTAAGAGAATTAATTAGCCTTCACAACAATCGGGATCAAATCAGCTTATCCCTAGATCAGATTTATATTATCTACTCAGCTTATATAAATTTATTCAAAGCTTATCTGACAGCGATTTACTTAAAACAGCAAAATCTAACTAGACAGAAAAATCGGATTCAAGAAGCTCGTGAAATTAATAATCTTTTATCATCTAAAGCCATTATATATTTTATTTATCAAGAATGTTTATTTAATCCTCGAAGAATTTTAACTGAGTCAGACATACAAGAGGTTATTACTTTGTATCAATTATATTGCCAGAGTTATACTGATAATCTCAAAAATCATTATGATTTTTTAATTAAAACTCCTTTAGATAAGTATCACAATTTTCAGCAAAAAACCAATGATGCTTATCAGCCTATGATTTGGATTAAGCATTGAGTTATTGCACAAACACAATAAAGATTAACCTTCTGTTTCTTTCAAAATAATATAAATTTGAAACCCTAAAGCATTATTAATCAAGATCAAAACTAGATATATGAATATGAATTGGACAAAATCCTTATCAACAAATGTTGAAATACCGACAGTTTTATAAATAAGGAATAGATATTCAGGTTGAGGTAAATATAAAAGTAGCATAAAAGTGTTTTGAATTCGTCAGTTGAGATGTTTTTCTGCAACTACCCCGGCAAAATCAAATCCCTTTCAGTTAGAATAGGATCTCAATTGATCAACAGCGTTACAATTAATCAATAAGCGTTGATGAGAAAACGATTTTGAACGAGTCCGTGCTACCGACAAACCCCTACCAATTCGATACTATAGAAGCCGCCTTAGCCGATCTCAAAGCCGGGCGCTGTATTGTGGTAGTGGATGATGAACACCGCGAAAACGAAGGCGACCTAATTTGTGCCGCCCAATTTGCTACCCCCGATATGATTAACTTCATGGCGGTGTACGCCCGGGGATTAATTTGTTTGGCCCTAACTGGAGAGCGTCTGGATCAGTTAGACTTGCCCTTAATGGTGACTAAAAACACCGACGCCAACCAAACCGCCTTCACCGTTAGTATTGATGCGTCCCCTCAAATGGGCGTTTCTACCGGAATTTCCGCCGATGACCGCGCCCGCACCATTCAAATAACGATTAACCCAGCGACTCGTCCCGAAGATTTACGACGTCCGGGCCATATTTTCCCCCTGCGGGCTAAAGATGGCGGGGTATTAAAACGGGCTGGACATACGGAAGCCGCCGTGGATTTATCTCGGTTAGCGGGGTTATATCCTGGGGGCGTGATTTGTGAAATTCAAAATCCCGATGGGTCAATGGCGCGACTTCCCGAATTAATTGAATATGCTAAAGTTCACCATTTAAAATTAATTACAATTGCGGATTTAATTAGTTATCGCCTCACACATGACCGTTTTGTGTATCGAGAAACCGTGGCTCAATTACCGACACAATTTGGGGATTTTAAAATTTATGCCTATCGTAATTCCTTAGATAATACGGAACATATTGCATTAGTTAAAGGTGATCTGGAAAAATTAAAAGAAATGCCCGTAATGGTGCGGGTTCACTCCGAATGTTTAACCGGAGATTCCTTCGGATCTTTGCGTTGTGACTGTCGAATGCAGTTACAAACAGCGATGAAAATGATTGATTATGCCGGATCAGGAGTGATTATTTATCTCCGCCAAGAAGGACGCGGTATTGGATTAATTAATAAGATTAAAGCCTATTCTTTGCAGGATATTGGATTTGATACCGTTGAAGCTAATGAAAGATTAGGTTTTGCTCCTGACCTACGGGATTATGGCATGGGGGCGCAAATGCTGAATGATTTAGGGGTGCGTAAAATTCGTTTAATTACTAATAATCCCCGTAAAATTGCCGGGTTAAAAGGCTATGGGATTGAAATTGTGGATCGGGTTCCCTTAATTATTGAAGCCACGGATTATAATACGGTTTATTTGGCTACAAAAGCAGAAAAATTAGGGCATTTATTATTACAAACCTACTTAATTACTGTGGCTATTAATTGGGATGAATCTCAACCTTTAGTTGAAAATCCAGAAGCAGAATATATGGAGTCAAAACGCAATAAAACCTCAATTCTCAGCAGTTATGAACGGTTAGAAAAGTTGAGATTTTTAGCTAAAACCAATGATTTACTATTACAAGAAGAAGCTCGACCCGTAACAACCGCTTTATTTGATCAAGCACAATTAATTGTTAATTTAGGCTTTGATCAAGCCGGAGTCGCCGATCCCCATTGGTATCAACAACTAGATCATCCCTACCTGAAAGCCATTACCCAAATTTTAGATCAAATTACTCAATGGCCCCATCTCCAAAAACTACAATTTATCATTTCTTCCGGGGTTGATCCCCTAACCAATTTACAGGTACAACTCCATCGGGAACAATTTCCCCTAACTCAACTTCCTTATTCCATTTGTCAACAATTACAACCCCAAACCATTTATAGTTTTTCATCCTAAATAATAGGAAAAAATAAACAAATATCAAAAAATCCCCCGTTGTTGGGCTTTAGCCCTAACAGGATGGGCTAAAGCCCAACAACGAAGTTCTTTCAATCTCTTGACGAAAAACAATAAACATTCTTATTGTAAAATGTAAGTTGTAATTAACTTTATGGCAAAATGTTGGAGTATGAACAATACAACAACCAGCTATAAACCCCCAATGCGTAACCAAAGTTACCCATTGCTAACCCCCAAAAAACTGCACTATGACTACTGAGAAACCCCTGGGTTCTGTCATTCAAGGTTCCTTAACAAAAGGTTTAGAAGTTCGCTTACATCCCGATGTGTCTGTAGAAGAAATGCGGGTAGGAAAATTTTTAGTCGTGCGAGGAAAGCGATCGCATTTTTTCTGTTTATTAACTGATGTCTCTTTAGGAACATCCAGCTTGCGAATTATCGCCAACCCTCCTCACCCCGATGATGATTTTTTACAAGCAATTTTAGCCGGAAATAGCACCTACGGAACTATTGAACTCAGCCCGATGTTAATGTTAAGTCGGGAAGTCTCAGAACGAGAAGAAGAAATTATTCGTGTTATCGCCCAACAAGAAAAAACCGTAGGGGCGAGGTCTTCTCGCCCTCTTAATAATGGAAAATCTGCGATCGCTTCATTCCAAACTCAAACCAATAACACCGAAATTGAACTCTTACCAGTAAAAACCATTCCCGTACATTTTTCCCAGGTTTATGAAGCCAGTGAACGGGATTTTAGAATCATTTTTGGTTGGGAAGATGACCCCACTCGGCGGAATTTTGCCATCGGTAAACCCCTGGATATGGATGTGCCAGTTTGTTTAGATTTAGATCGGTTTGTAGAACGTAGTAATGGAGTTTTCGGAAAATCAGGAACCGGAAAATCCTTTTTAACCCGGTTATTATTATCGGGAATTATTAAGAAGAAAGCCGCCGTTAATTTAATCTTTGATATGCACTCAGAATACGGCTGGGAAGCGGTATCGGAGGGTAAACAATTTAGTACGGTTAAAGGGTTAAGACAACTGTTCCCTGGTCAAGTGGAAGTCTATACGCTTGATCCTGAATCTAGCCGACGCCGAGGGATTAAAGATGCACAGGAATTATATCTAAGCTATGCTCAAATTGAGGTAGAAGATATTATGTTAGTGCAACGGGAATTAAATCTTTCCGAAGCTAGTATTGATAATGCTAATATTCTCCGTAGTGAATTTGGCTCATCTTGGATTTCTCAATTGTTATCCATGACTAATGAAGAAATTCAACTATTTTGTGATGAACGCCGGGGACATAAAGGTTCAATTATGGCGCTCCAACGGAAGTTACTACGGATGGATAATTTAAAATATATGCGTCCCAATTGTCCGTTTAATTATGTAGATAGAATATTACAATCTTTGGACGCGGGAAAAAATGTCGTAGTGGAGTTTGGATCGCAATCCGATATGCTATCCTATATGTTAGTAACTAATATGATCACTCGCCGGATTCACCACGCTTATGTTAAAAAAGCCGAGAATTTTTTAGCCTCTAAAAATCCCGTAGACCGTCCGACACAATTAGTAATTACTATTGAAGAAGCTCACCGTTTTTTAGATCCAGCTATTGTACGTTCTACTATTTTTGGAACTATTGCGCGAGAGATGCGAAAATATTTTGTGACTCTATTAATTGTTGATCAACGTCCCTCTGGTATTGATGCGGAAGTCATGTCTCAAGTTGGAACCAGAATTACAGCTTTATTAAACGATGATAAAGATATTGATGCAATTTTTACCGGGGTTTCTGGAGGACAAAGCTTGCGGTCGGTGTTATCAAAATTAGATTCCAAACAACAAGCATTAGTCTTAGGTCATGCTGTCCCGATGCCCGTTGTAGTTCGCACCCGTCCCTATGATCAAACATTCTATGAAGAAATTGGAGAAACGGACTGGACACAACAATCCGATGAAAAGGTATTAAAAGCAGCGGCTTTAGCTAAGGATGATTTAGGATTTTAAAATTTGGAAACCAAAAATTAAGATGATTTTAATATTTCCTATTGAAAAATAAAACCTTATAGCTTATAGTGTTATTATACAAAAAAACAGTTCATATTTTCTCTGTTTTATACCGTCGGTTTTGATACTCGAAAAGATTCTAATAATATCGGGGCAGTTTTAGCTTATAATCCCCTAACAGGTGTTCCTATTCCTAATCCTAATAACCCCAATTCTAATATCTTTGTTGGCCCAGATTCCCGCTTAAATCGACCCATTGGAATTACTTCTTATACACCACCACTATTTAGCGGGAGTCAATTTAATGAAACTTTCTCAGTAATCAGTCCCAATCTCGCTGTAGTCTAATTTATTGGCTGTCAAAATTTGTTTGCATGGGCATGGGAGAACCCATACACCCTGAAACCGATACCTGAAAGTTCGGTTATTACTCAATTACTACAGTTGTACTATCAAAACAATCAGGGCATGATGAAAATATGTTAATAAAATTGGCTACGATGGGAGGTTGCGCCATGAAACCCTTGACTTTTAACCCTAGTTATATGTCATAATCCTGTCAGGACGTTTATTAGCCCTAGGCTCTGGAGAGGAATCCTCTATTCAATCCTAACGAAAAATCAAGATAGGACAGAATTAGTCTTTACGGAGACAGACAGAATTCGGAATCCTTCCCAGAATCAAAGTGCGGGGGAGCCTTTGTTGTCGATTCCGGTATAAGTTCCTGTAGAGAGATGAAAAAAATTTGCTGCCCCTGTAAATTCTGTTTTTAGGAGTGTAATTCATAGTCATGCCAACTGTCAATACTACATACAAAGAGCAAGTGGCTTCCAGAAGCACTCGACCTGCAACTACCGACGCAGTTCGTACCTATTTGCATGAAATTGGGCGCGTTCCCTTACTGACCCGAGAACAGGAGATTACCTACGGTAAGCAGGTACAGACCATGATGCAACAGTTGGAAGCGAAAAATACTCTCGCAGAACAACTGGGTCGGGAACCGAGTCAGCAAGAGTGGTCTGATGCGGTAGAAATGAGTCAAGATGAACTTCAAACCATCTTGAAGCAAGGACGTCGGGCTAAGGGAAAAATGATCGAGGCCAACCTGCGTTTAGTGGTCTCCATTGCTAAGAAATATCAAAAACGCAACATGGAATTTTTGGATTTAATCCAAGAAGGAACCCTGGGTTTAGAACGGGGTGTGGAAAAATTTGATCCCATGCGGGGATATAAATTCTCGACCTATGCTTACTGGTGGATTCGTCAAGCTATTACCCGCGCCATTGCCCAAACTTCTCGCACCATTCGTCTGCCGATCCATATTACCGAAAAACTGAACAAAATTAAAAAAGTTCAACGGGAGTTAGTACAGAAATTAGGCCGCAACGCCACTCCGGGGGAGATTGCTCAGGCGTTAGAGTTAGACCCGGCTCAAATTCGGGATTATCTGTTGGCGTCTCGTCATCCGGTTTCTTTGGATTTGCGGGTGGGGGATAATCAAGATACGGAATTGCAAGATCTCCTCGAAGATCATAATACCTCCGCCGATGCTTTTGTCACCCAAGAGTTACTGCGTCAGGACTTGAAAAATTTACTGGCGGACTTAACAGCCCAACAACGGGAAGTTATTACCCTGCGCTACGGGTTGGAAGATGGTAAGGAGATGTCCCTGTCTAAAGTGGGGGTGCAAATGAGCATCAGTCGTGAACGGGTTCGTCAACTGGAAAGCCAAGCGTTGAGCCACCTGCGCCGTCGTAAAGCTCAAGTTCGAGAATATTTAGCTAGTTAGTCATTAGTTAAAAAAACACCTCTAGGGGTTGGGTTTCCCAATCCCTATTTTTTTGATAGGTAATAGGTAATAGGTAATAGGTAATAGGTAATAGGTAATAGGTAATGAGTTTGCACAGATTTAGAAGTGTCCTAACTGTAATGCGTAGCACTATAGCACTAATTCAAACAGTTAAGATATTAACAAGACCGTTAAACCCATTACCCATTACCCATTCCCCATTACCTAATATCCTACCAAGTCGGATCACTATAAATATTAATAGTCATTTCAGTTTTTCCGGGGGGAACAGCAGAAATACAAGCACAGATAAAATTATCTTCGTCTATTTCCACTTCACAAGCATGACAAGACCCCATTAAACACCCGGTAGGAATCACCACACCTGCCCGTTTTGCGACGTCTAATAAGGGTTCTCCTGGTTCGGCTTCAATAGTAACTTCGTCGGGTAAAAAATGTATTTTCATAATTAGTTTTAACCGCTAAAAATCAGATTTTTAAACTTAACCCAGAATAGATTTAAGATCCAAATGAGCTTCTACCGTATCTGCTAATACATCTAATAATATTTCTCGCTGTTCTCGATAATTAGCAATACCAGTGGGTAAAGGATTTAAACCCCTGGCTTTTCGCAGATGATTTAGCCAAGTTCGTCTCCAAGATCCGTTATCGAAAATTCCATGTAAATAATGACCCCAAATAGATTTTTGACCATTGACATATCCTAAATTTTGGTCATCAAATAAAGGAAAAATATCATTAGAATCTAAGAGTTGAGTTCTTCCCTGATGAATTTCATAGCCTTCAATGGGTAAATTTTTCTGGGGATAATTAGAAGTTACTAACCGTTGACGGGAGGTTTTTTGATTAGAAATTACTGTTTTTAGGGCTAATAATCCTAACCCTTCATAATCTCCTTGCTCTCCTTCTAAACCATAGGGATCAGATACGACTTTTCCTAACATTTGATAACCCCCACAAATTCCCATAACTTGCCCCCCGGCTTTAATATAATTTTTAATTTGATCAGCCATTCCCGATTCTTTTAATACTTGTAAATCTGATATAGTAGTTTTAGAACCGGGAAGAATTACAGCATCGGGATGTCCTAAATATTCAGCCGGGTTAACATATTTAATACTGACCGTTGATTCCGAATCCAAAGGATCAAAATCGGTGAAATTAGAAATGCGAGGAAAACGGATCACGGCAATGGTTAATTCCGTTTGGGGAGAACTAGAAGCACGATCTAATAAACTTAAAGAATCCTCTGCGGGAAACGGATTATCAATCCAAGGAATCACCGCAACTACCGGAATTTTTGTATATTCCTCTAACCAGATGATCCCAGATTCTAAGAGCGATCGCTGTCCCCTAAATTTATTGATCACAATACCGCAAATTAACGCCCGTTCATCGGGTTCTAATAATTGTAAAGTTCCCACAACATGGGCAAAGGCGCCACCCCGATCAATATCAACTACTAATAAGGTTTTCGCATTTAAGTATTTAGCCACCCGCATATTAGTTAAATCTCGATGTTTGAGATTAATTTCCGCCGGACTTCCCGCACCTTCACAAACTAAAATATCAAATTCTTGAGTTAAATAATCCAAACATTCGGTAATTGCTTTCCAACCCCGATCAAAATATTGTTCATAATAATCACTAGCTTTCACCACCCCCACAGATTTGCCTTTAAAAATCACCTGAGAGGTCATATTCCCTTGGGGTTTCAATAAAATCGGGTTCATCGTCACCGAGGGAGTAACTCCCGCCGCCCAAGCTTGCACCGCTTGAGCATAACCCATTTCCGATCCCCCCGGAGAAACATAGGAATTAAGAGCCATATTTTGCCCTTTAAACGGGGCCACTTTCACCCCGCGACGATGTAAAATCCGACAAATGGCCGTAACCATCATTGATTTTCCGGCGTGGGAAGTCGTTCCCACAATCATAATTGCTTTCATAAAGATAATTCTAAAGGCAGAACAATATTTTAATCCGTAAGGATAACTTAAAAACCTTTAACAATAGCCTAGCAATGTTATGGGATGATAGTTGAGAATTTCCAACAGTTTTGATATGGCCCCTCAACTGCGTATTTATGTCCCACCCCATCCCCTGATTAAACATTGGTTAGGGGTTGCTCGTGACCAGGCGACGCCTCCGGGTTTGTTTCGGACGGCGATGACGGAGTTAGGACGTTGGTTAACCTATGAAGCGGCGAGGGACTGGTTACCGACCCTGGAAACAACGGTACAAACCCCCTTAACCGAATGTAATGCAACTTTTGTAAATCCTGAAGTTCCCCTAATTGTAATTCCAATTTTACGCGCTGGTTTAGCCTTAATGGAGGGAATTCAAAGCGTTGTACCTCTATCTTCGGTATATCATTTAGGCATGGTACGCAACGAAGAAACCTTAGAGCCTACTTGCTACTTAAATAAATTACCCGCCCAATTTGACCCCCAAACCCGGGTGATCATCAGTGAACCCATGTTAGCAACCGGGGGAACAATTATGGCGGTGATGGCCGAACTTACCCAACGTCATCTTGACCCGGCTTTAATTAGAATTATTTCCATTGTCGCCGCCCCCCCAGCGTTACAAAAGTTAAGTCAAGCCTATCCCAGTTTGCAAGTATATACCGCTATTATTGATTCGGAAGTTAATGCACAGGGATTCATTATACCAGGGTTAGGGGATGCGGGAGATCGCACCTTTGGCACTTTTGACCGTCTGCCTACCCAATCGGAGTAAAATCAAGCTATTGTGAAATATTGGTTAAATTATGGGTAATCGAGACGGCTTTACCAGTGGCTTCTTCCTCGGTGCAACCTTAGGAGGTTTGGTTGGGGGGGTATTAGGGGTGGTACTTGCCAACCGCATCAACAATCAAGATCGGGTTGATTCCTTATTAGAAATACAAGGAAAATCGGGGAGGGCGACTAAATTGACCGGGGACAATATGGAAACCGCCCGTTTGGGTTTGGAGGATAAAATTTCTCAACTCAATCAAGCCATTGATGATGTCCGTCAACAGTTAGGCAGTGTAAATGGTAATAGTGGGTCAGAAACCGAAAATTAATTGATTCTAGCTGCTGGTTTGAATCTATCCCCTGGTTTCCAATGTGGTACACTGGGGAACATAACTTTATGTCAAATTTCAGTCAAACATCCAAAAAATTTTATGGCACTTCCTTTAGGTTTACTCGCTAGTACCCTGGCACAGTTCCTGAACATTTATATGTTGATCCTATTTGTTAGGATTCTATTAAGCTGGTTTCCGACAATTAATTGGTATGATCCGCCCTTTTCTATCTTAAGCCAATTAACTGATCCCTACCTCAACCTATTCCGGTCTTTTATTCCCCCTTTAGGTGGAATTGATTTTTCTGCGATTATTGCTATTTTTGCCTTACAATTTGGTTCCCAAGTCATTATTGCTTTATTAGGAAGTATGCAGCAAGTATTTTAACTCAAACGTAGTAAGCCCTTCAGGGCTTATTTCTTCCCAATTTAAGTTAGGAGTCCTAAAGGACTTACTACAGTAGTAAGCCCTTCAGGGCTATCTTTTCCCCATTGAGTTAGGAGTCCTGAAGGACTCACTACATTGTTCTATGAATTCTTCTCAATTAATTCTCGATATAAACTCTTGGGTTTAACGCCTTTGAGGTTTTCAATTAAATCCTTATTTTTGAAAAACTGCACCGTCGGAGTCCCCACTACCCCTGCATTTTGGGCAATTTCAGGATCTTCTTCAATGTCAATTTCAATATAGTGAATCTTACCCTCAAATTCAGCCACGACTTTATCTAAAATCGGTTTGAGGGCATGACAAGGCCCGCAGGTTGGCGAAGAATATTTTACCATAATTAGGCGATCGCTATCATGGTAAAGTTTCCGCAACGCATAACCCCCGATATGGCGAGTATTCTGGATATCGAAATTCTCCGAATTAGTATTTTGAGGTGGAGTTGACTTCGGGGTTTCCACTTCCGGGGTTTCCGTCTGTTGAAATTCCTCCCCTAACCCATTTAGCGATAACCAACGTTCTGCTAACATCGCCCCCATACAACCACTACCCGCCGCCGTAATTGCTTGACGGAATTCATGATCCTGGACATCCCCGACGGCGTAAACTCCCTCCACGCTCGTTTCTGGAGTCCCGTGTTTCGTAACAATATATCCCACTTCATCCAGTTCTAACTGTCCTTGGAAAATTTGGGTATTAGGAGTATGACCGATAGCATAAAATAAACCCTGTACAGGTAAATCTTGCTGTTCTCCCGTCTGATTATTCTTAATTTTAATCCCCCCTAATTTGCCATTTCCATAAACATCCAGCGCCTGGGTATGCCAATGTACAGTAATTTTAGGATGGGTTAAAACCCGTTGCTGCATAGTTTTACTCGCCCGTAGTTCATCCCGTCTAACTAATAGATGAACATGGGTGGCGTATTTAGTTAAATAAACCGCTTCCTCGGCGGCCGTATCTCCTCCCCCAATTACCGCTAATTCGACTCCTTTGAAAATTGGACTCGCCCCATCACAAATAGCACAGGCGGAAATTCCCGCATTCCAAAAGGTTTCTTCCTGGGGTAAATTTAACCGTTTCGCCGTTGCCCCGGTAGCAATTACAATAGTATGGGTTTTGATTTCCCGGTCTTCCGATTTAACCGTAAAGGGACGTTGACTCAAATCAACGGAAATCACATCCTCAGTAAATAATTCCGCCCCCCACCGCTGGGCTTGGGCTTTGATTCTATCCATGAGTTCTGGCCCGGTAATGCCTTCGGGAAAACCTGGGAAGTTCTCAACTTCTGTAGTGGTCATTAACTGCCCCCCCGGTATCCCCCCAATTTGATAGCCTTCAAAGACCACGGGTTTCAAATTCGCCCGTCCTGCATAGATGGCGGCGGTATAGCCCGCAGGCCCAGAACCAATAATAACAAGGTTTTCAACGGTTGGGTTTGTCATGTTTATTTCAAACTCATAACGACTTCATGTAAGGAGATTATAGCAATTTATTTCCTAATCTGGCGAGGTCATAATCTGGAGGATGATTTGTTCATATTTCTTGCCTTACGGTTTGCGTTAAAACACTGTTTTCCTTATTTTGCAAGGGTTTTAAGTTTTGATGGTTACTCTTATGGATTTGCGTTAAAACACTTTTATGCCCAAAAAGGGAGATAACAGGCATAGCGAGTAGAGGTTGATTCAGATTCATCTGTCTTGATCAAGCCAGCTTCTTTGGTAGCTCCTAAATGGAGTCGTAGCAGTAACCAGCAATCTATACGATGGCAAAAAAAACTTACCATTAGATATAGAATTATATCAAAAAGCCGAGTTTGCAGCCTACAAAGCAAGTTTAGGCTTGATTTGGGCTTGATTTTTGTTTAAGTCCCACTAACTACACATAGTTAAAATAAGTCCCCGATAAGCGTAAATTTTTCACGTCTGAGACAACGCCAATTAACTCATCCTGAGCATCAAAGATATTATTCCGATTGGTGTCTCGGAAAATGCCCGTGTCAGAAGCATGGAAAGGAGATGCCCCTAAAACATAGTCCTTAGAATCGCCAAACAATTGAATGGTGTCTTGATGTTTTTCAAAATCTTTAATCAGTGCATAATCCTTGATTCCAGGAGACAATGAATCCCCATCATCGTAATACACCTGGTTTTTACCCAAGATGAAAGTATCTTTCCCTCCTCCTCCAGTCAGGATGTCTATTTCATCTATTCCCGATGAAGAACCCGTGACGATATCAAATACACCGTCTAGGGTATCATTGCCTGCCCCTCCCACTAGGGTGTCGTTGGATGGATAAGTAGCGGACGGTACACCTTGAACACCACCATTACCCAACAGAAGATCATTCCCCTGGCCACCTCTCAAATAATCATTGCCACTGCCACCATCGAGGGTATCGTTGCCAGAGTCACCCTCAAGGAGATCATTCCCCAGATCTCCTCCGGCGCTATCGTTACCAATACCACCAAAAATCCGATCGTCTCCACTTTGTCCAAAGATTTTGTCGTCACCCTGTTCGCCATAAAGATTATCATTGTCCTCGGCATCAGTGGAGCCTCCACCGAAAATCAGATCGTTTCCTTTGCCACCATGGACGATATCGTTTCCCTCGCCAGGACGAATATCATCATCACCATCACGTCCAAAAACCTTGTCCTGACCCGATGTGCCGTAAATGAGTTCAGAAGAATCGGTTCCTAATATGAGATTAAATTCTGATTGATTTTTCATGATTGCACAATACCTTGATGATTCATGGAATACACGCAGTTTAAGGTTTGAATTGATCAATAGAGAGATAACAATTCAAACAAAATTTAAAAGACCTTTAAAACCAAGATTCACACCACCCCGTCCGGTCTGAGCAACGGTAAAATTTCTGATGAATATTCTCATATTCTAGTCGAATAATTATAAATACCTATAACTCTTATATTTTCTTAACTTAACTTTTAGGGAAACATGAGAATGCTGAAAAGCTAAAATCTTGATCCGAACTCATTCATTATATTTTGGATTAATTGAATAGATATCTGTCTTAAGGAAGACTCTTTTTCGGTGTGCTTGCTATTAATATTTATACAGATAACTAAGCCAACTGTAAAAAATTAGTATAGTTCAATTCGGTTTATTTAGCTGTAATCAAGCCAATACGGAGGATATCATGAGTTTAGAAAATCGTGTTAAAGCAACGGCAAAAAATATTGAAGGTAAAATTCAAGAAACCGTGGGGGATATAACTGGAGATCCTCAAACTCAAGCGGAAGGAAAAGCCAAGCAAGCCGAAGCAAAAGTCCGTCATACGGTTGAAGACGTGAAGGATGCAACCAAAGACGCCATTAACTAATCAGTTATCAGTAGAGACGTGCTATGGCGCGTCTCTGGCAGTTATCAGTTAACGGTCTATTAAATATTAAACTGACTACAGATTACTGAATTGAATATTTTAATGTCAATATTTTAAGGGTAATTATAGTATATTATTTTTGAGGCTGGCTTGGTTTATCCCTAGTCAGGTTTTTTGATGTTAGACCTTGATCAGAATTTCAGTTGCTACAAAAATAAAATTTAAAATCAATGGAAGATCCCCAAAAGACTCGTGTTATTCCCGTTGGAATTATGGCAGGAATTGCCGCCTGCTTAATTGCTGTGGGCGCAGGGTTAAGCTGGTGGACATTAAGCTCCCGTTCTCCCAAAGAACCCGTTGTTTCCTCCCCAACCCTAACCTTACCACAGCCCACTCCCTCGCCATCGGAAACCGTTGAGAAAACCCTCGCTATTTATTGGGTAGAGGATAAAAGCGGTAAGTTGGCGATTATTTCTCAACCTGTACAAATTCAAGCCCAAAATGACCCGACGGTATTTTTAAATATCGCCCTGGATCGATTATTAGCAGGGGTTTCCGACCCGAATCAATTTAGTGAAATTCCTAAAGGAACAAAACTTCTGAACTTAACCACCAAAAATGATGAAGTTTATGTGGACTTATCCCCCGAATTTACCCAAGGCGGGGGGAGTGCATCCATGACTGGACGCTTAGGACAAATCGTTTATACTTCTACGACCCTTAACCCCAACAGCAAAGTTTGGCTATCCGTTGCCGGAAAACCTTTAACGGTATTGGGGGGAGAAGGCTTGGAAATTGCGCAACCGATAACTCGCTCAACTTTTGATCGGGAATTTCGGTTTTAATCCGGCTTAATTTTAATTAATGGCTGGCCATATTCAACGGGAGAACCATTTTGAATTAAAATTTCCATTACTTGGCCAGAAAATTCGGCTTCAATTTCATTCATCAACTTCATGGCTTCAATAATGCAAACGCTCTGACCCGTAGAAATGCGATCGCCAATTTCCACAAAAGGCGCTTCATCAGGTGCAGGAGAACGATAAAAGGTTCCCACCATGGGGGAAGTAATTTCGACCCACTTCGATTCCGGCGAAAGAGGTGGAGGAGCAGCCACTGGCGTTGCTGGGGTCGCTGTAGTGAGATTTTCCCCAACTGGAGGAACAATCGCAGTGGGTACCACCGGAGACGACACCAACTGTGAACCAACCCCCGCAGCCGTTAACAGAGTTTCAACCGAGGATAAAGCCTGAGATCCGGGCGAAACTTCTTTACGAACGGTCAGTTCAAAATCTGCGCTTTTGAGTGTTAGCTCTGAAATATTAGTTTTATCGAGATCAGCCAGCAGTTCACGAAGCTGGTTCAAATCTAGTTGCACAGTTGGTATGTCTCCCCTAAATTTGCAGTCTATCTTGATTCAGTCCGTTGGGTGTATGTTTGACCCATCGCCCAACAGTCTAAACCGCTTAAATATGAAATCATAGTTCGGCGAGTTTTCACTCTCGACCTTGGTAGCTGTCGGTACGGGTATCAATCCGAATTCGTTCCCCTTTAGTAATAAATAAGGGAACCATCACTTGAGCACCTGTTTCCACAATAGCGGGTTTTGTACCCCCCGTGGCGGTATCTCCTTTGACTCCGGGATCGGTTTCTACCACTTCTAAGATGACGGAGTTCGGGAGTTCCACTTCCAGAACCTGTTCTCCCCAACGAACCACGCTAACGGTCATGCCATCTTTAAGATATTTAACCCGATCGCCAATTTCAGATTCCTTCAAACTGGCTTCTTCATAGGTTTCCATATCCATGAAAACGAAGTCTTCCCCATCTTTATAGGTATGTTGCATTTCACTTTTTTCCAGGGTCGCTTGAGGAACAGTCTCTCCCGCCCTGAAAGTGCGTTCTACTACACTACCGGTCTGTGAGTTTTTGAGTTTTGTCCGCACAAAAGCAGAACCTTTTCCGGGCTTAACGTGCAGAAATTCTATTACACGCCAGACTGAACCATCTAATACAATCGTGACACCTGTGCGAAAGTCGTTACTGGAAATCATGCAAACACTAATACCTGGGCAGAATAATCGGCATCCTATTTTACCCCAAAATCGGGAACAGGGGATTAATTTTTTTCCTGCGACAACGGGCTAAATAGTGGCAAGATCAGTATAGAGAACAAAAGTTAAGATTTATGTTGCATTTTTCCAATTCCATGAGAAACACCTATAAACATTGGTTGAAAACGGGTTTAGTGGCTGTGCTGCTATTTTCCCTATCCGTGGGTCTGAGCGCCGCTTGGTGGGACGGTGACAGTTCCCCAAAACGGGAAAGTATCCTCCCCCAAGGCAATGCCATCACCGATGGTCAAGCCCTCTTACGCTATGCTCTGCCCATTGATAACGAAGCGGCGAGAAAAATCCAATTGAGTTTAGAAGGGATTAAGTCCCAACTTCGGGGAAAACGTTGGAGTAATATTAACGGCAATATCACCACCGCTTCTCGGGTTTTGAGCACCAAAGAGGCAGAATTATTAGCTAATATTCCCGAAGAACGCCAACCCCAAGCTCAATTATTAGTTGAACAAATTAAACAGGATATTGATAGTTTGCGGGCGGCGGTTGAATTCAAAGATCCGCAAACGCTTTTATTAACCCAGGGTAAAATATTAGATAACATTGGCACATTAGAAGAATTAATGGTTCAGGAATTTCCCTTTGAAGTTCCGGCAGAATATTCTAATTTGCCTCAATTGAAAGGTCGGGCTACCGTTGAAATCAAAACCAATAAAGGTAACTTAACTGTTGTCGTGGATGGTTATAGTGCCCCGGTGACGGCGGGTAATTTTGTTGATTTAGTGGAACGGGGATTTTATGATGGCTTAAAATTCATTCGTTCAGAAGAATCCTATGCCCTACAAGTTGGAGATCCTGAAGGTGCAGATGATGGTTTTATTGATCCTAAAACTGGAAAATATCGGGGCATTCCTCTGGAAATTTTAGCTCAAGGAGATCAAGAACCGATTTATAACACCACTTTTGAAGAAATTGGTCGTTATCAAGATCATCCAGTTTTGCCCTTTTCTGCTTTTGGAACTTTAGCCTTAGCCCGTCCAGAAGCCATTCCCGACGGCGGATCTTCTCAAATTTTCTTCTTCCTATTTGAACCGGAATTAACTCCGGCTGGACTTAATTTATTAGATGGTCGTTATGCTGTCTTTGGCTATGTCACCGAGGGGAAAGAAGTATTAGAAGAACTGCGAAAAGGAGATGTGATTGAATCAGCAAAAGTGATTCGAGGGGCCGATAATCTTGTTCAACCCTCTTAATTTAGGGTAAATTATTAACAATTAACAGAGCCAATAAACTGTTAATTGTTAATCTCATATTTCGTTTAATTTATCTATTATTAATTATGGCTATCCTAGAGTTAATTTCTGTTGCTGGTTTGGGTGTATTGATGACTTTATTAATTGTCAATTTAGGAAATAATCGAGAACAACAACGTCAATTAGATTCGGCGTTTTATAGATTAGTTGCCGCCCAAGGAGGCAAAGTATCCCTAATTCAACTATCAGCTTTAGCCGGAGTTAGCCCCGAAGTCGCTCAAAAATATTTAGATCATCAAGTTCAACTTTTTTTAGCCTTTCCCGAAATTGATGACGAGGGAAACACCTTTTATCAGTTTCCTAAATTGCGTTTACCCCCGCGTTTAGAGCGTGAATGGTAAGGGGTAATTACGAATTACGAATCGGTAATTCGAGAATATTTTGAGCAGAATCCCTTAGTTGATATTAACACAATTCAACACTATATTGAGTTAACTCGTTTTCCGGTTCCTAATGATGAAGAACATCGAGGTACCAGTGATTATCCTGGTTTAATTCGGGCGGCGGATTTAATTGGTCAGTTAGCTGATCCAAGGTATATTACTACTGTCCTATTTCTCATCAAAATTCTTCGATTGCTTGAAATGACTCAATCTGATTTCTGAACTAGGAAATAGGCTCCACAAATTTGACAAAATCTATGTTAAAATCATCAATAGTGTTTCGTACAGGATTAGGATCAGGATTATTTTTTACCCTCTGTTTCATCGGATTAAATAATTCAATATTAAGCAGTTTAGAGTTAGGGATTGTATCGGGATGGTCTGTAGGTTGTTTAGTCAAATGGTGGCAAATTGATCAAAAACCAGAATCGACGGAAATTTTTAAAATTGAAGCGATCGCCGATAATCTTTCCGGTATTCTGGCTAAATCAAAACTATTACCAACTGCTTCTAAATCTACTCCTCGTCCCACCGAAGCTACAACCCTTTTAGGTTGGATTTTTAAACGGAATAAAAGTTGATTTTTTGCTATGTTTCTATTCTTATCTAAACTTTTACCCCTATTTATTTATCCCTTGGGATTAGGAGTTTATCGGTTGCGAGGTTGGTTGTAGGGAATTATGAATTACGAATTACGAATAGGGAATGGGTAATAAATCAATTCTTACACTGATGACTGATAACTGATGACTGATAACTGATTCCTGTGTTAAGGTAAAAGCATTCCTTAATCTAGGATTGTGTAATCATGCCATTTGAATGGGAACAGACTGTTAAACAACCCGATCACGCTGTGGTGGCTGCGCTCCAAGCTCATCAACTTACGCGGGAATTCCATCAAGAAGTTGAATATCGGGATGAATTTGCTCAATATTGTTCCTGGTATTATCAAACCGCCGCACGCCACCGTCAAGAAATCGAAAAAATGCGAGGAGATATTAATATTTTAGGTTGGTTTTTGGGAAGAAAATAGGAGACTAGGAGAAATTATTTATCTAATATTCTCCTAGCTTCTCAAACTATTCTATCAATTCTAACTCGTCTTCTCGGAAATGGGCCTTGAATTTATTGCCAAAATCCACAACAATAGGCAAATTCGGGCTTAGGGGTCTTCCCTGCCAATCAGTAATCACAGATACAACATTCCCCTTCAATCCCTTAGTCTCAAATGTCTGATTCCGATGTTTGGGATGGACATAAACGACAACAGATGTTTTAACCGAAACGCGATCGCCAGCCTTCATAAATTGTAACCTAGTATTTCCTCTCTAACTCCCCGGTAATAGCACCTGTAAGTGTCACTGGCACTCTTATCAGACAGTCTTTCCATATTTGCACAAAATCGCCACAAAACTCGCAGTGGCACAGGAAAATTTTGTTCTGGATTTAGCCGGAGAATCTGATCTTGACCGTGAAGAAGAAAGAATATACCCTTCAAATCCAATCTTCTTGATCGTTTTTTTTGCCTCTATAAATTTGACCTGTGGCGTGAATTTGGCGAGTTTTTTCAAATAAAGTTTCGTCGGTATATCCCCAGGTTTGTAAGATTCTTTCTAAATCGCTTTGAATATCCTTTGCACCCGGAAAACCTCGATAGCGAATTTTTAAACGGGCTAATTCTACTAGATTATAGTCCGTTGCTTCTTGCTCTAAAAGACTCAGAACAATCTTTCGATCAGTATTGTATTGAGGATGTTTTTGTTCTTGAGTTGTCATAACTAGCGATCGCTTACTTGATTCTTGATCACAAGATTTATCCCTTTTATTATAACACTATTACAGGACTCAAAAGCAATCTAGGGAAAGTTTGTCTTTTTTACCGGATCAATTTCATTCAACTTGTATTAGAGAATGGACACTCTAATACGGACAACTCTTATGCGAATCTACAGCACCATTTTATTATCGACTTTGTTAGTCTCTGTCATGACTCGTCATGCTTTTAATCCTATTAACGTTAATTTATCTTCAAAAAGTGAAGTTGTGGCTTTTCTTGCAACTGAAACCAGCACAGATATTGACACACAAGGACTTCCTCATAGGGGAAGTGGACGTTAATTATCATGATTAAAACTACAGAGGAGTGAGTCAAGAAAAAATAGAATCATATCTATATATTTCTTGGAACTTGAGACTCACTCCATTTTTTTTACCTTTGATAAGGGAATGATCAATCAGGATTTTATTGATGATCCGGATCAGTAATTAAAGCATTGGTATTCAGGAATAGTCGTCCCAATACTCAGCCAAAAATGTCTAACTTTATTACCGTCTTAATGATCAGTACCATTGTGGGTTTGCCTCAGAGTTTTGACCCTCAACCTCAAATTATGCAACAGCGTGATCCAGAACAAATTCAATCTTCCCAGTCCGGATCAGTCTTCATATCTCTGAACCCCGATCCCATAAAAGTTACACACCACAACTATAATGATCAAAATACCGATGATATTTCTCCTAAACGTGGTGATGGACGACGGGAAAACTGATCACCGAGTGACAGAATTTGTCCGCGACGCAAGCCCACCCCTTCAGGGGTGGGAGTGTCAAATCCTCAATCTATTGCTTCCCCTCCGACAACGACATTGCGAAGGCGTAAACTAGGGCCTCCGCAACCAACAGGTAAACCATTTTGTCCTCCCTTTCCACAACCCCCCGATTCATCCCAATAAAAGTCATCACCAATCGCTTCGATATCTGCTAGGGTGGTAAAAACATTTCCCGATAAAGTCACATCTCTAACAGGTTCTTCTAGTTTGCCATTTCTAATCATCCAGGCTTCTCCCGCAGTGAATGTAAACATTTCACCATTGGTCATTCCCCCCAACCAATTGCGAGCATAAACCCCTTCTTTAATATCACTTAATAAGTCCTCAACGGCAGTATCACCCCGTTCGATCCAGGTATTTGTCATTCTAACTAAGGGCGGAAAATGATAATTCAAACAACGGGCATTTCCGGTGGGGACTTCTCCTAATTTACCTGCGGTTTCACGGGAATGAAGGCGACCAACTAAGGCCCCATCTCGGATCAGTTGGGTGGTGGTTGCTGGAGTTCCTTCATCATCATAAAAATAGCTTCCCCGATGTCCGGTCGGGGCTGCACCATCAAAGATTTGCAGATTTTTCGGGCCAAATTGACGGCCCAAGGTCATAACTTCTAATAAATCAGGATTTTCGTAGGTCATATCCGCTTCTGACAAATGACCGAAGGCTTCATGGACAAATAAACCCGACAAAATGGGGTCAATCACAACGGTATAAACATTCCCCTTAACGGGGGGAAGGGCTAGGGAATTCACCGCCCGCAACGCTGCACTACGAACCTGCTGATCGAGATTTGTCAGGTCTTGGTATGCTTTGCGGGAACCTGTGGTTTCCCGTCCAGTTTGTACGGTTTCCCCATTTCTGGCTGTGGCTGCAAAACGCATTTCCATATCGACCCAAGATTGTTCTAATAGAGTTCCTTCGGAGGTGATCAGAATTATTCTTTGGGTACTATCGTTGTAGCGGACGGAAATAGTGGCAATACAGGGGTCAACACTGCGAAGAATTTGGCCGTAGCGATCGCATAATTCTTTTTTTTCAGCTAAGGGAATTTGACGGGGATCGGTTCCAGTTAGGGGTAAGTTACAGCTATCTTGAATAATCGGAATTGGAGCGAGAATAGTTGTTTCTGTACCAATAAGTTTGGCGGCGGTGATAGCTTCACCAATGCGATCTTCTAGGGTTGAGAGGCGATTAAAACTAGAAAATCCCCATCCGCCTCGATAGCAAGCCCGAACTTGACCGCCGATGGAAAGTCCTTCACTCAAGGTTTCAATTCGATCTCCGCGTAATAATATATCTGTTTCTTCGGCTTCTTCCAGACGAATGGCTAAATAATCAACTTGGGACTGGTAACGCCCCATTAAATCGGCCAACAGATTCTTCACATCAGCAAGCAAGCTAGGCATAGGGGTCGGCAAGGTTGACTGTATTTCCCTATTTTGCCTTATAAGTAGTTGCACAAAATAAATTACCTAGTTGAGAGAGGGAACACCGGAACAGCCCCCCCAAACCCCCCGTGCACGGGGGGTTTGGGGGGGAGGGAACAGGGTAGAGGATGTGTAATTAATTTTGTTTAGGTACTTATTCGGATATTGAAGATTGACACCCAAGGATGGAGATAATTTTTCCCCTTCTTTCCCTGCTCCCCTACTTCCCCCTGCTCCCGTTAGCCGTTAAAGTTATATGTGATACCTTCATTGCACTGTCCTAATGTCCGTGAATCCGAATCAATTCTCTGATCCCTCTACCGCAATACAGCCTGATAGTCCCCAAGGGTGGACACAATTGGCGGAAACTTACTATGTTCAGAAATTGTATTCTGAGGCGATCGCAGCCTGCCAAAACGCGATCGCCCTTGAGCCGAATGAGCCATTAGCCTATGTGACCATGGGGAATATTTATCAAGCCCAGGGTCAAATACAAGAGGCGATTCGATCCTATCAACAAGCATTAGCAATTAACCCGAATTTACCCCAAGCCCATGTTAATTTGGGGAGTATGTTTTACCGACAAGGACAACTGGAATCCGCGATTAATAGTTATCGCCAAGCGGTGAATTTACAGCCGGATTTAGCTGCCGTCCATTGGAATTTGGCGCAGGTTTTAAAACACTTAGGACAGGACGGGGAAGCCCAGATTTCAGAGCAACGGGCTTTAGCTTTGAATCCCCAATTGGGAGGGGCGGATGTTCTATTTAATCAAGGGAATCAATTAGCGCTCCAAGGCAAGGTTGAAGAAGCGATCGCCCTCTGGCAAAAAGTTGTGGAGTTGAAGCCAGATTTTGCTGAAGCCTATGGTCAAATGGGGATGGTTTTACGACATCAGGGAAAATATAAAGAGGCAATTCCTTTATTAGAAAAAGCAATTGAAATTAAACCTAATTTACCCCTAGCCCATCAACATTTATGTGGCATTTATCGCGATAGTAGTAATTTAGCTGCTGCCCGTAAAGCGGTGGATCGCTATATCGAATGTTGTCATGAAATTGACCCGATTATGGCGGCAATTTATGGGATTAGCACCTATCAGGTATCGGGGTTAAACCATATCGCTAAGGATCGGTTTTTAAAGTTAGAATCTCAACTTTATTCTAAATTAGATCGGACGACTTTAGTAGAAATTAAATCCCTGTATTCTAATTTACTCTTTAGTATGCCCTATTTAAGAGATGATTTGGATAAAAACATTAAGCTCCATCATCGAATTACTAAAAAATATATTGAGAAAATTCTCAAGCCTAAATATCAATCAATTTCCGATACTATTCCCGCTACATTTCCCCATTCTCCGTTAAGAATTGGCATCTTATCTAGCCATTTTAATCGTCATTCGGTGGGTTGGTGTAGTTTGGATGTTTTACGCGAATTATCAAATTTACCCGTTAAGCTCTATCTTTATTGTACTGATCGCCTCCAGGCGGATGATCGTACCCCATTATTTGAAGCGATCGCAAATAAGTTTTTTATTCCTAAACACTATCCCAATGGATTACCCACACCGGAAGAAATTATTCAAGAAATTACTAATGATCAAATTGATATTATTTTAGATTTAGATGCGTTAAGTTTACCTATTCACAGCGATATTTTTTATTACAAACCTGCCCCTATTTGTATTTCTTGGCTGGGGTTTGATGCCTTGCAAGTCTCCAATCAAACTTATTTTTTAGGGGATGAATATACCCATCCCAAAGGGACGGAAAAATACTACACGGAACAATTATTAAAAATGCCGCAGTCTTTTATGGCGGTTTCTGGGTTTGAGCGAGTTGAAACTAATCCGATTCAATTGCGACAAACCTATCGAATTAGTTCGGATCAAATTGTTTATTTATGTGTGGCGTCGGGTCGGAAATTCAATGTGGAATTAGTCAAGGCTCAAGTCGAAATTCTTAAACAAGTTCCCGATAGTATTTTAATTTATAAGGGTTTAGCGGATCAAGATGTGGTAATTTCAACCTATCGTCAAGTTTGTGATGGGTTGGGTGTGGGGAAACATCGGATTAAATTTCTCCCCCGTTTTTCCAGGGAAGAAGAACACCGTCAAGTGTATGGGATTGCGGATGTTTTCTTGGATTCCTACCCCTATAATGGTGGAACTCATACTTTGGAAGCGCTCTGGTTTAATGTTCCTGTGGTGACTTATAAAGGGGAACAATTTTTATCGCGGATGGGTTATTCTTTTTTACAAGGATTATCAATTGAAGAAGGAATTTCTGAGTCTTGGAAGGACTATATTAACTGGGGGGTGCGTTTAGGTCAGGATCAGGTTTTGAGAACTTTAGTTCAAGAAAAATTGATTAAATCTAAGCAATCTGAATCTTTGGTTCCTCTATGGAATCCTCAACAATTTGCTCAAAATTTATATGGGATTTTCCAACAATTAATTAAGCAGAAAACTGCCTAGATATGGGGGGAATTGATGAATTCCTCCGAAGGATTGTAAATAATTGAAACGTTCTCTTGTTTATCCGTATTCAACAGAATAAATATTTAAGTACCTAAACAAAATTAATTACACATCCTCTACCCTGTTCCCTCCCCCCCTAGCCCCCCGTGCACGGGGGGTTTGGGGGGGCTGTTCC
>Ga0082207_1000053_pt1 | contig 77830 bp, 60 predicted proteins | sample LakMenEpi10Aug09_FD_71540 | JGI IMG/M metagenome (GOLD analysis project Ga0082207, IMG submission 71540) | reverse complement strand
GTAGATGATAATCCTGGGGATGATTACCAACAGAATGTAATTTAAGGAATACTGTCATTCTGTGAGGTGTTTCACTGGTACGAACTAAATAACAAGGAAATGTATTTACTTGCTGAGGATCTTTTGTAAAAATCAAATGATGAGCGCGAATACCAACATAAGACAATTCTGAAGGAATTTTTTCTCTAACTTCAAGAGTACAACCCCAATCAATTGCTTCTATTTTTTGAGGTGATAAAATATTAGCCCGAGAAAAGTTTTTACAACCTGTAATTTGAGCCACATTTACACTCGCAGGATGTTGAAAAATTTCATATTTAGAACCATAATGAGCGGCTTTTCCCTGGTCTAATACTAACAAATTGGGACATAGCCGATAAGCTTCCTCCATATTATGAGTAACAAACAAAGTTACACCAGAATAATCATCCAGAATTTCTGTAACTTGTTGTTCTAATTGACTGCGTAAATGGGTATCAAGTGCCGAAAATGGTTCATCTAAAAGTAATGCTTCTGGTTTACTAGCCAAAGCCCTAGCTAATGCTACCCGTTGCTGTTGTCCCCCAGAAAGTTGGTGTGGATAGCGGTTTCCAAATCCCTGTAAGTGCATAGTTATTAATTGCTTTTCTACCTCCTCATGAGCATTTATATATTTAGGTATACCAAAAGCGATATTTTGCGCCACAGTTAGATGTGGAAATAAGGCATAGTTTTGGAATAAAAAACCAATTTTTCGTTGATCAATTGGCAGATTAATTTTCTTTTCTGAGTCAAATAATACCCGATTATTTAAAACTATTCTTCCTTTATTTGGTGTTTCTATTCCAGCCAGACAACGCAAAATCATACTTTTTCCTGCTCCAGAACTTCCCAATAATCCTAATGGTTGATCATCAGTATTAAGGGCAACTTGCAAATGAAAATTAGGGAGTCTTTTTTCAATATCTAAAAATAAGCCTTTTTGGGGACAATCTTCTAATAATAAAGAAGATTTATTTACTAATTCTCTGAAAATTTTCGATATTTTTGGAGATTTTGATTTATATAAAAGTTCTTGCCAAAAATTAGCTATAATAATTCCTGAAAGAGAAACAATCATAATTATAATTGACCAAAACCAAGCTTCATTAATTGACCCAGATTCTACTGCAAAATATATCGCCATTGGGATAGTTTGAGTTTGTCCAGGGATATTTCCTGCTAACATCAAAGTTGCCCCAAATTCACCTAAAGCTCGCGCAAATGCTAAGGTAGTGGCAGCAATAATCCCAGGAAATGCTAAGGGTAAACTAATCCGCCAAAAAATTGTCAATTCTTTAGCGCCCAAAGTTCTCGCTACTCGTAACAAATTAGCATCAATTTGGCTAAAAGCTGCCAATGCAGTTTTGTACATTAATGGGAATGAAACTACTGTAGCAGCGATCGCCGCACCATACCAAGTGAAAACAATTGTCGCATCAAACGGTTCTAAAAGTTTACCAACTGGACCATTTTTACCAAAAAATAGCAGCAGTAAAAACCCGACTACCGTAGGTGGTAAAATCAACGGTGCAACAAATATCCCCTCAATTAAAGATTTACCTTTACCGCGATATCCTAACATCCAATAAGCGGCAGATATGCCCAAAAAGAAAGTGATAAATGTTGCTAATAAAGCCGTTTTTAATGATATCCAAAGCGGTGATAAATCCTGTGGCATAATTGTTTAAAGAAAGTTTTGATTGATTAAGTCATAAATCAAATTAGTTGGTATTATACCTTTTTATCAATGAAAAATAATTTAAGTAGTTTAATAAATCGTCAGTAATATCCTTGAGTTTTTTATTTAATCCTGTGAATAAATTATATAGTTGTTCCCGGTATTATAAAGTACAGACATTAATCATAAAACTCTTGTGGTGTGGGCATCTTGCCCGCATAAGGTGTACCTTATTTAATCTGAGTATACCGTAATTTAACTTATGACTAAGGCAAAATAAACCCATATTTCTTAAATACAGCTTTAGCTTGATTACTAGATAAAAATTGGGAAAATTCTTTAGCAGCATTAACATTTTTACTGCGTTTAACAACTGCTAAGGGATAAATAATCGGAGAGTGATATTTTTCATCTGCTGTAACTACAACTTTCACTCGATTAGAGATTTTGGCATCAGTAGCATAAACTAAACCTGTATCAGCATTACCACTTTCTACAGACGCTAAAACTTGACGGACATTATTAGCAAAAACCAATTTTGATTTAACCTCTGTCCAAATTTTCAACTTTTCTAATACTTGTTGTGCGTATTGTCCTGCGGGTACACTTCTCGGTTCACCAATAGCAATTTTTTTGACTTTAGCATCTTTGAGACTATAGAAACTATTGATACCGACTGCATTTTTAGGTACTATTAAAACTAGTCGATTTTTAGCAATGATATTTCGACTTCCTGTAACTAAAAGTCCTTTTTGTTCTAAAGTATCTACTTGCTTTTTGGCCGCAGATATGAAAATATCCGTCGGCGCACCTTGTTCTATTTGTTGCTGTAATGTACCAGAAGATCCGAAATTATAACTAATATTAACATTGGGTTGACTTTGTTGGTATAAAGGCTGAATTTCTACCAACACCTCTTTTAAACTAGCAGCGGCGGATATCAATAAGCTGGTATTGGATTGTGCAACAACAGGGGAAGTAGTAACAGTTGGTAAGCCAATTACCAACTGTAAAGTCGTTAATGCTGTAGTAATTAATATTAGTAGTTTTCCTGTTTTTATTGGCAACCTGGACTGAGAGAAATTTTTATACATGGAATTGACACTGGGTATAATTTTACCAATTATTATTAGATTATTTACCAATAAAATTGGTAAAGCTGTATTTAGAAAATAAACCTATTTTAGATGATATATCTTGAAAATCTGATATTAATTGTATTTAAGGTTACTTTTTGCAGGATTGTATAGATAATATTTACCAACTAAATTGGTATTTGTGCTGTTTTGTTTTTCCCTCTCCTCCAGAAAGAAGAGGGTAAATAATTCAAGTATGAAATATGACTGCAATCAAGGGTAGAAACGCCAATAAAAAAATATGCCAAGATTGTAATTGTGCTTCTGATATTGGTTCAGACGGTATTAATAAAGCTTCTATTCTTTGTTCCAAGCGATCGCCTGTACCCAAAGCAGCACAACAAATATCTGATGTCATAGAGTTACTACTCACAACTAATAACAAAGATTCTGCTAATACCAACGCATCTACTTGAGAAGCGGCATAACTATCAGCCCGTAATTCTCTTAAAATTAACAATTCCTGCCATAAAGGTTCTGTATTCGGTAGCCAAGCAGTACAAGCCCGCACCCAACCCAACCAAAAAAACCAGAATGTATCCCTGTACAGATAATGCCCTTGTTCGTGTGCTAAGACACTTTCTAAATGGGCTGGAGAGAGGGTTTTTACCAGTCCTTGACTAACAACTAATTCAGGTCGCCAAAAACCGATTTGTCCAGCAAATAAAGCCTGAGTTTTGAGAAGTCGGGCTTGTTGACCAGCTAGATTAATTTGGGGACATTCACGGGCAGATTTAATCGCTTTCCAGCCCTGAAAGCCGAGTTTAGCCCCTAAGATATAAAAACATCCCAGGGTAATTAATGCCAGGAGATAGCTGCAAGAGTCGGTATATATTCCGCCCATTTTTCCCTGTGTACCCATGGACACTATAGAAGTTACCGTCATGAATATCAGTAAAGGCGGAAAAAGGAATAAAAATAGGGTTTTTTGCCAGCGTAAATACCAATTTCCGGGGAGTATTCTACCAGAGAATCGTAACCAGTAAGCAATGGTTACAGCGGTAACAATCATGAATAGATGCATAATTCTATTTTTCTCCTCTAGCTTCCCGTGCAGCTTGAATGCGTTTAGCTATGGCTTCGATTTGGTCACTAGCAGCTTGATCTAAACTATCAGCAAATGCCGCAATTACATCAGGATTTCCCACTGCTAAAAATCGGTGTAATTGATCATGCGCTTTAATCATATCTGCTTGTTCCTTGGTCAGTAAAGGCCGCCAATAAAAGGCTCTTCCTTCTTTATCGCAAGCTAACCAGCCTTTTTCCGTAAGACGACGGAGAACGGTAGTAACAGAAGTATAAGCCAATTCCCGGTTAGGATCGGAGAGAATGCGGTCGTGTACATCTTTGACTGTTGCTGAACTTAGTTCCCAGACAATACCGAGAATTTCGGCTTCTAGGGGACCGACGGACATTTGTTTAGGACGATAATCGGGTAAGGGAGCCATGTTATTGATAATTTGGGATGTTCTTTCTATTTTTACATTTTTTATCTCACCCGGAGCTACTCCAGGCGCTCCAGAAATGAAAATTTGTATAAACCCAGCGGTACTGGCTTATAATTGCCAAGGAACTGATGATCCTGTACTCGTAAGTTGAAGGTGGATAGATGACAATTAAAAGGTTACTATTAATTGGGCTAACTTTGTTAGCAATAATGTTCTCAGGGTTGTCTTTATTAAGTAGCTGGCAAAAACCTCAGTTCCAGGGTCGTCTAGAATTATATCAGACTAATATTATCTTACAAGCCCAAGCATGGCAACCAGAAGATAGCAGCGACAATAGTATTCAAACAATTCAAGAATCTATTCTCGGTACAAATCCCCTGGAAAGTGCGATTAAGCAATACGAAGAAGCAAGCAAATCTGTTAACGCCAATTTACAGACAATTAAGAAAGAATTAGCAAACCTGCAATCTTCAACACCTACTCCCATTTCTCCAGAGAAAAAAAGGTTACAAAAGTCCGTTCGAGAACAGGGAAAATTGTTAGCAGAAGTAAATTTGCGGTGGGGGATTTTGCAAGCACAGCAACAGGAAATAGACAAAGCTATTACAACTTGGAATCAATTACAGCAACATTCAGAAATCAATTCTCAATATCTAGAAACGGCTCAAGTATTAAGCGGAATGTGGAGTCAACCTCCCAGTTTATTCCCCAAAGCTGAACAATTAATTCAACAAAATTTAGATAATTGGTTTCGTTCTACGGCCTTAGAACAATTATATCAACTCCAACAACGTCAAGAAGCCCTATTATCTCTGAAAATTGCCCAACAAGAAGCAGCAACCCAAGCATTATTAACATTAGCGATAATTGCAACTATCCCCACATTAACAGCTTTTTTAGGGTTAATTCTCCTAGTTTACTTAGTCGTTCAACGCTTACTCAAAGGTCGAGAATCATTATTAGCAAAAAATGCCGATTTAGTCTGGTCAACTCCTTGGAATTGGGAAATAATTATTCAGGTTTTCGTCGTTGGCTTTTTCTTAATGGGACAATTATTTATCCCAGAATTATTATCTATTTTACCTATTCCTCGTGGTACAGGTAATGCCAGAATTGAGGCTTTTACTGTTTTAGTCAGTTATCTATTAGTGGCTTTCGGTTGTTTATCAGTTCTATATTTTTCCATTAGGCGTTTTTTCCCCCTTCCTGAAAACTGGTTTCGCTTCTATATCTTCAGTAATTGGGTTTTGTGGGGACTAGGTGGCTATTGTACAGCTTTACCCATTGTAGTCATAGTATCGCTAATTAATCAAAAATTATGGCAAGGACAAGGTGGCAGTAATCCACTTTTACAAATGGCACTAGAAAGCCGTGATAATACCGCATTAGGAATATTTTTCTTGACCGCAGCCATAGCTGCACCGCTTTTTGAAGAATTTCTATTTCGGGGCTTTTTATTACCATCTTTAACTCGTTATATGTCAGTTTGGGGGGCAATTTTCGTCAGTAGTTTGTTATTTGCGGCCGCTCACTTGAGTTTATCAGAAATACTACCGCTGACAGCATTAGGAATGGTCTTAGGAATAGTTTACACCCGCTCACGCAATTTACTTTCTTGTATGCTTCTCCATAGTCTTTGGAACAGTGGCACATTAATTAGTTTGTTTCTTTTAGGTAGTAATGGGTAATGGGTAATGGGTAATGGGTAATGGGTAAAAATAATTTAGTATAACTGTTAACTCCTTGAATACTTATCAAAAAATCCTCCGGATTTCACAATAAAAGATATGTAGAAAAATCTATAAAATTGGTAAATGTGTTTCATAATATTTTTCTGCCAGATTTGCTATATATTACAAAAAATTTGCTGTTTTTACGATTGCATTTTATCAGCATTCTATTAGCATTTAAATTATCTAGTATTACCAGTAAAAAATATTAATTACCAATCATCAAGGAATATAGTTAAATATGATTAATTTTAACCCATCTCACACTACAAAGCAACTGTTAGCGGGTTATGCTGGAATTATTTTTGGTGGATTTGGGCTGCATAAATTTATTCTTGGTTATACCTCAGAAGGTTTTATTATGTTAGCAATTTCCTTAATTGGTGGCTCTTTTACCTACGGACTTGCATTAATAGTCATGCAAATCGTTGGTTTGATTGAAGCCATGATTTACTTGAATAAAACCCAGGAAGAATTTATTAATACATATTTTCTTAACAAACAAGGCTGGTTTTAAAAAGTTTATCAAGTATAATTGATATGCAAACCCTCAAATATAAACAAATCCATCTACTTATCTTACTAATGATGAGTATGGGATACTTTACTGTAGTATCGGAGTGGGAAATTGATTATTTCTACAAAATCTTAATCTTAATGCTCCCAGTCCAGTTAACTGCTATAATTTACACAGCCAGAACAAAACTATAATTTTGAACACGGGAAAAAACTTAATATTTTTTGACTTGGTTAAAATGACAGGTTTAGCTTAACCTCAAAGTAGAGATGTAATTATCAAGACTCAAAACTAACAAAAGCGAACCTAAAAACTGGCCATGCAACTGACCCCAAAATCTGAAATAGTTCTAGAATCTAGTCCTCCCACAAAAATACTTAACTCAGAGAAAATCATTTTAGATGTTGGGGGAATGAAATGTGCAGGATGTGTAAATGCAGTAGAAAAACAGCTTATTAAGCATCCGGGAGTTAAAAATGTTTGTGTCAACCTGGGAACAGAAATTGCAGTCATAGAAGCGGAAACTGGTATTGTAGATGCAGAAGCCCTAGCTCAGGGACTGACAGCCGCAGGATTTCCCAGCCAATTACGGACAGCTAAAAGTGCTGATAATCATCCCCAATTCGGGGTAGAAGCCCGACAGCGTCAAGAAATGCGGACGATAACTAGACAATTAATAATTGCTGGTTTGCTACTGCTCCTATCGGGAATAGGTCATTTTGGTAATATTGGGTCTACCATTTTTCCTTTTTTAAATAATATCTGGTTTCATTGTGGACTGGCTACCATCGCCATTATCATTCCTGGTAGACCAATTTTAGTAGAAGGTTGGCTAGGTTGGCGACGAGGTGCGCCAAATATGAATACCCTCATTGGTTTGGGAACAGTGACGGCTTATACTGCTAGTCTGGTGGCCTTATTATTTCCCCAAATGGGTTGGGAGTGCTTTTTTGATGAACCGGTGATGATGTTGGGTTTTATTCTTTTAGGAAGAACCTTAGAAAAACAGACCAGAGGACTCGCAGCTAAAGCATTTCGGCAATTATTAGCGCTCGCACCCCAAACAGCCCGTTTAATTATTAACCCAGAACCAGAAAAATTGATAGCTGGGGCAAATATTATCGAAATTCCCGCAGAACAAGTGCGTGTAGGTGAATGGTTGCAGGTGTTACCAGGGGACAAAGTTCCCGTTGATGGTGAGGTGCGCTTTGGACAAACTACCATAGATGAATCTATGCTGACCGGGGAAGTAGTACCGGTAATCAAGCAACCAGGAGATATTGTTACCGGGGGAACTCTTAACCAGTCAGGAGCTATTGCTATTCAAGCCACCCGCACCGGTGATGATACAACTTTAGCCCAAATCGTGGCCTTGGTGGAAGCCGCCCAAACTCGCAAAGCCCCAGTGCAAAAATTAGCAGATACGGTGGCTGGGTATTTTACCTACGGTGTATTAACAGCCTCCTGCTTAACATTTATATTTTGGTATTTTTTGGGAACTCACTTCTGGCCAGATGTCACCATGTCCGGTGGTATGGAAATGGCTCACAATATGGGACATAATTCCCCACATTTAGCCCCTCATACCCAGTATTCCTCATTATTAATTAGTTTAAAATTAGCGATCGCTGTGATGGTAGTTGCTTGTCCCTGTGCTTTAGGACTGGCTACTCCTACGGCTATTCTCGTAGGAACAGGTATGGGTGCAAAACGGGGACTATTGATCAAAGGTGGTGACGTTTTAGAAAAAGTCCACAAACTCGACACGGTAGTTTTTGATAAAACCGGAACTCTCACCACAGGTAAACCGACGGTGACAGATTGTCTAGTTATTGCTGAATCAACTTCACAATTATCCCTAATTCAACTGGCCGCAGCCGTGGAAAGCGGTACTTATCATCCCCTGGCCACAGCCATTCAACAGGAAGCCAAAGCCAGAGAGTTAATTATCCCCCATGCTGTAGACTTCCACACAGAACCAGGAATGGGCGTATCTGCTGTCGTTGAGGGAAAAAATGTCCTTTTAGGTAACTGGGAATGGTTTAATTACCACCAAATCAATATTCATGAAACAACACAACAACAAGCACATCAATTGGCTACAGAGGGCAAAACTGTAATTGGTGTGGCTGTAGATGGAATTTTAACGGGACTCATTGCTGTTAGTGATACCCTCAGACCAGATGCTAAAACCGCAGTAGATAAATTGCGACAAATGGGTTTGCGTGTTATGCTCCTCAGTGGTGATAGATTGGAAGTAGCCAAAGCGATCGCTAAACAACTAGGAATCACCAACGCTGATATTATGGCAGGTATCCCCCCAGCCCAAAAAGCTGCCACCATTCAATGTCTTCAGTCAGGAAACATCAAATCAGTCGTAGCTATGGTTGGAGACGGCATCAATGACGCTCCAGCCTTATCACAGGCAGATGTGGGCATTGCTTTACATTCTGGTACAGATGTGGCCATGGAAACTGCCGAAATTATTTTAATGCGAAATTCCCTTACCGATGTTGTCCGAGCAATTCAGCTAAGTCGAGCCACTTTCAATACCATCCGTCAAAATTTATTTTGGGCTTTTGCTTATAATACGATAGGTATCCCCCTGGCTGCTGGGGTCTTATTACCTGGTTGGGGTTTTAATCTCGGTCCAGCCAGCGCCGCAGCATTAATGGCTTTTAGTTCTGTCAGTGTTGTGACTAATTCAATTTTATTGAGGAGGTTTGACCCAGCAGTATCGCATATTGATTTAATTAACTAGGTAATCAAGAATAAGCAAGATGAAAATAGCAATTAGTGGTGCAACAGGTTTTGTCGGTAGTCGGTTAGTAGCAAAACTACACGCAGAAGGTCATAGAATTTTGGTATTAACTCGAAATACTACCTTTGCCCAAAAGGTTTTCCCTCCCCAAGCGTTCCCTAACCTAGAAATTATTGCCTATACCCCTATTGTATCCGGTGCTTGGCAAGATACTATCGCAGGTTGTGATGGAGTGGTTAATTTGGCAGGAGAACCCATTGCTGAGGGACGCTGGACTCCAGAACGCAAGCAGGAAATTCTTAACACTCGCAAACTGGGGACACAGAAAATTGTCGAAGCTATTGCTAAAAGTCAACCTCAACCTAGTGTTTTAATCAATACTTCAGCTATTGGTTACTACGGAACTAGTGAAACTGCTAGTTTTGATGAAGATAGCGCCAACGGTAAGGACTTTTTAGCCCAAGTCTGTCAAGAGTGGGAAGCGGAAGCTAGAAAGTTAAAAGATACCAATGTCCGCTTAGTAATTTTACGCTTTGGTATTATTTTGGGCAATGGTGGCGCTTTGGGAAAAATGATTACTCCTTTTAAACTTTTTGCTGGTGGACCTATTGGCACTGGTCAACAGTGGTTTTCTTGGATTCATTTAGATGATATCGTTAGTTTAATTATCCAAGCTTTAACTAAATCAACTATGGAAGGAGTATATAATGGTACTGCTCCTCAACCGGTCTCGATGAATGATTTAAGTACAACTATGGGTAAGGTCATGAATCGTCCTTCTTGGTTGCCTGTTCCTGGATTTGCTATAGAAGCTATATTAGGAGATGGAGCAAAGGTGGTTTTAGAAGGACAGCAGGTTTTACCAAAACGTACTTTAGAATCTGGTTTTGAGTATCAATATCCGAATTTACAATCCGCACTAACCCAAATTCTTAGCTAATACAGCACTTCCCGGTGTTATGAGGTACATATCCAAGAGTTTCACAATTTTGTACCTCATTAGTGCCATTTTGAAAAGGTTTCTCCGGTTGCAGATTTTCAAATTTTTCGTGAATCTTTTGAAAAATCTTTGGTATATTTTCAATTAAATTATGTTGATTTATTTGGTTTGGATGGTATTAATGATTCAATTTTGTACCTGATAAGAGCGGAAACCGCTGTAGATAATGCTGCAACTTTACCCCCAATTATTTTTAGATTGGAGTCTAGGAGAAGATTGGGTAAAAACCTGGGATACTCATTTACCAGGTTGGGAAGAAACACCGGGGAAAGTAAATATTCAGGTAATTTTGTGACTATTAATTTTGGCTTTGGTTTATGACATGATTGATGATGGTAAAATGCGTTATAAGGTTTCTTGATTATATTAGGAAGTGATCCAGAACAAACGTTTATCTATGTGTTGAAATCTGAAAACCCTAATGTTATTCTCAATTACTCATTATCAATTACTAATTCACTAATAGCAGCGAAGTAGACCTTAGACTTGACGGGGTCAGGAATCATTGTTTTGTCACCTGGTTGCCAATCAACAGGACAAACTTCGTCGGTATGGGACTGAACATACTGAATTGCTTGTAATGTTCGTAGGGTTTCATCTACACTGCGACCAAAGGCTAAATTATTGATAGTGGCGTGTTGAAGGATGCCATCTTTATCAATGATAAATAAACCGCGTAAAGCTATGCCGGCGGTGGGGTCAAGAACGTTGTAAGCGGCGCTGATTTCTTTTTTGATATCGGAAACTAGGGGATAATTTATGTCACCTACTCCACCAGATTTACGATCTGTTTGAATCCAAGCGAGATGAGAAAATTCACTATCTACAGAAATGCCCAATATCTCTGTATTTAGGTTACTGAATTCCTCATAGCGATCGCTAAATGCCGTAACTTCAGTGGGACAAACAAAGGTAAAATCTAGGGGGTAGAACAATAGCACAACATATCTACCGCGATAATCAGACAATCTAATTGACCTAAACTCTTGATCTACTACGGTGGTTGCTATAAAATCGGGGGACTGTTGACCAATACGCAGGCACCCCTCTGTTCCATAGGTGAGTGTCATTAACCTAATTCTCCTTCGTCTTCATATTTGTATTTATTTTTTAGCTGATGCATACTGGTTAGAGATAATTTACCCATTATCACAGGATTCAATTATATCTGTTAAAATCAAAATCAAAATACTGATTTTGCTATCAAACATTAAAGTCATTATATTCACTCATATCTTTTTTTGCTCACAAATTAGATTTGTGATATTCTAATTACGTCATAATATTTACTTAGCCGGAAACCTAAATCATGAGCGAGTTAATAAAAGCCGATCTTCGAGAACGCTTGGGTAACATTGACCAAATCCGTGATGTTCTCATTGGACCGCAGATGAGGGATTATAGTAATCGTCTAGAGCAACTAGAACGCAATTCAATATCACTTCAACAGGAGGTTAGGACTCGCTGTGAAGAGGTGCGTCAAACACTTTTAGCAGAGTTGCAAACTGCTATTGATAGCTGGGAAAAAAAAATTCGTGCCTTGATTTTAAAAGACGAGGAGGAAAAGTTTGATATTCGCCAGCAGATTGATGGTATCAATAAGCGTATTGCTAGTACAACCCAGGATTTACAAGAATCTATCACTACTGAATTAGACGAATTAGCAGAAAATGCTGATAAGCGTTTCAAGGCGATTCAGGCAAAGGATGAGGATGATAAATTTGAAATTCGTCAGCAGATTGACCTGTTGAGTAAGCGAATGATGGGTAACATTGAAGCCATAGATAAAACACTCCACCAACAAACCACTACCCTACAAGAAAATCTACAAGAGACTCGCACTAAACTACAAGATGAAATTACGGATCTACGGAATCAGATTCTTGAGGAATTAGAACGCTACTGTTCTATGTTAAATCAAGAAAAGGTTTCCCGAGATGATATGGCAGAACTACTATTTGAGCTAGGATTAAGGCTTAAAGGTAGGGAATTTGTTCCTGAACTCCAACAAGTGGCTAATACAGCACCAGAAACCCAAACATTAGAGCAAACACTCTTAACTCCTCCCTCTGAAACTGTTGATGATTCTGAAACTGTTGATGATTTAGAAGCAAAGATCGTTTTAGATGTTCCTCCCCCCCCGGCTAAATCACAATCCACCATTTCCCGTCGGGGTCGTACTGGTCGTCTTAAAGGGGTCTAAAATAAACCTTCTGGACTTTATTTTCTCATGTACGAGGATTTTCCAGGTCTGGCTAAATACTAAGGAAAAGGTGACAGAGTTTATCAGCAATTATCAATTCAAAAGGATTTGCCGATGTTTCAGCGATTACCTAGATTATTAAAAATGGTTAATTTCTCCGGGCTTGAGGCTTTTCAATCCATCAAATTTTGAATTGATAATTGCTGAGGACATATTAACGCTGAAAAATTACCTCTCCAGCCCTGATAAAGGGTTAAAAACAAACTAGAAAGCCATAGGGAACAGTAAATTGATAAACTGGTCACAGTTAGAGAAGATATGATTAATTCTCCTGTTGAACTTATCTTCTTGGGAAGTTATTATATATGAAAATAAGATGCGTCTCGGCAATGGCACAATAGCCTAGCCCGAAAAATAAAAAATAATTCAGAAGATAAAAATTTTGGGAGTTAACCAATTTTACCTTGAGTATTATTACTCCTCCTTCTCTAAGTAAATGATCCTGTGGGATATTAACTTCAATTACCAATTACCAATTACCTATGTCTTACGTATCACTTCTCAAAAACATACCAGAAGTATTCAGTCAACCAACGGGAATAGCCGCCATAGCCTCTCTTGGCCTCCACGGTGCTATTGCCTTAATCGTGCCATTAATGCCAGTTAATTCTAGTGCGTCTTCAAAGACTGACTCACCCAAAGCGGTGGGATTGATGGAATTGAGTGCCGTTGATCAAAGCCGATTACCACAACCCCCTCAAACATCACAATTAGCTTTACCGCAACCCCAGCTACCTCTACAGCAACAACTACCAGGTACTAGTTTGGGTAGCCCCTTAACCAACTATTCTCCTTTACAAAGACAATTATCTAATCAGCCAATATTCCCAGCTATTCCTAGCTCGTCAACCAACTATAATGTCTCTTACCTGCCTAGCAAATCTATTGAAAGATTGACTCCCAATAGTTCACAGAGGGACATGGGCAGCTTGTCACCCAGAAGTACATATACTCCCTCTACCCCCTCACTCAATCAGGGAATCCCACAAACCGAATCTCTAATTGTTAATAGGTTGCCAAAAGTTCAACAAAGTACGGAAATACCTGGAGAGCCACTTAATAATCCATCTGCTGATAAGATTGATATTGGGGGTACAACAGCGGCAGGTATTTCACCTCCACAAACGATGGAATCAGAAAATAATCCGGTTAAAATTCCTCAAGGTGGGGAAAAACTAGCTTTAGTAGATAATTCTAGGGGACAATCATCGGAAATACCCACAAATCAGCTTGAATCGAAAGTTAAAAAAACTGAACAATTGCTGGCTAAACTAAATTCATACAACAATCTTAGACAAAATATTCGCCAAGAATATCCTAATATCAAAGAGAAAGGGGTAATTCATGAAACTATATCTATAGATACACCAGAGATGGAAGGTACAGTTATAGGTAGATTAGTTGTAGATTCAGATGGTAAGGTTTTAGATATTAAGTTCCAAGAAGGCACAGAATCGCCGAAGTTACAATCTAAGGCTCGAGAATTTTTCAGCGCTAATCCTCCCCAAGCTGATAAGCAACAAATTAGTTCTTATCCTTTCCGACTAAAGTTCCAAAATAATCTCAATGCTCCGGGAGTAAGTTCTAAAGGTCAACCTTCTGCAACTCCCAATACTACTCAAAAATTACCAGAATCAGAAATCAAACCTTCTGCAACTCCCAATACTACTCAAAAATTACCAGAATCGAAAATCAAACCTTCTGCAACTCCCAATACTACTCAAAAATTACCAGAATCAGAAATCAAACCTTCTGCAACTCCCAATACTACTCAAAAATTACCAGAATCAGAAATCAAACCTTCTGCAACTCCAAATACTACTCAAAAATTACCAGAATCGAAAATCAAATCTTCTGCTGCTACACCAACTGTAAATAATATTAATTCTGTAACTACACCAACACAAACTAGTGATGCTCGGTCTGTATCCAGTGAATCTAATCAAAAACTGATCCAATTCTTAAATCAAATTAAGAAAGAAGGAAAAAATCCTTAGTATTTAATCTCAGGAAATATGTCATTTTCTGAAGTTATACAGCGGTTTACACTCTTATGAGGTACAAAGTTGAATCATGAAACTCTTGTGGTGCGGGCATCTTGCCCGCTAGATATGTAACTCATAACACCGGGAAGTGCTGTAAGGTATGGCGAGAAAGAATGAAAGTATATTTAATGGATCTTCAATACTGTACTTGATGATCATGTGTCAGTTGTCAATTACCAAAGAAATATTATAAATGGATTGGATTACCCTCCTGAGTTCGCTACAGTCTGACTTTCTGCAAAGGTTCACATCTGGGTATTTACTTCATTGTGAAACAGAAGGTCAACATAGTGAATTAACTATTATTTCTGGTGATAGATTAAAAGCATTACGGAGATTTTGCTGGTTAATGGCGGAAAAATATAAACGCACTTCCCCAGTCCGTGATGTTTTTATTAATAATCTGAAAGGTAAATTAGGTGAGGAAGTTGTTAAAGAAAGGTTAGCTGATTTTATTACTGAAGTAGATTATGAAAAACGCTTTGGTGGTGATGGTAAAAGTGATTTTACTCTCACTGCTAATTCTCTAATTGGCGTTGAGGTTAAATCGCGTCACGGTAGTATTAATAGAGTTAGATGGTCAGTTAGTGCTGAAGAAGTCGAAAAAAATGCGGTAATTGTCTGTATTTTGATTCAAGAAGAAGTCAATGAAGCGCAATCTGCATACCACCTTTTTTTAGCTGGATTTCTTCCCACACAAATGATTAAATTGAAAACTGGAAAAATTTCCTTTGGGATTAATCAATTATTGTATGGTGGTGGATTATTGCCATATTTAGAACAATTTCAAATTTCCGCAAATTCTCGTAAATCAAACCTATCTCAGAGTCAATTAATTAAAACTCAATCTGCACCTGTTGATTTAACTATTTTTTATTTAGATATCGGTGATGAATATTTTCAAAAAGGGGAGTATGCAGCAGCAATTAATAGTTATAATCAAGCTTTGCAGTTTAATAATAGTGATGCTGATATTTATTATAAACTAGGTTTAGTTAATTATCAATTAGGTGAATATGACACAGCAATTATTAATTATAGTCAGGCAATAAATATTAATATTAATCATCCTCAAGCTTACAATCAAATGGGTTTGGCACATTATCAAAAAGGTAATTATCAAATAGCCATAGAAGCTTACACCCAAGCTATTATAATTAATCCCCATTTGGCTATTAATTATAAAAATCGCGCTGAGGTTCGTTCTCGTATTGGTGATAATCAAGGAGCAATCGAAGATTATCACCAGGCCATAAAGCTAAATCCTGATTATGCTACTACGCAAAAAGATAGACAAATATCTCGTTATTTATTAGATGATAAACAGCGATTAAAGCAAATAATTAATCTTGATATTGATGATGCTATTGGTTATAAAAATCGTGGACATGATCGGGCTGAATTAGGAGATTATGAAGGAGCAATTGCTGATTATACTCAAGCAACTCAAATTAATCCTGATGATATTGATGCTTATTATTATCGGGGTAATGCTCACTTTGATTTAGGGCAATATGAAGCAGCAATTACCGATTATACTCAGGTAGTTAAAATTAATTCTCACTATGTTAATGCTTATTATAACCGGGGAAATGCCTTGTTAGAGATTGCAGATAAACAGGCAGCAGTTGAGGATTTTCATAAAGCCGCAGATTTATATTGGCAAGAAGGAAAATTAGCAGAATATAAAGATACACAAGCGAGAATTATAGAATTAGAAATAGAAGCATCTTTAGATATTTTGAATTTTTAACTACAAGTTGGGTAGTTGGTAATTACTTCTTGTTCTCTGCTGACTTTATTAAAACTGCTTTCATGGTTAATTATTAAAATAGATATATTTATCCTTTTTGGAAAATACCATGCCACAGCGAATAATTATAGAAGTCAATAATTGGTTTAAACGAGATAGAATTGTCCGTAATTTAGAACTTTTCCAGGATATTATTGTTATCTCCCTTTGTGTAAGTCTATTTTGTGTAATGCTGATTCGCTTAGGAGATATGTTTTTATCATTTTTACGTCCATTAGATCTACGGCAAGTAACTTCTGATATTTTGTTTATTTTGATATTAGTAGAACTGTTTCGCTTATTAGTTGATTATCTACAAGAACGGAGTATATCCGTAGGTGCTGCGGTAGAAATTACCATTGTTTCGGCTTTACGAGAGGTAATTTTACGTGGTGTATTAGAAATTTCCCGCGACCAGCTTTTTGGACTTTCTCTATTTTTACTAGTTTTAGCAGGAATTTTTCTGGCTTTACCTTGGATGCCTCGTTTATTAGAACAGGTAAAAAGTGGTAAACATGATACAGTAGAACCAGAATTATAAGGCTATCAAATATATGCCTCAATTAACATCAAAACAATGGATTTTAATTCAACAGAGAATAACACCTTATCTATTTTTATTACCTGCCTTAATTATCTTAATTTTGACAGTTTTTTGGCCAGCGATTCAAGCCTTTTATCTCAGTTTTACCAGTTATGAGAATATAGGAGATCCTCCCCAATGGATTGGTTTTAAAAACTTTCTGCGTTTATCAAAAGACCCTGTTTTTTGGCAAACCTTACAAAACACATTTATTTATCTAATTGGGGTTGTGCCAATTTTAGTATTTTCACCCTTAGTTTTAGCCATTTTAGTCAATCAAAAATTGCGAGGAATGAATTGGTTTAGAACGGCATATTATACCCCAGTGGTAATTTCTATGGTAGTGGCAGGAATAGCCTGGAAATGGTTATACGCAGAAACCGGATTACTGAACCAAATCCTTAAAACCTTGGGAATTTTTCCTGACGGAATCCCCTGGTTAACCAGTCCAAATAAAATATTTGGAATTGTCCCTATTTCCCTTGCGAGTATTATGGCTGTAACTATTTGGAAAGGATTAGGTTACTATATGGTAATTTATTTAGCTGGATTACAAGCTATTTCTGCGGATATCTACGAAGCTGCTGCTATTGATGGTTCAGATAATATTCGCAAACATTGGGATATTACCCTACCATTAATGAAACCTTATTTGTCTTTAGTAGCCGTAATTTCTGCTATTTCTGCTACTAAAGTTTTTGAAGAAGTTTATATCATGACTCAAGGCGGACCACTCAATAGTTCTAAGACAATTGTTTATTATTTGTATGAACAAGCATTCGGTAATTTAGAAATTAGTTATGCTTGTACAATTGGTTTAGTGCTATTTTTGATGATCTTAATTTTATCAATGTTGCGGATTGGTTCAATAGGCAAAGTTGTCTAAAAAACCTCATGGAGCAGTAGTTAGTAGTAAAAGAAAAACAACTAACCACTGACTACTGACACCAGACTATTCTCTACCTGTAGGTAAACCTAACTTGTGATTGCTAGGATTAGGAGAAGACTCATTGTGAGTTATTTTCAACTTGGGTTTAGGACTACCTCCACCGCTACTACGTCTTTCCTCATTGCCCTTACCTTCCTTTGACCAAGAAGAACGACCACCGCGACCACCTCCAGAACTGCGTTCCCGTTCTCCACCATCACCGCGTTTGTTAATTCTTGGTTTGGGAGTTGGGCTTTCCTCAACGGGCAGGTCTACACCTGATAATAACCAAGCGGGACGGGTTTGATCGTAGGCGATTTGTAAAGCAGCCGCAGCGATCGCATGAGCATCATATTCCTCAATCATTTCGCTGATAATAGGCAAGAAGGAAGCTAACCGTTCACCAGTTAAAGCCTCGGCTACTTGTCCCCGTAACTTTTGGATATGTTGGGCTTCAATCTGCGCTTTAGTAGGAATAGATAGAATTTGCCAAGTTTGGCGGTTGTGACGTTCAAAAGCCTGTTGTTTGCGGCGTTCAAAGGATTGGACTAAGGAAATTGCTGTTCCTTCTTTTCCAGCCCGACCAGTCCGACCAATTCGGTGTACATAGGTTTCTACACTATCAGGTAAATCAAAGTTGATCACATGAGAAAGTTGATCAACATCTAAACCTCTAGCTGCAATATCAGTAGCTACTACCCAACGTACTTGACGGTTACGAAAACGGATTAATAGACGTTCCCGCGCTTGTTGGGACAAATCACCATGATATTCATCCACACTATGACCAGCAGACTGCAATTGACTGGTTAATTCTGCGGCTGTGCGTCGGGTACGAACAAAGATTAAAGCCGTTTCTGGATCTTCCATTTCCAAAATTGGTTGTAAAGCTTTAGCTTTTGTCCAATGACGGGGAATTATGTAAGCGACCTGATTGATTTTATTCGGTGCGGCTTTAGGTTGTTCAACGGTGACAGTCACCGGTGAATTCAAAAATTTATTTACCAACATCCGAATTGACGGTGGCATTGTAGCTGAGAATAAGGCTGTTTGGCGTTCTTCTGGGGCTTGAGAAAGAATTCTTTCTACATCGTCAATGAAGCCCATACTTAACATTTCATCAGCTTCATCTAAAACAAACCATCTAACCTGGTCTAAGTTCAAGTTACCACGATCCAGTAGATCTATTACCCGTCCTGGTGTACCCACGACGATTTGCGCCCCACGTCTGAGTTGCATAATTTGTCGGTCAATTGATTGACCACCATAAATAGCCGCCGCTTTCAAGTAACTATTACCAATAAATTGGGAAATAGCCGCATGAACTTGAATTGCTAACTCACGAGTTGGGGTTAAAACTATTGCTTGTACAGCTTTTAAATTAGGATCTAGCCTTTCTAAAATTGGTAGAGAAAAAGCTGCGGTTTTACCCGTTCCTGTTTGGGACTGACCAACTACATCTCGACCATTTAATAGTTGAGGAATTGCCTGGGTTTGAATATTTGTAGGTGCAGAAAAACCCATGTTTTCTAACAGTTCAGCCCGTTCTTGGGAAATGCCTAATTCTTGAAATGATAAATTCATTAACGCTCCTAGATTTTATTGTGAATTTTGGACTTGTCAGCCGATACTTATTTGTAAATTAAGTCTTATGCAAGAGTAGATAAGAGATGGGAATGAAACTTCAACTATTGACAACTTGACCATAAAGGTCATAGGCATCGGCACTTGCAATCGCTACTTTAACGATAGTTCCTAGCCTAGCCTCTCCTTTAACATAGACTTGACCATCAATCTCCGGGGAAAACCTCCCAGAACGACCGATTAATTCTCCCCCGGAAGAAATTGAACCCGGATTTTCTTGCTCAATCAGGACATCAACTATTTTGCCGACTTCCTGTTGATTTTTCTGGAAAGAAATTGGCTGTTGTAATTCCATCAGTTGATTACGGCGGTTCGTCATCACTTCTGCGGGAATTTGATTAGGTAGATTGTAGGCAGGAGTTTCTTCTTCTGGTGAGAAGGTAAAAACACCAACATGATCAAATTTATGTCGTTGGGTAAACTCTAATAAATGTTGAAAATGCTCCTGGGTTTCTCCTGGAAAACCAACTATAAATGTGGTTCTGATCACTGCTGATGGTAAGGCAATTTTCAGCCGTTCCATAATTCCATCATTTATTTGTCCTTGCCAAGGACGATTCATAGCCCGGAGAATTTCTGGGTGAGAATGTTGCAAAGGCAAATCCAAATATGGTAAAACATTCGGGGTTTCTTGGATAGCGGTAATCACCTCTGGTGTTAACCCGGTGGGATAGGCGTAGTGCATCCTAATCCAAGGTACATCTACCTTTCCTAAAGCTCGCAGCAACTCGGCTAATTTTGGTTTGCCGTAAATATCTAGTCCGTAATTAGTGGTGATTTGGGAAATGAGAATTATTTCTTTAACACCTTGATTTACCAGTTCTTGGGCTTCGGTAACTATTGATTCAATAGTACGCGATCGCTGGTTTCCTCGCAAATGGGGAATAATACAAAATGCACACCGATAATCACAGCCTTCCGCTACTCGCAGGTAAGCTACGCCTTCTGTTGTTGTCCGATAACGTGGTGTGGTTTCATCGGCAATATAAGTGGGTTCGGCAGTAATTTCTTTAACTCTCTCTCCCTGTTCTACCCGCTCAATGACATCAACGATTTTGTGATAATCGCCCGTCCCTACCACCGCTACGGCTTCTGGCAATTCTTCCAATAATTGTTCTTGAAAGTGCTGTGCCATGCAGCCAGTAATTACGATTTTTTTATTTGCTTCTGCCAGTTCTACTAGGGTTTTTACTGATTCCTGTCGAGCCGCTTCGATAAAACTACAGGTATTAACAATTACGTAATCTGCTAATTCTTCGTTACTATCTACACCATAACCTGCATTTACTAGCAGTCCTAGCATATGTTCTGTATCAATTCGATTTTTCTCGCAGCCCAGGTGAGAAATGGCAATTGTTGGCTTTTCACCCATATTTTCAATAAATCTTCCGTTTTTCCTTGTTAATTAACATTCAAGCATTGGTTTAGGAATAAACACAGGAGACTACAGGTAAATAAATTTACAAGGATTTAGTGTTGTCCTTTACCCTTGATTAATAAATCACTCAGTGAATTACGCTGTAATTCCTACTCAACTACCCGCTACTAATTACTGGACTTAACCTATATAACTAGCAACTTTAACTAGTAAAAGCCAAATTGAGACCTTTATCCATCATGTTGACAGGGGTCATCTGATGATACTCCTACTAATTTGTTTCCCAAGGTCATCTTAAGTGTCTTTGGGTAAGTCTGACACTCATAATATTTTTAACAATTCGCTTAATGGTATTTTGTATTACCCTAGCGTGGGCGTTGTTAATTTACCCATTGGGAAGCCGACCAAGAGGTCTGTTTTGAGAAGCCGCTACCCAACTGGGGAAATCGCATTGGCGACTACGCCTATCAAGCAGTAATGCTACTCCGACATTCATAAATAAATGGCGGGAAGCTGCCTTGCATCTTGTGAGTGGCAAACTCCTCTTGTCATCAGGTTTGATCTTAACATATCTTATGGAAGGTTTACAGCTAATTTCCATCTTCAGGAGGAGGTAGCAAGCTGACGAAAAAAAACCCGCCTCTAATCTAAACTCCCAGATCACTTGTGGTCAAGGGTTATGGAGTTTAAAGTGTGAGATATATTGGAGAATATATTTCTGGAATATATTTCTTTCTTCTGGATCTAACATCTCTAGTTTACATCTAATTCAAACTGTTGATGGTTCTTAATCTAGTTGAGGCTGGTTATGGGTAATGGTGAAATTACAATCTCTTTCCTATAGACTGTTCCCTAACTAGCGACTTAAACATTAGTATAAAAAGGCAGAAGGCTGTAATGTCCAGAGAATCTACATTTTTTGTGGTTCTCACTGTCTAGTTATTCGTGCCATTTGAGGCCCCCTTGTCTGGAAAGTGGGGATAGGCAAGCAATCCAGACTGTGCCAAGTAAATTAAAGACGTGGATCTACATCAGTTATTTAAAACCCGAACTCCAATTATTGGCGTGTTGCATCTGCTACCGCTTCCTACTTCAGCCCGTTGGGGGGGTAGTCTGAAAGCGGTGATTGACCGCGCCGAACAAGAAGCCACAGCCCTTGCCAGTGGAGGGGTAGATGGGATCATCGTTGAGAATTTTTTCGATGCCCCATTTACTAAAAATCAAGTTGACCCCGCAGTTGTAAGTGCCATGACGATGGTTGTTCAACGGGTCCAGAATTTAGTTACTGTGCCTGTGGGGTTAAATGTGTTACGTAATGATGGCAGAAGTGCGATCGCTATTGCTAGTTGTGTTAAGGCGCAATTTATCCGAATTAATGTTCTTACAGGTGTAATGGCAACTGACCAAGGATTAATTGAAGGGGAAGCCCATCAATTATTGCGGTATCGTCGGGAATTAGGATCTGATGTGAAAATTTTTGCTGATGTTTTGGTAAAACACGCCCGTCCGTTGAGTGATCCTAATCTGACGGTTGCAGTAAAAGATACTATTGAAAGAGGTTTGGCTGATGCGGTAATTTTATCTGGGTGGGCTACGGGTAATCCCCCTGACCAAGAAGATTTAGAACTAGCTAGTGCTGCGGCTGCTGGTACTCCTGTTTTTATTGGTAGTGGTGCAAGTTGGCAGAATATTGGCACTCTCCTACAAGCCGCAAACGGGGTGATTGTTTCTAGTTCTCTCAAACGTCATGGTCAAATTCAGCAACCCATAGACCCTATTCGCGTCAGTCAATTTGTAGAAGCAGCCCGCAGACCTCTATTGTCTGAACTATGATGCTTTTGATTTTCGTGATTTAGATGATGCGAAAGTTCCTTAACTAATCACCAATCACCAATTACCAATCACCAATCACCAATCACCAATATTATGATTCGTCGTCGTTCTACTCCTGGGATTCATAAATGGTCACGTCCGGCGATAGTAGCGATCGCTGGATTTGGTATCCTGAATACAGGTTATCTCACTTTTGAGAAGCTGACCGGTAGCACTCCGGTTTGTACCACACCAGAAAATGTGAAAGGATGTGTAGATGTCCTTTCTAGTCCTTGGGCTACGGTTTTAGGTCAACCATTACCCTTGTTCGGTTTATTGGCATACATTAGTATGTTCATATTCGCTTTAGCTCCTTTGGCTTTGAATTCGGGGGAAAATCATAAAAATCAGAAACAACTAGAAAATGTGACTTGGTGGTTGCTGTTTATAGGAGCGATCGCTATGTCTGTTTTTAGTGGATACCTAATGTATGTACTAGCATTTCAACTCAAAGCTATTTGTCTTTACTGTATTGCTTCTGCTTTATTTGCATTAATCATGTTAGTGTTAACTGTCATGGGTAGAGATTGGGAAGATATCGGACAAATGTTATTTACAGCTTTGATTGTAGCAATGGTGACGCTAATTGGCACTTTAGGGGTTTATTCTCAAGTCAATTCATCAAGTAATATTACGGAATCAACTGATGGTAAACCTACAGCAATTACCTTTACGCCCAAAGAACAACCAAATCCCGAATTTGGCTGGGAAATTACCACTAAATCTAGTGTAGCAGAAATAGCCCTAGCTGAACATCTTGTCAAATCTGGTGCTAAGGAATATGTAGCCTATTGGTGTCCTCACTGTCACGAACAAAAGCTCCTTTTCGGGAAAGAAGCTTATCAAATCATTAATGATAATTCTAAGGTAGAGTGCGCCGGCGATAGTCCTAATGGTAAACCAGAATTATGTAAAGCTGCAAAAATTGAAAGTTTCCCAACTTGGGTTATTAATGGTAAAAGCTATAGCGGAGTTCAAAACCTAGAAGAACTAGGAAAAATCACAGGTTATACAGGTCCAAAAAACTTTAAATACTTCCGCTAGAGATTAAAACTACATCCAAAAAATCATTAATTAAGTGTAGGGGTTTAGCAATGGGCTTTACCCCTACTGCATATTTAAGGCTTGCTGAAAAAATAGTTCAAAGTTTTTTGCTGTCGCTTCTTGTTGTTTCTCTTTTCTATACATTTTAGTGTTTTTCACTGTCAGGGTTTTTATGTAAATTATTCACAAAACCTCCTGTGTGTCAATCCGTACCCTATTTGTATAAAATAAGTATCATTTTAGATTTTTATTACGGTTACGTAAAGAATCAGCACTAAACTATAATCCAAATATGTTTCTTGTACAGCTAATGTAGATTAACTAGATATGCATTCCTGCAACTTTCCCTTGTTGTCTATTAATAATAAAAATATACACTCAACCTTTTGGCAATTATGGGATGAGCATAAAGACTATCTATATCATTGTTGCATCAAATGGATGAGCAATATCAACGATGCAGAAGATGTTCTTAGTCAAGCAATGCTCAAAGCTTGGAATAAAATCAGTAATTGTACGGTCGAAATTAAAGATTTTAAGACTTACGTAACGAAATTAACTTATAATCTCTGTGTTGACACTTATAGAGAACTTCATTCCCTTATGGAATATGGTAATAGTTGGGAAGTTATTTGTGATGAATATGAAGAAATATTCGTGAACAAAAAAGAAGAAAACCCAGTTCTTGTTGCTACGCAACAAGAACTGGAAAATTTTTTTGAGGTTGTTATAGATGAGTTACCTTCCCGACTGCGAGAAACGTTTATTCTGTACTGGAAAGAAGAATTTTCGTACCAAGAAATTGGAGAAAAATTGAATGTTTCCTATGATAATGTCCGCAAGCGGATTTCCCAAGCACGGGCAATTTTAAAACAGCGATATCATCAAGATTTTATTCGGGAAGAAGATAGATATTCTTCTGATTTAGATGAGTGTGAATCTCAGGCTTTTTCCCAATCTCCAAAAAGGAGAAGGAAATCTCAGAATACGAATCAAACAGAAATTTCTACTGGTGAGATTTTAGCATTATCTGATGAGTTACAAACAGAGACAATGGTAAATCATAAAGAACCAGAACAAGCAGTTACTACTTCACAATTTATGGTAGTAGATATTCAATCTGATTGGGAGATTGAAGAGGTTAGAAAAACACCTGATATCAATGAGGAGTATCTCCCAAAAGATATACTTAAAAAATTTGGGCTTTTATGCAATCAGAAACTATCTTTACAGGATTTTTTAGTGTTTTTAGCAATAGTCAACAATAAATTATTTAATTTTGTGGGGTGTTTAAATTTTAAGGTCAGACAAGATACCCAAACTACAAGATTTAAGGGCATATTCGTGTCTTTGTTGAATTTACAAACTTTATGGCAGGTGTGGGCTGATAGTGGAGGTTAATTTCTGGTAATGTTTTACAAAGATAGTTTTGTATGTATTTTTGTAAAGCCCTCTCATGTACCACAAAATTATTCAGAAAAGATATCTATTTTGGGATTTACTTACGCAAAATTTCCAAATCAAATTTCCCAGCCTTCTCCCTTAAGGATAATTTAATGATGATTCATCGTTTAACTGCGGTGAGCATTTTCGCTGTGCTGAACGCTTTAGCATTCCCGTCCAAATCTGAAGCCCAAGCAACTCAGGATGTTAACTTTAACGGCAATATTACCGCAACTATTACTATTAAAATTGGGTCACCTGCTAATCCTACCCCATCCATAGGTTTTAGCGCTAATGAAGCCCAGTTAATAGGTACAGCAGATGTGAGTATATCCTGTACTACTACTGCTTTCTTTTTCAGCGTGTCTGTTCCGCAACGGATAGCTGCACCTTCAGGCTTCGATGATACTTTTCGGAAAGCTCGTATTCGTTCAGGAAACAGAATGACAACCGCTGAGGTCGGTAGTTCTACAGGTTTTCCTGGCTGGGGCGACTCGTTCCCTGAGCCTTTGAGTATTAGCGGTTGTACAGATGAACCTTTAGTAGTGGAAATGATTGCTGGTAGCGCCAATGCTCAAAGTAATCCTGTTGGAAGCTACATCTATAAAGTAACCCTGACAGCTACTCCTCAGTAAGTATATAATGTTTGGATTATAACCATCTACTGAATTTCCGTTAAATAATTCACAATTTGGCTGCTAAAACCGTCTAACTATTAAGTAACTGAAATATGATTGCGTATTTTGCTTATGCCACCTTCACCTACTTAATGAAGGGATAAAAAACCTAGTTTTGGTATTGAACATGAAAAATCTTCGTCGTCTTGCTTTAATTAGTGGTATTGCTGCTGTTTTCAGCGCTGTGGCTTTCAACCCCAAAGCTCAAGCAGAAACTAAGGACATTAACTTCTCAGGTACTATCGCAAGGATTTGTACCTTTGGTGCAAATACAGATGGTGTCTTAGCTGCTGGCGACGGCTGGGTTGAAGGTACAACTGGTATACCATCACTTAATACAGGTACTGCAGGTTCAATAACTCTTACTTGCAATGGTTATGCTACGGTAAGTGCAGGACTTCCCGTTAGGCTGTCAGCACCTATTGGATTTATTGATCCTCATCGGCAATCTGTTATTTACGATACGGAAACTCAGCAGCACGCAAGCAATTACACTGGCACTCGGTTTTGGACTAACTACTATGCTACTAATATGACTATTCCTGCTGATACATCTCGTACTTTCAAGGTCGGTATGAGTGCTGGATCACAAGGTACTGCTGGTAATGTTGTGGCTGGAACCTATAGCTATAAGGTTACTGTTACCGCTACTCCTAACTAGAACAGAGTCCATAAAAAGCCTAATTCCTGAATAAAAGTAGGCTTTTCAAGGACTCGCTTTAGTTATCTTGTTTTTTCCAAGGATTGGATACCTGGTTTTAAGGTCCAATCCTTACTCCATGATACTGCAGATAATTCTAGTTGGTAAAAATTAAGTATGAAAAGTTCTTGTAAGAAACTAATTTTATATCCTTTGAGTAGTATTGTGTTTTCTACCTTTTTATTATCGGAAAATACTGCTAAAGCTGATATTACTATTTCTCCACTGGTAATTGAAACCGCAGCTAAACAGGGACAAGCGCAAGGAAACATTACAGTGACAAATGGAGACACTAAAAGCTTCCGATCCCGTGTTTATACTGAACCTTTTACTTATGATTTAGAAACTGGATTTAAACTTTTAGATTCCAGTCCTTTCGATTTAACTCCCTATTTGCAATTTTCTCCACGAGAACTGGAAGTTCCTGGTACAGATAATCGTCGTATCCGGTTTATTGCGCGCTTTCCTCCCAGTTTACCCGATGGTGAATATCGGACGATGTTATTCACAGAAAATTTAGAAGCGACCTTTCAAGAAGAACAAAATTCAAGTAAAGGGGCTATTTTCAGAACAGCAATTGTTCCCAGAATAGGAGTAGCTGTTTATGTTCGCAAGGGCAATATTTCCCACAATTTAACTGCGGTTAATGCTAGATTTGATTCTAAATCGCAGCAACTTCAATTATTAGTTAAAAATAGCGGAAAAGCTAGTGTAATTACTCAGGGAGAATGGACGATTAAAAAGGAAAATAAACAAATTTATAATGGTAGAGGTATAGATACAACGGTCATTGCGGAAGGGGAACGTTATCTCACTGTTGATTATTCTAATGCTGCTAAAAAAATTCAATTAGAACCGGGAGAATATCAACTTTCTGGTAATTTAGGATGGGGTGTAAACCAGACCAATAAAATTCCGTTTAGTGTCAAATTTATTGTTCCCTAAAAATTTATTTATCAAGACGATTTTCATCGGCAAATATACGATAAAAACCGTCTTTTTTTTAATTTGACGTAGTTTAACAGTGTTTTTAAAGATTAATAATTATCTAAAAATACTTTGCTTTTTTAATTTAGTTAGTTGTAGTTTTATTGGCAAAAATAATTTAATTTTAGCAGCAGAATTACCTGGTCAAATTTCTTTAAATGAAAAGCAAATATTCATAAAAACTCCCCTGAAAAATATTTCCCAACCAAAATATTTTGGAGATCAAAAATTACCAATATTTTTGACTCAAGTAACTTCAATACCGCCAAAAAATGATCATGTAACAACATTTATTATTGGCTTAAATGCTGGTAAACGCAATATTAGAGATGGGGTTTTAGTGCGGGGTGAAGTTAAGGACAAAGACGCGATTAATTTTGAAAATTGGTTAATTCCTTATGATGATGTTTTGCAAACATTAAAGTTTACTTCTAAAAGTATATCAGATCATGAGGTTGAGTTGCGATCGCCTTTTAAAGTTATTCATTTTGATACTAATAAACTGCATAATGATCCAGAATTAGGATTAGTCCTTTCCACGAAGGAAATTAAAGATATTTTCGGTATTGAATCTAAATTTGATTGGCGGGAATATGCTATTGTTTTTGATATTCCTGAAATCAAGTCTGACAACAGTAATAATATTGAAAAAAAGCCTGTTATCTTAACAGGATTACCAAAAATTTCTCCTCCCAATATCACATTGAGTATGGTGGAACAAAAGACTAATTTAACTGGTACAACCACTTCAGATTTAAAGAATCAGGGTACTTTATCAGCGGTGGGAACAATCCTTGATAGTAGTTGGTTTCTGCGGCTAAATCAAGGTGATATAACAGATAGTAAAACTTGGCAATTATCAGATCTACAAATTCTTAAACAAGCAGATTCTAGTGATTATTATTTAGGTTCACAACCAACTTTTTGGCAAAGTTCAAGTGGAGGAGATTTTTGGGGATTTACTACTATTAAACGTTATGGTTTTTCTCCCTTTGCTAACTATAGTAGTGGTAGTGCAAACATTATTCAAAGATTACAACCAGATCGTATTTATGGAACTGTAACAGGTCGCGCTCCCCCAGGGACTTTAGCACGTCTTGTTAAAGGTTTATATCATCCTACTCCGATAGCTGAACAGTTAGTTGATAGTTCAGGAACTTACCGTTTTGATAATGTTCCTGTGGGTAGACAAATAGGCACAAATTATCAAGTTTTATTATATGTCGATGGAGTTTTAACTGCTAAACCACGAGTTGAAGATGCCCGGTTTAATTTATTACCTGAACAACTGTCACAGGGAACATCAGCTTTAATTGTTTCTGGGGGGTGGAAACGACATTTAAATAATAATGATTTTTGGGGAGACTTTACCCAATTTAGTGGAGGAATCAAGCAAAGATGGGGATTAACAAAGGATTTAACTGTAGGTTTAGGGGGTATATATGATTCATCTTTTCAAGGTTTAACAGAGCTTTTTTATCAGCCGCAAAGGTCTCCTTTTAAAGCAAATATTTCTGGTTTGATGGGAGATAAGATTAAGATTAATACTAATCTCAGTTGGGAAAAATCTCTTTTAAAAGTTACTGTTTCTAGTGTAATAGCAGATGATATCAAGCTAAATACTAATGTAATTTGGGATGGTAATCCTAATTTTTATGCGACATTAAGTAATGATTTAAAATCTACTCGCTATACTTTAGATTTCCAAATATTAAAGCACATCAAATTTAATAGTAATGGGGATTTAGACAAAGATAAAAATTTCGGTTTAGGCTATTCTTCTAGTAGTCGTAATTCTTCTACTTCTGCCCTGGTGAATATTAATACAAATGCTCAATTAAATTGGAGTTTAAATCAAACTTTAGGCAATTTATCCCTTAATCATAGTGGTAATCAGTCCAGCACTTCTTCCCAACTATCTTATGTATTTAATCCTTCCCAGTCCTTAATTTTTAAATATGAAACCCTCAATTCTTCTCAAAATGCTAACTTACTAAGTGCATATTGGCATTATACTTCTCCCATGCAAACTAAATACGGTGAAAATCTTTGGCAAGGTGAATTAGGTTATAGAATAGGGTCTTTAGGAACAGGACTTTATGGAACGCTGGGAACAACTATTTTACCAGGTATTTTGTTACAGGCACGTTATGAAGAAGTTTCTCTAAATTCTGATCAAAGTAGTTTGAGTATTCAACTGGTTTCTAGTTTGGGTTTTCAAGGGGGGATAACTCCGAGTGATAGACAAATCGAACGTTTTCGCACTCAAGGAGGTTTATTAATTAAACCTTTCTTAGATCGTAATAGCAATGGAAAACGAGATCATAATGAAGAAATATATCATGATAATTCTGATTTTCTCATGATCAATAATGAGCCTGTAATATCTTCGCAACTTGATATTCACAAAGATAAGTTAATTATCCGTCTTCCCCCCGGAATTTATCGTATAGACTTAGATACTGCTGGTTTTCCTCCTGACTTCCAACCCGCAATTAGTACCTTTGCTGTGCAAGTGGTTGAGGGAAGTTATACACCTATTCTTATTCCCTTGCAACCGGCTTACACTCTAGTAGGAACTTTGACAGACTCCAAAGGAAACCCTATTGCTGGTGCTAAAGTTGAAGCTATTGATAATAGTTCTAAATCATCAGTTATATCTATTACGAATAATGCAGGTGTTTTCTATTTAGAACAGTTGCGACAAGGAACTTATCAGTTAAAAGTTAATACCAAATCTGTCGAACCTAATACAATTACAATTAAAGCAGACGCTAATACTTTGCAAGAGTTAAATTTAAAATTACCTTAGCGTACTTTTTAATAGCGGGCAAGATACCCGCACCACAAGAGTTTCATTATTCACAATGCGGAAAATGCTGTATTACCTATCCACCATTCCTGATTTTTTACCAGAGTATGCACTTGCCAATTAGGATCAGTTTGGGAATAATCTAAACGGTAATGTCCACCCCGGCTTTCCGTTCTAAACACAGCACTTTTAAGAATTAATTCGGCAATATCTAATAAATTACGAGTTTCTGCCCAAAGCCTCAATTCTTTTTCAATTTTCGGTTGTTCAAAACTAACTGATTGTGTCGGTTTTAAACTTAATAATAATTGACTTAAAGGTAAAGTTGCAAAATCTTTTTGCCAAGATAAAATTTGCAAAATGGCAGTTTCTAAACTTGATTTTTCTCGACAAATACCCGCAGTTTTCCAAACTATCCGGGGTAAATTTTGGCGAATTTCTGCTAATTGTCTTTGTTGATTTTCCCACTCAATCACAGACGGGTTAAATGCAAAATTTCCAGTTTCAATAATTCCCGTAGATTCCTGTTTTTGAATTATCAATTTTTGATCATCAACATTAGCCATTTGCGCCCCAAAGACAATACATTCTAAAAGAGAATTACTGGCTAAACGATTTGCACCATGTACCCCCGTACTAGCAGTTTCCCCAATAGCGTATAAACCAGGAATATTTGTCGAATTAGTCACATCTGTAAGGATACCACCCATCCAGTAGTGAGCAGCGGGAGAAACGGGAATGGGTTGATTAAAGACATCAATACCCCAATGTTGACAAACATTAATGATATTGGGGAAACGGTGACGAATTTTCTCAGGGGGAATAGGACGCATATCTAACCAGACATTCGCTGTAGCCGGGTCAGTAGCCGTTTTTTGTAAATGACTAAAAATTGCTCGACTAACCACATCACGGGGTGCTAATTCCCCTGCTGGGTGGTAATCAAAAGCAAAACGTCGCCCGGTATCATCCACCAAATGCGCCCCTTCACCACGAACAGCTTCACTAATGAGAAAACGTCCTGGTTTACTCAAGGCTGTAGGATGAAACTGGACAAATTCTAAATCCCGAAGAATAGCCCCGGACCGCCAAGCAATGGCCACACCATCACCTGTACTTACCTCTGGGTTAGTAGTTTGGGCAAATACTTGACCACCGCCACCAGTAGCTAAAATTACTGCTCCGGCTCTAATCCAGGTAATTTTACCTTGATAAAATAGACTAATTCCCAGACATTGACCGGTCTTTGGTTCTATCCAAAGACTCAAAGCCAAAGCTTGCTGAATGACTTGAATATTTTGACGACGCAAAACCTGATTTTTCAGAGTAGTTGTGACTTCCCTACCAGTAGTATCAGCCGCATGGAGAACACGAGGACGAGAATGGGCTGCTTCTAAGGTTAAGGCTAAGTTACTGTCATGACGATCAAAAGCGACACCTAAATTAACCAAAGATTCAATACAACGAGGAGCTTCTTCAGCCAAAAATTTCACAGCAGCTAGATCACATAAACCCGCCCCAGCTTTTAATGTGTCTTCAATATGCAGTTTTGGCGAATCTTCTGGAGCGACGGCTGCGGCTATACCACCTTGAGCCCAATCACTAGCGGATAGGGAAACTGTTTCTTTAGTAATTAAGCCGACTTGTAAGCAGGGGGGTAAACACAGGGCTGTATATAGTCCTGCTGCACCAGCACCGACTACTAAAACATCAAATTGGTTAGGAATATCTATATCAGACAAGATGGGGTAATAGGTAATGGGTAATAGGTAATTCGTAATTCGTAATTCGTAATTCGTAATTCGTAATTGGTGATTGGTAATTCGTAATTGGTGATTGGTAATGGGTAATGGGTAATTCGTAATTGGTGATTGGTGATGGGTAATAGGTAATGGGTAATGGTGATGGGTAATGGGTAATAGGTAATAGGTAATAGAGAAATTTATTAGACTTTTTGCCTATTGCCCCTACCAATCACCAATTACCAATTACCGACTAGGGTTATCTGTAGATACCGTTGTTAATGCGGTCGTCACCCTCGTTGAATTCAGACGATTTTTCTGTAACCGTGAAGTTATCCAAATTAGCTTGCAAAAGTGCTTTTTGTTTATCGCTCAATTTTGCCAAATTTAATACATCCTCCACTTTTTTGTAGGGAGCATTTTTGATAATTTTCTTAGCCAAGGTGGGATAGAGTCCTGGATACTTTTGGAAAGCAGCAATGTTGGTATTATTCAAATCAATTTTTTTACCAAAATCTGTTCCTAGTTTCTGATCTGCATTGTTTTGGCGGGCAAATGCTAAAACAGGGACTTGATTTCCTACAAAGCTATTGAAACTCAAGGCTTGGGCTGTCTGAGTAGTTCCCAGTATTCCCCAGCAGCCTAGCAACAATGTAAACACAGTAAATAAACGCACCAATCCTTTCACGATTTTTACCTCTTTTTTTCAAGGAATAATACAATGTTGCAGCTAAAAGCTATTAACAGTAGGGCATAAACCGGAAGTTTAGGTCTGTTAAAGCAGTTTCTTTTCTAACTTGATCCTAGTTTCTTCATGGTTTAGCTAGATTGTTGATAGCTTGCACAACAGTCATCAAAAACTAATATACAGCGGATCAATATCCATAATATTTACCACTATTTGGTTTGATTTGACTTTTGCCAAAAGTCTCACCTCCTAGCACCTTCGCGCCCATTTTTCCGTTTTACCTCAGTTAATGGGAATTTTACGCCAGAGCCGCTGCCAATAAGAAAAGACTGTCTACTAGAATTGTACTCAAAACCGCGCCCCCAAAGGCGTACCAATGGGATTGCTTATTTAGTAAAGATCCTGTTCCTACTGTCATTAGTATAATGGCAAGAATCACTGCCCAGCCCTCTCCCCAGGGTGTTTCAACTTTTTCTAAGGCATTTTGTAAGATTTGTGAAGCACCAGCCGGATCTATTCTCATAATTTGTCGCCAATAGGGCATCAAATCTACTATATAAAAATAAATATCGGTTAAAACTGTCCCCAATAAAGAACCTAAATAGAACCAATTACCGATTTTACCCCAATTTTTCGTTAAACACCACACAGCAAAGGGTAATCCTAGTGATTCTATGGGTATATGCCAGATTGGTTCATATCTTAACCAACCCCAATAAATTGCTCCCGTTAACCAAGTCCAACTAAATCCAAAAAGTAGATCTCCCCATAAATAAGTTCGTGAACTTGACATTAATCTCATACTGAGCCATACCCAAAACCCTGTCATTAATACGCTAAGGATAGGGAATAATCGCACTAATGGAGCTTCCATGAACACTGGTATTGACACTAAAAATACTGATGCTGCAAATACTAACCAATTTTGTCGGGAAGATATGAAGTTTGCTAAAGAGGGATTTTTAAGGTCGTCATTGATATCTGGCGTGGGGTTAGTAGCTGTATAGGAAAAGAATGTATGATTAATCAACGTTTTTAATATTTGTTACTAAACTTTACTTATCTCACAATATCATAATTGAAAATCCCCCCAGGGGGTATCTTGATTATACATAAAAATTGTTTATCGGCCTATGCACTTGAATCTTGCTAAGGTTTCAGAAATATGATGATCACAAGATTGATTAGATAATTCGCGTATTTTGTTACAGGGATATAAGTTATTTATATAGGATTTTGGGAAAAAAGGTTTTTCTCAATAAAGGGGGGTTTATTCTCATGATTATTGAGAATTTCGTCAATAATTTTACGAGTTTTGGTAATTTCAGCCGGGGGGCTTGACAGTGTTTTGAATTTCGGGTATGATGATGTTATGGGTGGAAAATAGTGCGCCCATATATATAGAGTTTTTATTTATTCAAGATCATAATTTTCCACACAAATCTCCGAAGTGGGGGAATAAGAAAATAATATTGTGCTACTAACGAATAATATAATAATGTTATATCGTTTCTGTATGTAATGAAGTACACACAAGTTGACTGTTCCCTAAAACTAAAAAACTTTGTACCTCACGAGCATGGGAAGTGCTATAAAATTGTAGAATTTTCCCTAAACAGACTGACCATAACCAGGTAAAGTCGGATAACTTGCTATAATTATTCATTCATCTGAGGAGTCTGGTTAATGACAACAATCTTAGAAACAAGTAGCATGAATATAATATTATCACAAATAACAGCACCTAGTGCAGGAGTTAGTATTCAAGTTGATTTAGTTCCAGGAATGATACAGGCATTTATTTTAGGAATTGTCCAAGGAATTACAGAGTTTTTACCAATTAGTAGTACAGCACATTTACTAATTTTTACCAAGGTATTTGGTTGGAAAGAACTTGGTTCTAAGGATTTTGTTGACGCTATTCAATTTGGGAGTGTAATTGCCATTTTATGTTATTTTTGGTCTGTGATTTCTAGTTTAGTGAAAGGTGCAATTAAAGCTTTTAAAAATAAAGATTGGGAAAGTGAAGATTGGAAAATTGTTGTGGGAATTGCTGCGGGGACAATTCCCGCTTTAACTATTGGGTTTGTATTAAAAGATGTAATTCCTGAAAGTGCCTTAATTATTGCGATAATGTCGTTAATTATGGCAATTTTGCTAGGTTTAGCTGAAAAATTGGGGAATCGGAAACGAGGTTTTAATGCTTTGGAAATTCGAGATGGTATTTTGGTAGGATTAGGACAAACTCTAGCTTTAGTTCCAGGAGTTTCCCGTTCTGGTTCAACTTTAACTACTGGCTTATTTTTAGGGTTAAAAAGAGAAGCAGCAGCGAAATTTTCATTTTTATTAGGATTTCCAACTTTGACTATTGCGACTTTGTACAAAAGTTTGAAGATATTCAAAATGTTCCAAGCTCATGAGTTACCAGATAATATTGTAATTTTGTTAATTGTTGGTATTGTTTCTACCTTTATTTTCTCTTATTTATCAATTGCTTTTTTAATCAAATACTTACAAACTAAAAATACTTTAGTTTTTGTTTGGTATAGATTGGCTTTTGGTATTTCTATATTATTAGCAATTAAGGCGGGTTGGCAAGGATAAATCTGTTAGAATATTTACGGTAGTTGGGAATTGGGTATTATAGCAATTATCGGTGTTATGAGGTACATATCTAGCGGGCAAGATGCCCGCACCACAAGAGTTTAATGATTCAATTTTGTACCTCATTATAGTGGAAAATGCTGTATAGACTTAGTGAAAAAATATATCGCTAAATCGCAAATCTAAGGGACAACAAATAACTGACAACTGACCATTGACAACTGACACAAGAGTTTAATGATTCAATTTTGTACCTTATTATAGTGGAAAACGCTGTATAGATTTAGTGAAAAAATATATCGCTAAATCGCAAATTTAAGGGACGACAAACAACTGACAACTGACAACTGACTTATGACTACCATTCAACCTGCTAAAATTACCAAGGTGCTTGCTGACTCAATTGCTGAAGAAATTGGCTTTGAGGTTGGTGATGCTATTATTTCTATTAACGGCATAAAACCCCGTGATTTAATTGATTATCAGTTTTTGTGTGCTGACGAAATTCTAGAATTAGAAGTTTTAGATACCACCGGAAAAACTCATCATCTAGAAATTGAAAAAGATGATGATGATGATTTAGGACTGGAATTTGCTACAGCTTTATTTGATGGTTTAATTCAGTGTAATAACCGTTGTCCTTTTTGCTTTATTGATCAACAACCACCAGGAAAACGGACTAGTTTATATTTAAAAGATGATGATTACCGATTAAGCTTTTTATATGGTTCTTATCTGACTTTAACGAATTTAACCGCTAAAGAATGGCAAAGAATCGAGCAAATGCGGTTATCACCTCTGTATGTTTCCGTGCATTCCACAGAACCAGACGTGAGAATTAGACTTTTAAAAAATCATCGTGCTGGTGAAATATTATCACAAATTCGCTGGTTTCAAGAACGAAGATTACAAATTCATGCTCAAGTTGTCGTTTGTCCCGGTATAAATGATGGTAAATTCTTGGAGAAGACATTACAGGATTTAACATCTTTTTATACTGGAGAATTACCAACAGTGGCTTCCGTAGCAGTTGTTCCAGTCGGTTTAACGCGGTTTCGTCCCCAAAAAGATGAGTTGAGTCCGGTAACAAAAGAAAAAGCACAAGAGGTAATTTGTCAAGTTAAATTACTTTGTGAAAAGTTTCGCAAAAAATTTGGTTCTAGTGTGGTATGGTTAGCTGATGAATGGTTTTTAATTGCGGGGGAAGAATTACCCACCGAAGCTGAATACGAAGAATACCCCCAAATTGATAATGGGGTCGGTTCAATTCGCTTATTTATTAAACAATTTACGGAAACTGCAAAAGCATTATTACCACCGAAAATTATACATCAGCGTAGATTAACTTGGGTGGTCGGTAATGCGGTGGAAACTGCTTTTAAACCTCTGGTACAGCAATTAAATACTGTGGAGGGTTTAGAGGTAAATATGCAGTCTTTATGTAGCGATTATTGGGGACAAAATATCAGTGTGACAGGGTTATTAACAGGACACGATTTACTCTTAAATCTCAAAGGACAAGATTTAGGAGAGGGAATTTTATTACCTATGGTTATGCTTAAGCACGGGGAACTAGTATTTTTAGATGATATGACGGTTGAAGAAGTATCTCAACAATTAAATGTCAATATTTTCCCCGTAGCAGGAGTAGAGGAATTAATTAATACTTGTATTCGTGGGTAATAAATTGAGAATTTTCAATTAATTAGACACCTTGTGAAAATTAAATATGTGGTTTCTACAAACTTCACTCTACCTCCAGATGTCTATTTCATATCACCTTTTCAAGAAATAACCGCTTTCACTATTTCAAGAACCTATCTATTATGGGGACGTAAATTGCCCCCATAGTTTTCACGGAAGATGTATATTAGGATCAATCCCCTGAGATTGCAAATAAGCTATTAGTCGTTCTTTTTCCTGACGTTCTTGTTCTGCGCGTTGGTATTCTTTTTCTGCCCGTTGACGTTCTTGTTCTGCGCGTTGGTGTTCTTGTTCTGCCCGTTGACTTTCTTGTTCTGCCCGTTGACGTTCCTGTTCAATCAATTCTACAGCCCAAGATAACAAATTACCTTTTTTATCCCACCATCGCAACCAGTACCCGTTACGGCCTTCCTTTGCACCTCTCCATGTTCCTAAAAATAGTCCCATTGTATCAACCCAATGACGACCATTTTCGTCTGGTTGCTGTAATTCATAACGTCCATTTTCCAGTTGATAATATTCTAATAATCCCCCCTCTGGCTCAAAAATTATATACGTAGTGATTTGTAAAATTTGTTCATAAAAAAACCATTTCCCAGGTGGATAGGTACGTTTAACTGAATATTCCCCACCGTCTTTATCTGATAAAAACTCTATCACTACTGCCGGTATATCCCCTTCTAAATTGGGGGTATAACTTTTCCTATCAGGTAATATCTCTTTAACTGAAGGTATGTATACCCAATCTGGTGCTTTAGCGATAAATTGCCCATTTAATGTGGAACATAGCCCAAAATTAGCAGCAATTAACATCTGTGGTTGCAGAAATCCACTAATTTCTAAACTTTCACGTAAAGCCCCCGCTAAAAGTGGTTGTCCTGTATTTTCCACTGGTTCGTCCTCTAACTGAAAATCATCGGGTAAGGCTTCCCAGGAGATGACCAGTCCAGTCTGTGATTTAATTTCACTGAGTAGGGTTGCCATAAGTGCCACCTTTTGTTGATTTATTCTGATTTTATCAGATGATCTGAATGTTGAAAAACTATCCTATCTCAATAATTAAATGTCAGTATTTTCCCCCTAGCAGGAGTGCAGGAATTAATTAATACTTATTTTCAATAGGATTGATGATGTACAAAAATCTTTCCTACCCTCTAAATAATTAACAACGGACTGATGAATAGAAAGACAGTGGGATTCGTTATTTTAAATGTTAACCTGTTTCTGTTTAATGTCCTGGGAGTATTGCCGGTAAAAGCAGTAAAAAATGATTTTCCTGTATTTAGTGTGGTCAATAGCGAGAATAATCCTGAACAATGGCAAGAAATTAGTAGTCGTTTACAAAAGTTAAATGTTAACTATTGTATTGTTCCTCTGAGTCAAGTTAAAGATCCCAATGATTGGGGTAAACCACGGGTGTTATTTTTGCCAAATGTAGAGCTATTGACAACGGAACAGGCGATCGCTTTAGATCAATGGGTAAGTCAAGGTGGATATTTAATAGCTAGTGGTCCAGTGGGTAATTTATCTAGCCCAGGAGTCCGGCAATTATTACGAAAACTCTTGGGAGGTTATTGGGGATTTAGCTTTAATACTATGGAAAATTTACAACCCACAAATAAAACTATTCCCGATTGGATAAATCAAAAAGAACTGTTTGGTTCTGTTATCGGTGGTGTGATTATTCCTAATAATTCTACTACCCAAAGTCCTGTAGTTTGGGACTCTAAGGAGCGTCCACCTGCAATATTAACAACTGAAAAATCTACTTTATTCGGTTGGCATTGGGGAAAAAATCAAGTAGCATCTGTAGAATTAGATATTGCTTGGTTAAAAGCAGCTTTAAATCGTCATTTAAAATTAACAAATAATAGTAAAAATCAAGTTTCTTATCCTGCTAAAAATTGTCAGTCAATAATCATTACTGAACCAAAAAACCCAAAACCACAAACTCTTAAAAAACCAACTGCTACCTCCCAATCTCAACCAGCCAAAAACCCTAATAAGAAAACAAATATTACTTCCCAATTGCAAGCAAAGTCAAGAAATTCAGAATTATTAGGTTCTGCAAAAATCATCAATGAAAATTTAATTGATCCAATTAATCAACTAGAGCAAAATGTCCGGTTAGATGTTGTCCCTAATTCTAATCAACCAATTGATAAAAAAGAAGAAATTGCCCTGCAAAAAGAATTAGAAAATCTCATTGGTAGATTAGAAAGTACCCATGTAGCAGCATTAGCTTATAATTCTTCTAAAAACATCAATAATAGTACCACTAATTCCCAAGTACAACAAGTAGTAGCAATAGAAAACGCTAGAGAAACAATCAAAAATATCCCCTTATTAATTCAACAAAAAAACTATGCATTAGCGCGACAGCAATGGTTAGAAACTAAGGCAAATTTATGGCAACAATTTCCAACTAATCAACGATTAGCACAACCAGAAATTCGGGCAATTTGGTTAGACAGAGGTACGATTGTAAAAGCAGGTAATGAAGCCGAATTAGCCAAAGTCTTTGATAGACTAGCACAAGCCGGAATTAATACAATTTTTTTAGAAACTATCAATGCCAGTTATCCCATTTATCCCAGTCAGGTAGCACCCCAACAAAACCCCCTCATTCATGACTGGGACCCCCTAGAATCTGCTGTTAAACTAGCTCATGCACGGGGGATGGAATTACACGCTTGGGTGTGGGTATTCGCCGCCGGCAATAGCGCTCATAATCAAATTATTAATGTTAGTCCTAACTATTTGGGACCTGTACTAACAGCACATCCCGATTGGGCTAATTATGATAATAAAGGTAATATAATTCCCATTGGTCAAACCAAGCCTTTTTTAGATCCAGCTAATCCCCAAGTCCGCGAGTATTTACTGAAATTATATACAGAAATTGTGACTCGCTATCAGGTAGACGGTATTCACTTAGATTATATTCGTTATCCTTTTCAAGACCCCTTGGCTGGTCGCACCTATGGCTATGGTAAAGCCGCTAGGGAGCAATTTCAACAGCAAACTGGTATAGATCCTTTGACTATTTCCCCCAGTCAACAGGATTTATGGCAACAGTGGACAGTATTCCGTACCCAACAGGTGGATAACTTTGTAGCGGAATTAGCGCAGACGTTGCGACAAAAGCGGAAAACTCTGATTCTCTCAGTGGCTGTTTTTCCCCTTCCAGAATATGAACGTATCGAAAAAATTCAACAACATTGGGAAGTATGGGCAAGACGAGGAGATATAGATTTAATTGTACCAATGACCTATGCTTTAGATACACCCCGATTTCAGGGATTAGCCCAACCCTGGATTACTTCTACAAAATTAGGCTCTACTTTGTTAGTTCCCGGAATCCGTCTTTTGTCATTGCCAAATATAGGTGCATTTGATCAATTACAATTGGTGCGAGATTTACCCGTTAATGGTTATGCGTTGTTTGCAGTGGCAAATTTTAATGATGAACTAGAACAAATACTTAATAGTACCCAAGGGATTAAAAATGAACCTATACCCCAACGGCAACCTTTTCGCACTGCGGCGTTTCGTTATGCAGCTTTGCAAAGGGAATGGCGGGTAGTACAAAAAAATGCTCAGTTAGATAAGTCTGCAATCTTTACTACTGAGTTTAAACAGATGGATCAGGAATTACAGGACGCGCTAAATCAACTGGCCTCTGTACCTTCTGCTATTAATTTAATTACGGCTAGAAAAGCTCTCAATCTCCTCCAATCTCAATTTCCCACATCGTTACAAGCAGAAAATCAAGGGGATTCCTATCAAGTTATAGTCTGGGGAAACCGTCTTTTAGCTATTGAAAGACTCCTCCGTTTCGGTGAAAGAAGGTTAAATATGCGTCGAATCAATGATACTACTATTAAGTAGCTGAAAACCCTCTTACTCTTGCCTATTGCCTGACTTTTAAAACCATCCTTCCTGTTCGAGGGTTTCGACTAATTGTAAACCGCGAGGATCTCCTACTCCCAGTAGTGCAGCTTTGGTATCTTCTCTCACTCCTAAATCTTCGTCTTCGGCAAAGGCTTGAATTAATGCGTCTATGGCTGTAGCATAAACAACATTAGATGGTAGTTCTTTGCAAAGTTGGCCAATTGTCCAAGCGGAGTTACTACGCACAGCGGCTATGGGGTCTTTAACCAAAGCTTCAATCAGGGCAGGAATTGCACCGACAATGGCTTCATATCCTACTTCTGTCATCTGTGCTAGGGCGCTGGCTGCCCAGAGACGAACGGCGGGAATATCGGTTTTTAGGGCATCTATGAGGGGTGCTAAAGAACGATGATCGCGGCAATTTCCTAAAGCCCAGACTATACCCTTGCGAACATAACCATTCCAGTCGCGGTTGAGTTGTATAATTAATGGTTCTACGGCTTCTTTAGCAGGGTTGCGACCAATACCATAGGCGGCGCTAACTCGTACTAGGGGACAGTTATCTGTTAATAGATGGATGAGATGGGGTGTAGCCCGTTGATCTTGAAGATCACAAAAAGCACGCGCTGCTAACATCCGTTCCTGGGGGTGGGGATTTTCTAGGAGTACCAGCATTAATTCTGCATCAGGTTTTTCCACTTCTGATTCATCAGTAAGTGGTTCTAGTTGGTCTAGAGGGGTAATAAGCTCCTCTTCCGCATCAAGTAGGCTGAGTTCGTATTCGTCGTACATAATTATTCCACTGTCACCCTATTCCCTATTCCTTGTTTCTTGTTCCCTTTTCCCTAACTCCAGTGATTTTAGCATCCAGAGGGATTGTTCTTGATAACCAAATTGATGATAAAGAGTTAATGCGGGTGTATTGGCTTGAAATACTTGTAGTCCGATTTGGTGATATCCTTTTTGTCTAGCCCAATCTTCTATATAAGCCATTAATGCTTTGCCAATACCTCTGTGTCTATGTTCTGGGATAACGTAGAGGAGAAAAATATGCGGATGGCGATCGCCGCTTACCTGATCTATAGCATTTCCCAGCCAAAGACAAGCTATGGGGGAAAATGTCTCTTCCCTGTTCTCTGGACTTTGCTCACCTAACTGTTCAGATACCCACCATAAAGGGGTATCACGGGAGAGGTATTGTTCAACTGTACGGGCTAAGTGAGAAAAGTCCTGATGAGGGAATTGTTCTTGATAAGTCAATCGCATAAACTTGACCAAGAGGGCTTGATCCAGAGTAGAACCTTGACGAAGGGAATAGCCGGGAATGAAATTCACAATAGACTTATTCCCCAATTACCTAATTATCATGCCGATGGGAGCGGGGGCTGCCATATCAGAGGGTAAAAAGATGCGAGCACTGACTGCTGCCAAAGCTATGGCAAATATCAAAACGGCAATCAAAGGGGCTATATACTGACGAAAAATAGTCATGTTGTTGATTCCAAACAAATAGCAATAGTATTGAACTTATCCTAGCAATTATTCAGGTTTAGCAAACAACTACTATTGCTGATCTTGGTCTAACTCATTGAGAACTTTTTCACAGTACCAATTTTCAGGCATTCCCGGAGCGTTTTGTTTAGCTTGCTCAATTAACCTTTCAGCCGCCGCCACGTCTCCTGATAATCTAGCGATAAGGCGATTTTTGAGGTAGTTGCCAGTCACTGCTTCATCTGGTGGGTTGGGGATGCTAGGATTGATTGTTTGCACGGGTTCGCGTCGCAGTTGCCAAAATAGGACGTAATAAAGTGTACCAAAAATTAGGATCAGGCTGATAGTTCCCAGGAGTGTGAGAAGATTAACGGCCAGATTTTGGAGAACTAACTGTGAGAGGACATAGCCCAGTAATAGTCCTGTAACTATTAGAACGAACGTACCGACAAGAATAACTACTTGTGTTCCCATATATCTTCTGCTTCTAGTCCTGGTCTATTTGCTGCCAATGCTTTGGGATTCCAAGGGGCAACAATAGGTAATAGTAACAAACCAGGTAACGCTGCTACAAGAGAGAGTAAGAAAAATGTCGGCCAACCTGTGGCTGTAGCCCAACTACCTGCGGGGGCGGAAAGTACGTCTCGACTAATGGCCATCAAACTAGAAAATAAAGCGAATTGAGTGGTGGTGAATCGGTGATTACAGAGACTCATCACAAAGGCGACTGTTGCAACTGTCACTAGTCCAGCGGAAAAGTTTTCGATGTTCACTGCTATTACTAACAGAGAATAATCTTTTTTGTGAGCTACTGCTAGGGCATAATAACCTAAGTTACTCAATAATTGCAGCCCCCCAAATATCCATAAACTGCGATTTAAGTTAATTTTGGTCATGATCACACCGCCGGCTAATACGCCCACGGTGGTGGCAAGAAATCCCATTCCCGCTTGGATTGCACCTATCTCGGTTTTGGTAAAGTCTATTTCTCTCAGAAATAAATTGGCTGTAATCCCAACTAAAGAATCACCTAGTTTATAGAGAAGGATAAAACCTAGTGTTAAACTTGCTTGTTTGAGGCCAAAGCGGTGGAAAAATTCTTTAAAAGGCAGAAAAATAGCTGTTTGTAAGTTTTGAGGGGGGCTATTTTCTTGAACTTCACCCAGGAGAGAGTCTGGTAATAATAATGATGCTGTGATCCAAGTAATTAATAATCCTGCTAATAATAAATAAAATACACGCAGGGGAATGAAGCCCACAAAAACCCCAGCAATTAACCCTGCTACTAGTAAAGTGATCAAGACTATAAAAATCACGTCTTCCCTGGAAATGGGCGCTAGTTGTGTTTTGTCTTGCAGTTTGTATTCTGCCGGCGACCACAAAGTAGTAAATATACTGCCTGACATAATCACTGCCATAAGTAAATATACTAGATTCCAAGGGAGATAATCTGCTAAAACTAAGGACAGGGAACTGGTGATAAATAGGGCGATTCGGTAGCCTAATACCCACACAGATGCACCTGGTTGAGCCTCTAGGGGGTTTAAAATGTCCGTACGGTAGGCATCCCCAGCGATGTCCTGAGTGGCACTGAGGAAGGTAATAATTAGGCAATTAATGGCCAGAATTTGTAATATCTGGTTGTTTTGGGCTGGTTGTTGAATCGCAAGGGCAGCGATCGCTAATACTAACCCAATTTGGGTGATAATTAACCATCCTCTTCTTCCATCTAAGAATGGTGGTGTAAATCTATCTAATAGTGGCGACCACAGGAATTTTAAGGAATAAGGTAAACTTAATAACCCAAATAAGGTGATACTGGCAATATCAACTTTAGCATCTTGCATCCATAGTTGTAGGGTTCTACTAGTAAGAAATAGGGGTAGACCTGATGCAAAGCCTAATAATAGTAGAGCACCCATTTTCTGGCTTTGGAAGGCCTGTCGCAGTGCTTGAATTTCTTTCATAGAGATGATCTTGCTATGCTGGCTAAAGAAAGTAAAATTAGGATCTTACTTTCTTTGTGGATAGTTCAATTAGATCTTCAATTTTCTTAATATTTTGATCTCCTGCTAAGTAACCAATACCTCTATGTAAGTGTAAACGAAATTGGGTAATCAGGGTTTCTCTGTCTGTATTTAAACCATCATTATAGCAGCGTTGTTTCAGGGCTAACAATAAAATATCTGCTATTTCTCCACCAAAAACCCGCCATGTCATTTCGACGTTACTATCTTGGGGAATAGGTATGGGTGAAGGTGCTGTGGGTTCTGCGAGGGAACGACAAAAAGCCCACCGACATAATATGTTCCATTGTTCAATTTTGGTACTGCGTTTGAGTTTAAGTAGTTGTTCTTTGGCTGTTTGGGAAAGTTTGATTCTTTCTATTGGTGATTCCATGATTTTGGTGATTGGTGATTGGTAATTGGTGATTGGTGAGGAAAACCTATTTGTTACTATTTCCAGTTCCCAATGAGTTTAAGTAAGCATTTAACTTGGGTGAAAGTTCCTCTATTAACGGTTTGAGAATATTTACTTGTTCAACTGTTAATAATTTACGAACATAAGCAAGTCGCATCCAATGAATTGTTTCATTTAGAGAACCTCTAGCAATTTTAATAAAGCGTTTATTGTCTTGAAAGTTATAACGTCCTCTACCCTCTGCTATATTTGTTCCAATGCTATCTGCTGAACGCACAATCTGCTTACCAATTGTATCTTTACTGAAATTATCCCATCCCATAACCACTTTCCAAATTTCATTTGCTAATTTTTCCGATAACTTATAAACTTGTAACTCTTCAAAATCTGGTCTTCCCATTACCCATTACCCATTACCCATTACGAATTACGAATTACGAATTACCCATTACCCATTACCCATTACCAAAAATAACCGGGTTTGATTGTGGTTTCTCGTTTGTTGGAGTTATATTGGAGGAGGTATTCACGGGCTATGGCTTCGGTTTCTTGGAGGGTTTGATATTCTTTTTTAGCGATTTCGGTGTCGGTGGAAAGGAGAATTACTTGATGGCTGGCTGAGGGAAAGTATCTTTCTACTAGGTTGTTACGGTGGGAGGAATCTAGTCTTCCTAATGGGGTGTCTATGGCTATGGGTAAACGTCTTCCTGATACTTTAGCTAATCCCCATAAAAATGCGATCGCTAATAGTTGTTTTTCTCCTGCTGAAAGCCGATGTTTGGGAACCGGTTTTCCATTTAAATCATATAATGATAAACCGAAGGTTTTACTGTCTATGGCTATGCGATGTACCAGGTTTGATTTATGTAATAAATATAAAAAACAGTTTTTTACTTCTTCTTCCAATTTGTTCAATTTTTTCAGGGTTAATCTTTCTCGAAATATTTTTAATGTTTGTTGCACTTTTCCGGCAGAATTAATAATATGTTCACTATTTTGATATTTGAGATTTTCTACTGTATATTCATTTAATTCTTGTTTGAGTTTTTTGGTTTCTGCATCTAATTCTATCAGTTTTTGATTCATTATTTCTGACTGGGATTTCATTTTATTAAATTCAGTTTGTGTCTGTTTGACTGCTTTTTGTAGTTTTGTATATTCTTCGGGTGCGGCCGCAGTTTGTACTTGTCTGTCTAAGGTGAGAATGTCTTCTTCATTATTAGTTAATTCATCTAATTGCTTTTGGGCTGTATTTTGGGAAATCTTCAACCGATAGGTTATATTATCAACTAAACTTAAACTTTCTTCATCTGCATTTAACCAGGTATTTTCTGTGGATAAGTTATTGCTATATAAGTTATTAATATCTTCTGCTAAAAAAGACTGAATATTAGTAAGTTTATTGGTTTCTAGATTTAATTGTTTTAGCCAATTCAGTAATCTTTCATCTCTGGCAATTAAGACATCTTTAGCTAATTGAATTTGTTGAGTTTTCAGTTCTTTTTCTCCCTGTCTTTGAACTTGAGATAATAAAGGACTAATTAAGGCTAAAGGTAAAACATCAGCAGCTATTTCACGTAATGATTCACGGAGGTTATTAGCAACTTTAATTTTCTCTTCTCTTTGTTGTTCTAATTGACTACGTTCAGCGGCAATTTTACCACCTTCATTAACAAATCTATCTAAAGCTTCTTCATGGATTTTTTCTAATTCTGTAACTTCAATATTCAGATTTATTAATTTTAGATTATTCTTTTTGTATTCTTCCTGTTTTTCCTGGAGTCTGGTTTCAATTTCTTCTAATTTTGCTAAATCTTTTGTATCTGCAAATTCTCGTTTTTTGCGATTTACTAAAATCTCTAAATCAATTGCTAATTTATCGGCTAATTCTAAACCCAAAAGTCCGTTAATTGCGTCAACAACTATGGGCGGGGGTATTTCCTGCTCTGCAAGTTCTTTAACTTGTTCACCGTCAAATAGAAATAAATTAGAAATACCTAAAGGTAAGATATTTTCTATATATTCATCCCAAATATTAACCAAGGAATCAATTGGCCAAGTTTCATCATCTCCTAAAATACCTAAATGGTCTTTACCGTCTTTCGGATTTTTTTCCCAAGTCCGCACAACCCGATATTTGATAAGTTTATCTTCTTCGATATGTTCAAAAACCAATTCAATTCTGGTTTTTTCTGTGGGGTTAGCTTTACTATTGACACATTGGGTTAAAAAATCACTATAACTCAAATTTCCTCTAGTTGAACATTGGGCGCGTTGTCCATATAATGCGAGACGAATGGCATCTATTAAGGTGGTTTTTCCACCACCATTCATTCCTCCTAAGAGGATAATTGGACGGGTGTTATCTTCATCAATTTGGGGGTTGAGGTTGATGATTTGTTTACCGGCATAAGGACCGAAGTTTTGCAGAACTAATTCTAGGAAGATCATGGTTTTTTGTGATTTTTTTGTGTTTTTTTAACGAACCACAGAGGCGCAGAGGACGCAGAGGAAGAGAGAAAGGAGATATTATCTCGTTCCCTGTCTCTGACAGGGAATGCTGTCAAGAGGCTCTGCCTCGGTTATAATGAGTTGAGGTAGAATCTCAAGATTGGCATTCCCAAGCCAGAGGCTAGGAACGAGGGTGGGGAGGATATTCTATTGGTCTGGGTTATCATTTGGGTTCTTTTGTGCATATTTGAAGTTAGCCCAAGTTTGTGGTTTAGTCTGTTGTTTTTCGGGGGTATCTCCTAATGTTAATTGTTTGACTTTTTCCCGAATTGTAGCAACATCACCTTCTAAGGCTGCTTGTCGTAAATCTCTTTTTAAATGGGCATTTCTAATGGCTACTTCTGGAGAACGGGAACTTGTATCAAAGCATTTTTCTAGGGTTTCGTAGATACCGACCCGGCGGGTTTTTTTCTTAAATTGTCTTTCTGTATCTAATAGTCTAGCCATTAATTCTAAGTGCATTCCGTCACCGTCACATATTTCTTCTAATACTCCCCATTCGTCAGTACCAAGAATACTTTGATCTGCACCAGGACGAGGATCTTTAAATACTTCTCCTGTCACTTCTTCATATATTCGGGGGACGCTATCATCAAATTCGTGTTTTTCTTCTAACCAGATTCGGCGAATTTCACTCAATTCTGCTTGAGAAATAAGGGTAAGGTCGCGCATATTTTCTGGCGCATTTTCACGCATTTCTTTTTGCGCTGTTAATAATTTTCTTAACCAATATTCTCGCCAATATTTTGTATATGGTCCGGGTATAGGTTCAATAGATATTCCCCCGTCTACATTACGTTCAAATAATTGAACTTCTCCGCGTAAACGGCGAAAATCTCTTTTTTCTCGGTCACGGTCAACATCTAATTCAGCACGAAAATCAACTAATGGTTGTAACCATTCTTTTTCTTCATCATTTTGAATCATTGCTTGCATAGATTTATCACCATTAACCAATGTACAAACCCAGCAACCAAAGCGAGAACTACCACAACTAGGAGTAGAAGTGTCAACAACTAAAGGACATTCATTATCTGCTGTTGCACCTCTATACATAGAAAATAAATCTTTATTGCTATGTCCCCAAGGGTTTGAAAACTGCATTAAATATAGCCAAACTTCATCAGTTCGCCAATCTTCAATAGGTGTGTAAAGTAGAGAATTTATTAAATTAGGATGAGGACAAAGGCGTTCTCTAACTCGACCTACTTCACGTTTTATCATTATCAAACCGCGAGTTATGCTTTCAGTTTTTCGAGTTCCTAAAATAACAATTGTTTCACCATTAGCTCTCACAACGTCACGAATAAAAAGATTAGAAGGTTCAATTTTTAATCGTCCAGTACACCAGCGAAATTTATTACGCGGTGCTGGGTAGCCTTTACCAATTAAACCTGCCCAATATGTTTGTTTAGTTTCTGGTTGCAATAAATGAGGTTGCATTGGCATTTTCTGCTCTTTAGCAGCAACTTCTATTTGTTTTAATGAGTTTTTTACCCAAGCAGAAACATAGGGATTTTCTACTCCTGTATCTGTCGTAATTACATGAATTGGTTTAATTCTTTTTTCCGGTGGAAGTTCAGAAATTGCATTCCAAATAAGTTGTAAAGTAGCAGTGCTGTCTTTCCCCCCTGAATAGCCTACGACCCAAGGTATCTCATCTAAACAATACAATTCTTGAATTTCTGTGGTCAAAGCTTGGATATACTCCACTAACTCTGGTACAGTACGATTTTGCTGATTTTTAGTTTCTGGCTGTTCTGAATAAGTCATTTTTCCCCCATTTGTAGATACATGAACCTAAAATCAATACTTCCCTAGGAGAGGATGGAATAATTTAGTATATAAATTAACTTAGCTATGAGTACAACATATTTTTAAAAATTACATCATTAGTATCCATTTTTTTGGATAATAAAGCAACAATTAGTCAATAATTTTTTAAAAATTAACATGAATGATAATACAAACAAACTAAATAATCAACTCGCTAATGAGTATCTGGAACGGGAAAATAACGATAAACAGGTATTAGCTTTACTGCTAGACCGGTTTTTAGAGAAAAAAGACCAAATTCTTGTCCAAAAAACCGAAATGGGTGGTACAGAGGCTTATGTAGGTTCTGTCACCTTAGAATGGTTCGCAGGACGGGTACATTTTGCGTCAGGTTTACCCCTCCTGCAAAAAAAGTACAACCCGGATACGGAAAATATTGAAATTGATGCTGATAGCATTGATGAAATTCAACAACGTCCTGTTGATTGGTCGCGTCAAGCACCGTTAGTACAGTATTTAGCAGCGAGAAAAAACCATAAATTTCCGGCTGTTTTGGTGGTAATTAATCAACCTTGGGTAGATAACCCCAAAGCAGCGGAGTGGGATAGTCAAGGACGGGCTAAAAAAGCGACTACTGATTTTATACCTTTAGATAAAGATGGTAAGGTCGGTTTACTGAATATTTCTGAAGAAAATGTGACAATTTATGCTTTAGATGGTCAACATAGATTAATGGGTGTACAGGGCTTAATGGAATTAATTAAATCTGGGAAACTCCAACGTTATAAAAAGGATAAAACTGCTGATGAAAGTTTTATTACTTTATCTGATTTGATTGATAAATATCAAGTAGAACCTGCTTATTTACAAACTTTATCTAAAGAGAAAATTGGTATTGAATTTATTTGTGCAGTTAATGCTGGAGAAACTCATACGGAAGCAAAACGACGAATCAGATCAATTTTTGTTCATGTAAATTTGATGGCTGCACCTTTAAGTAAAGGTCAGTTAGCACAATTAAATGAAGATGATGGTTTTGCTATTGTAGCGCGAAAAATTGCGGTTACACATCCACTTTTAGAACAAAAACCAAATCGCAATTCCCGTGTTAATTGGAATAGTGCCACAGTAGCCGCTAATTCTACAGTTTTAACCACTTTACAAGCCCTACAAGATATGTCTGAAAGATATTTGGGGCAAAAGTTCCCACACTGGAAACCTTTAGAGAAAGGGTTAATTCCCATGCGTCCAGAAAATGAAGAAATCCAGGAAGGAATTGCAGATTTTAGATTACTTTTTGATCATTTAGCTAATCTTCCCAGTTATAAAATATTAGAACATGAAGAAACAACGGTTTTACGTCGCTTCCATTTTGAAAAAGACGGGGGTGAGGGGAATATGTTATTTCGTCCAGTTTCTCAAGTTGCTTTAGCGCAAGCTTTAGGAATTTTGGTATTTAAAAAAGGTTTTGCTTTGACGGATATTTTTAAGAAGTTGGAGAAATTTGACCGTCAAGGGGGTTTTAGTGGTATGGAATATCCTCAATCTTTATGGTATGGAGTTTTATATGACCCTAATAAAAAGCGGGTACAGGTAGTAGGAAAAGATTTAGCTGTGAAGTTATTAATTTATATTTTGGGGGGAATAACTGAACAAATGGAAGTTACTGCTTTACGTAAGGCTTTAGCCAATGCTAGGACTATAGAAGAACAAACTATAGGTTTTGATGGAAAGTTAGTCAAACCGCAGAATGTAGGACTACCAGTTATTTTATAATAATAGCTAATTATGGCTGAAATATATGATCATGATGCCATTGCAAAGCTTCAATATCTGGAAAATACTTCTCTACTTTAGGTAATATGAGTATTTCCCCATGAAATTCTGTTATTGTTCTAGCGTGGGGAGATACTTCTTCTAATTCTTTACTAACGATAATTTTGTATTTATCATCAACAGCAAACCAACCTCTATCAAAAGCCCAATGATGATTTTTACAAAGTGCTATTCCATTATGTATTCTACTGTCATAAAAAGTGGAGAATGGCTTTATATGTGCGCCGTCAACAATATTTTGATTACCAGTTTTAGTAACTTTCAAGCCACAAAAAGCACATTGACAATCATATACAGAAACAACAGCTTTTCTAAAAAAGGCATTTCTAATTAGTGTTTTTTTAAAACTCCATTTAGGATTGTTGGGTAAATTTTCAGTATCATCTAGTTTTTGTACTTCTGGATAATCTTGAAAAGTCTGATTAATTTGTAAAAATTCCTCAATTTCATCTTCATTATCCGAGAAAAAAGCAGCTACCAATGCATCAATTAATTCTTTTCGGGAAGATTCATTTTGTAAATAGTTAAATAATTCACTGTCTAAATATGCGTATTCAACAGCCAATTTTAATTGGTTAGTTGTTTTTGGTTGTAAATTATTAAAACCTGCTTTAATTTCTACGTGCCAAAATCCCTCATTTTGTAGATGAAAAAATGGATAGTGTAAACCCCCTTTATAAGACTGTGAACCAATAACATTCCAATATTTATTAAAAGCTTGAATTAATTTATCTGAGACAAAAATTTTATTATCGGTAATTTCTTCTCTCATGATCAAATCTATTACGGTTAAAAGTAGTATTGGTTTATATTGAGCATTACCACGTTTTCGACTATTACTTACTTTCAACTTGGAAAACTTTTCACAATAAAAATGAAGATTATTCATGTCTCACTACTTTGTAAAAATGCGTAAAAATGGATTATTTTAAAATCTAGTTAAATTGAATTCTTCTTCTATATTATTTTCTTGATAATCTATTGCTTTCTTTAAAATCAATAGAAATTGTATTTGATAATCAACAACTCCACGCAATTCACTTTGTAATATTTCTAATCCCCCATTAGCATACTCTTCAAATACTTGAGTCCGTTTATCCTCATATTCATCTTCCCTAGAAGCAAGTATTTGGATATCACTTGTCTCAACAATTCCTAATAATTTGATAATTTTGTCATACCCAAGTGAAGCAAAATTGTCTTGTGGAATTGGAGAAGGCTCTCTTTTTGTGGTGTCTCCTAAAGGAACACTTTTTTTATACCTTACTCCTAATGATGCTGCAAATACCATCACCTCCACATAAGTCTGGAAAAGTCCAGGTGTTTCTTTAGACGCTAGTAACGATTTCACCAACTCAGCCTTATCCTGAGCAATTTTGATTCTATTTGCAGCCATAATTATAAAATACACACCCTTAACATCACAAACCAAACCTAACTTACTAATACCACATAATCACCCTCCCCTCCGCACCTCTGCGAGAGAAAAAAATCAAAAAACATCCTCATAAACCAGAGAAAGAGGAAACCTAAAATCAACACTAACCAAATATACCTCATTACCCTCAACAAAAGGATGTAACTCCCATAAACCCCTATCATTCAACCGAAAACAATCCAAACCCACCTTATCAGCACTAATTAAAACATATTCCTGTAAAGTTGGAATCTGTCTATATAACTGAAACTTACCCCCCCTATCATAAGCTTCCGTACTCGGAGAAAGCACCTCAACAACTAAACTAGGAAATTGAATAAAATTAATCGCTTTTTTATCTTTAGGGTGACAACTAACAACAACATCAGGATAAGTAAACGGACCATTCTCCGATATACCTACTTTAGCATCAGCCATAAAAGGACGACAATTACCACCCCGCAAATGATTTTTCAACCCAGAAGCTAGATTTAAAGCAATAGTAGTATGAGGAATAGTTCCCCCAGTCATAGCAAAAACTTCACCATTGATATATTCATATTTAATATCTTGTTGTTCCTCCCACTCCAAATACTCCGAAGGACTCATATAACTTGTATCCGAACTAGCAACCATAACATTTACCTCCTGAATTTCCGTAAAATAAATTAACTAAAAATTTGCAACAACCAGCGATTAACCTCACCATCATCTTGAGTTAAACTGCGTTGAATAGCTTCCTGAACAATAGCTATTTGTAAACCTAGTAAAACCTTGGACTCCTCAATTCTCCTACTACCCCCGTCAATAATTTCAAAAGCAATAATATCATTATTATTAGCATTCATTACCCAATATTCCCTTACCCCCAACCGTTCATAAAGTAATCGTTTAAAACCTAAATCATCATTAATAGAAGCAGCAGCAACTTCTACCACTAGAGTAGGCGCTGCTAACTCATTAATATTGACAGGAGAATTATTTAAAGGCGGAAATTTGATTTTATCCCCAATATAAAAAGCTAAATCAGGTTGACATTCACTTTCACCTATTTTTCTAAAGCTGGTATTAGTAGCTTCAACAATTTTGATATTCTTGAGAGTAGCAAATAAACTCACCACCTTAGAAACAATCGAATTATAACGGCCATGACGAAAACCAACTGGTAACATTTCTACCCTCATATAATTTTGATAAAAATAAAATCTTCCTTGCTGATAATCAGAATGTTCAGCAACCTCCATAAACTCATCCCAACTTACCTTTACCCAACTATCAGTAACCAAACTTAAAGAACTAACAACCATAACTCCGTTCCTCCTCTCTGTGACTCTGCGTGAAAAAAATCCTCATTCAACCTCAACAATTTCAGTATATTCAAAACCATTCAAACTCTGTCGAACCAAAGAATATTTTTCCCTACCTAACTCAATAAAATCCTGTTCACAATTAGGTTTAGAAGAATAATAAACCAAAACATATTCCTTCCCAATCTTATCAGCAATTTCCTCCTCAACTTCTACCCTCCATTGAGTCTTAGTTACCAACACAACCAACTGATTTGCTAACTTAGGAATAGTTCGCGCAATGTGACGACGAGAATTAGCATCTAAACTACCAAAAGGAGAATCCATGACAATAGGAAAAGTGCTACTATCAGGAACCATCATCATTTTTCGTCTCTCACTCCAGTCGCGCACCTTATCAATAATACTAGCGATAAAAGATAAACTGAGAATTTGATTTTCTCCCGTAGAAGCTGCGACTGGTGCTTCAATTCCCGTCGTATTTTCCACTAAACTTAATTCATACTTTTCGCTAATTTTGGGAATATAGGGAGTAAAAGAAATATCTGAAAATATTTCCTGTACCCGCTGTTCTAATTGGAGACGAAATTGATTTTCTTGACGGTTTTTAACTTCCGATAACCGTTCAATTGCATCCTGAGTAGCATTAATGCGACGCTGTGCTAAAGATTGTTTTTCCTCATTTTGTTTTTGCTTAGATATTTGTTTTATTAAAGCATCAATAGCTGCTTTTAGATGAGAAAGTTCCTGTCGATTTGCACCCTGTTCTCGATTTAATTCATCAATTTTAGCTTCAATTTCATCAAGACGTTTTTGTAAACCACTAATTTCCTCATTGGGATCTTTTCGTAGTTGTTCCTGAATATTAGCTAATTCCAGTTCAACTTGATCGAGATTTTCCTTTAACTGTTGAATTCGTCCTTGTTCTCTATCTGCTTCTTCCCAAAATCCAAGCGCTTGTTTATCAATTTCATCAACTTGTGCACTCATTCTAATTGCGGTTTCTTCCACAGTTGAAGAACCTGCTTTTTTCATTAAATTCTTAACATGAAAATGAGTATGAGTTCCTTCTCTTAAATCCGCACCACAAATACAACGTCCAGAAGTAAGTAAATCATTGACAAATTCCTGTGAAATTCCCGCAGTTAATTCACCTCGTTGTTTTAAATCTGTGAATATTTCCCGAAATTTAGCTGTAGTTTCCGATAACAAAACAGTATAACCCCGTGCGGAAATAACCTTTTTTAAATTCTCCTTTGTTTTTTTCAACTCTTGCAATAAACTATTTTTTTGAGATTCTAAACTTTGCTTTCTTTCCTGTAATTCCTTGACAGCACTCAATTCTCGTAATTTATTACTAATCTCCTTTTTAAAAGTCTGTTGATATTCTAATTCTTGATTTATTTCCGTTTGACGTTTATTAATGTTTTCAATTTCTAATTCTTGCTTTTCTTGCTTATTTAATAACTGTTTTGTTTCCGGATCACCAATATGTTTTAAATCAGTTTCCAAAGACTTCTTAGCGTCTTTTAAGTGTTTAATAGAAAGTTCGATTACTTCCACACCTAAAAAAGTTCTAATGGCTTCAGAAATTTCCGCTTTATTATTAGAACGGACAATTTCTTCAATGCGTTCACCGTCAAAGAAAAAATATTGATGTAAACTTAATGGTAAAATCTGAGTAATAATTTCCTCAGCTTGTTGAATAGGAAAATACCATTTTCCGTCATCTCCAGCAACTTGAATTTTTAACTGAGTTTTCCCAGCTTCAATAACATCACTTTCATTTTTATAAACCCGACAACCACGAGTAGCACGATAACGATTACCTTCATGTTCCCAACCAACTTCTACCCAACATTCCACAGGTTGACCAGGTTGAGATTCCGCAATTGCACGTTTATTTACTAACTGTTCAGTTGACGCAAAAGCCGCACTAAATTTCTCATACAAAACCCAAGTGAACGCATTCAAAATACTGGTTTTACCTGCGCCATTACTACCATAAATCATCGTCGTATTGCGAATATTTCCACCAGCTAAAGTTACCTCTGGTGTTTTTCCGTAAAATGAACGAAAATTACATAATTTAATCGAAGTTAGCTTCATTGTACCGCTTCCTTCACAATAGTGAGAATATCATCATTAATATGACCTTTGCTCTTTCTATCTAACCGACTTTTCTCCAATCTCCAGACCTTCTCGATAATTTGCTTAACTTCCGGTGGTGCGCTGGTAATTGGTTCTTGAACATCTTCAATATTTGATTCTGGTATCATTTTAATAGTGCAATAGATTTATTTTCTATTTTAACCAGTTATGACACTATTTTTATATAATACGCCTTATGTGAGTTGGAGTAGCAAAAAAGAAGGGGAAACCTCAAAATAAAGGTAACAATACCAAAGTTTGACGTATTCCCATGCAAGTGCTGTACAAACAGTTAGAACTAAACGCAGATAACCGCAGATGATCACAGATGACTTTGTACCTTATTAGACTAGAAAAGGCTATAACTTATATCATCACCGCTTTGTTTGTTATAAAACAATCAATTTTATTTTGGGGTGAAAAAAAAGGTTTGGTTATAGTACCAAACCTCCATAATTGCTGTGCTTAACAACGTACTCAACTAATTTAGTGCTACTCTAGCCACATATCATCTACCTATGGAATGTATACAGATTACTCTAAATATGATAAGTCATGACCAAAATACATATTGATGTTGCGAATAATAATCTATATAAAATTTTACTCCTGATTCCTACTACCTTTTAAACAAAAAAAGGCCTGGGTGTTAGCCAAGCCTTTATATATACCAGGTGTTTACCATATATCAATACTTTAAACCTTATATGATTTCCATTCATCTTCCTACAAGGTGTGTACAAATTTCACAAAATATGATATGGCTTATATACTGATTTTTTAATCAAGTGGAAAAAGCCAAGATAAAAATTAATTAGTTATTTTAAATTATTAAAGTTATTGTTGGGTTGTGCTTTCGCTTAACCCAATTTACGATTTTAATTGAGGAAAGTAATATTTTTTTATTCTACATTTACCCAAAAATCTGCGGTTTTAACTTGTCCATTGCGGTTAAATTGTACCCACATTTTATATGTTCCTTGTTTGGGGAGTTTGGTATAAAATTCGATTTTTCCATCTATGGAATTTTCGAGCGCGTGAGCATGGATATAATCAGATGCTGTTAGGGGAGATGAACTTTTAATGATTACTAAATGTCCTTTTTTACCTAAATATGGTTGTAGATCTTTAATTGGTTGATTTTTTTGGTCTTTTAGATCAAAAGTTAGTTTAATTTCTTGACCAGCTTTGATTTTTGGTGTGGATATATTGAGATTGACTTTAGTATCTGCGATAATTTTAGTTTTGGTGAATTTTTCTAAATTTTTTGGCAAAGGAATTGTACCGGGAATGGTAATATTCATTAATGATACAATTTCCTTATTTCCAGTAGGTTTATAATCGCTAAAAAGTGTATAATTTCCTGATTCTGGAAAATTTGCAGTTACTTCAAAACGCCCTTTTTCTTTGTATTCTGGGTGAATATGATCAAAAAATCGTAAATCATCACTAACAACAATTAAGTGCATTAGTTTTTCCTGGAAAATTTCAAATTTATTGACAGGGTTTCCAGTGGAGTCTTGAATATCAATAACTAAGTTAATCGGTTGATTGGGAGCTAATTTTTGCGGAGCAGTTAATTTAACTTTGGTAGTTATTTGTGAATTATTTGTATGATGCATATTTTCCATTGAATGTCCTTCATGTTCATTCATGGAATTTCCATCATGATTCATCATCATACTAGGTGAAACTTCGCTTTTAGGAGATTTAGTATTTGATAAACAACCAGGAGCTATTAATAAAGTTGTCATCACAAAAATACTTGGGAAAAATTGTTTCATTTTAGGAAGGTTGTAATTTTAATTTACTGTTAGGGGAGGATATCAAATAGAAGTGATTAACTTCTAACTCCATTACTGATAATATCTTTTTTTTCCGCATTAGGCAATAAAGCCAAATCAGTCAATGGTAATTGAATAATTACTGTAGTTCCTTGATTTAAACCTAAACTCTCTAGGGTAATTTTACCACCCATGAGTTCAATTAAATTCCGAGAAATTGCTAAACCTAATCCAGTTCCTTCAAACTTGCGGGTAGTTGTACCATCAACCATAACAAAAGGACGAAATAGTTTACCTTGTTCTGCAGGGTCAATACCAATACCTGTATCCTTAATTGATACTATAACATGAGGATAATGATTATTGTAATTAATATTTGTGGTAATTTGAATACTACCTTCATTGGTGAATTTATTGGCGTTACTAATAATATTAATTAGCACTTGTTTAAGTTTAATAGCATCTGATTTTACAGGAATAGGCTTATCACCTATATCACAAATTAATTGTAGTCCTTTGTGTTGGATATTAACTGATTGTAAGTTAATTACCTCTAATAATAATTGTCGTAAATCTAAAGGTACTATAGTTACAGACAGTTTACCAGCTTCTATTTTAGAAATATCCAGCAAATCATTGATTATTCCTAATAAATGAATTGCTGTATCATCGGCTTTTGTCAGAAATTCTAATTCTTCTTCTCGACTATCACATAAATCATCACGTACTAAGCGTACACAGTTAATAATAATATTCAATGGGTTTCTTAATTCATGGGAAGTTGTGGCCAAAAATTGACTTTTTATTTGGTTAGCTGACTTAGCTTCTTTCCAAGCAATTTCTAATTCTTCAGCCCAATCTTTTAGTCTTTCCACCATTTGATCTAATGCTTGAGCTAATTGATTAAATTCCCGAATTTTGAAATTGCGCGGTATGGGTTGTGCCGCATGGTGGCTATGGAGATTAACAGCATAGTCGCGCAGTTCTTCTATGGGACCGGCTAAATAAGGAACTAAATAAAATGAGGCTAATAAACTAGCACCAATTAAACCAACGGTTAAAACAATGAGAATTAGTTTAATTTCTTCTAAACCAAATAGAGCATCTTTTACAGTTGTAACTGCCAATATAATCCATCTTTGTGGTGGTTTTGTAGTTACAGGTTTAGTAGTAGCTGTAAAACCTGCAACTAATTCCTGTGCTTCTATAAAGGATAAATTACTAGAATTATTGCTTCCAGATAAAGCATTTTTAACTATGGCTTGCATTCTTTCTACGTCAGCATAATCTTTAATATTAGTACCGATTCTTTCTGGAAATGGATGAGCTAAAATTTTACCATCTTCAGCAATAACTACCAAAAAACCTGTTAACGAGCCTGGATGATTGGGGTTTTGCTGATATAATGTGGTTTTAATGCTTAATCGGTAAGCTAAATTACCACGTTGATTAGCAACAGGAACTGATAAAAATAACTGTAATTGATTTTGTTTGTCTTTTTTACCAGTTTTTCCAGATGGACGTGGTAATATGAATTGAATATCAACATTATCAATGTCAGGAGATAAATCTGATGGAGTAATTTCTTGATTACCGCAACTACTGGCAATTATTTCACCCTTTTTAATTCGGGTAACTTGTAAACAATCAATTTGAGTTGGTAGTTGTTTTTTTAGTTGTTTAAGAAATTGTTGAATTTCTACATATGAGCCAGATTGAATTACTTTTGTTTGACTAGCAGTAATTAAATTAGAGCGTAAACCTGCAATATCATCAATAATTTTTTCTCCCTTGTTAACTGCACTTTCTGTTAAGTTTTGTTGAGCCGTATTTAACAGACTAGAACGAGCTTTATTCAGGGCAACCATTTCCCCTAGTAATAAAACTGGGACAAATACTAGTAGGATTCTTGTTACTAAAATTCGTCGAAATGACGATTGACTAGATTTAGCCATTGTTTGTCTCACTTCTCATCTGCAAACTACAATAACAAAAAGACAAAATTACATTAGCGAAAGGAGACATTTTATTAGTTGATGATAAATTGCATATTCATATAAACTTCTAATTAAAAAAATAGAAAGCAGGTAAAAATTTAAAATTTAAAATTAATAAACCGTATGTTGCACATTAAGATTAATACTATAAACTCCCTCAAAAAATTAACCCCATGATCGAATATCGTCCCCATACCACAGTAGTTTTAGCCATGAGTGCTGATGGCAAAATAGCGGATTTTAGGCAAGCACCCGCTCGATTTGGCTCAGTAGTCGATCAAGCCCACCTGGAGAAACAAATTGCTATTTCTGATGCCGTTTTATTTGGTGCTGGTACTCTTCGTGCCTACAATACAACAATGACCATCTCAGAGACAATACTCTTGCAACAAAGAAAAGAAGTAAATAAGCATCCCCAACCAGTCCATATAGTGATTTCTCGTTCGGCTAACCTGAATCCGGACATTAAATTTTTCCAACAACCAGTAAGACGTTGGTTACTTACAACCTCTCTGGGGGCTTATTTTTGGCAAGAAAGATCAGAATTTGAGCAAGTTTTAGTATTTGAAAATCCTACAGGAGAAATTGATCTTTTGGCTGCTTTAACATATTTATCCAGTTTACAAATTACCCGTTTAGCTATTTTAGGAGGAGGAAAATTAGTGGCATCTTTCCTAGAATCTAATTTAATTGATGAAATCTGGCTGACTATTTGTCCACTAATTTTAGGTGGTAGTATGGCTCTTTCACCTGTGGAAGGGATAGGATTTTTATCTGATGTTGCTCCTAAGTTACAATTACTAGAAGTATTCACTGTTGAGCAAGAAGTATTTTTGCACTATAGGATAATTCGCTAGAGGTGCAGGGTCTACACTCGGCAAGGAGTCAGCAGTAAATCTAAAACCTAAAATTACAGGACAAATATACAATGTTTAAAGAACACAAACCTCAATATTCTCTTGTTTGGACACACACAATCGCCGATATTCCCCAAACTGCTTGGGATGCCTTAGCAATGCCGCTAAAAACGCCTTTTTTAGAATGGGATTGGTTGAACAATTTAGAAATATCCCAAAGTGCTACAGCTAATGCTGGTTGGTTGCCAAATCACTTGATTTTATGGCGAGATAGAACTTTAATTGGGGCTGCTCCATTATATTTAAAAGGACATAGCCAGGGGGAATTTGTTTTTGATCATCAATGGGCAGAATTAGCTTCTCGTTTGGGCATAGAATATTATCCTAAACTCCTGGGAATGACACCATTCACGCCCGCTGAAGGTTATCGCTTTTTAATTGCTCCAGGAGAAGATGAGGAAGAAATTACAGCTTTAATGCTTCATGAAATTGATAGTTTTTGTGTGAAATATCGCATTTCTGGCTGTCATTTTCTCTATGTTGATCCACAATGGCGACTAATTTTAGAACGTCAGGGTTTTACAACTTGGCTACATCATAGTTATATTTGGGAAAATGCTGATTTTCAAACTTTTGATGATTATCTCACTGGATTTAATGCGAATCAAAGACGCAATATTAAACGGGAACGCAAATCTGTGGAAAAGGCAGGTTTAAAACTGCAAGCATTAACAGGTCAAGAAATTCCTAATTCTCTGTTTTCGTTAATGTATGATTTCTATGCTGATACTTGTGATAAGTTTGGCTGGTGGGGGAGTAAGTATTTAACTAAGCAATTTTTTGAACAATTAGATTATAATTATCGACATCGGGTTGTATTTTTTGCGGCTTATGATCAAGAAAATTCTCATCAACCTGTAGGAATGTCTTTTTGTTTATTTAAAGAAGACAAACTATATGGACGTTATTGGGGGAGTTTTCAAGACATAGATTGTTTACATTTTGATGCTTGTTATTATGCACCAATTGAATGGGCGATCGCTCATGGTATCCAAAATTTTGACCCCGGCGCTGGTGGTAAACATAAAAAACGCCGAGGTTTTCCTGCTACTTCTAATTACAGTCTTCACCGCTTTTACAACAACCGTTTAGGACAAATTATTTTGCCTTGGGTTCGGGAAGTAAATCAGATGGAACAAAAAGAAATTGATACCATTAATGCAGAGTTACCCTTTAAGTAGCAGGAAATAGAAGCCCGATTTTTTTTAAAAGTTAGGCATCTGCATATTACATATTTCCGAAAAACATCACACAAGAATTACACTAAAGATGTAATCTAAAAATACTTGTTCTAGAAATTTAGTTTTTACAATGGTTATGGATTTACTACTTGAAGATTTGACTGCAATTGATAATCAACTTTCTCACCGTCATATTGATCTTGACCCCAACGGTTATTTTATTATCTACATAGACCAACATGAAAGATTAATTTATGCCAAGCACTTCACTAATATCATTAATGAACGTGGTTTGGCCGTAAATCCAGAAACAGGTGAAGTAATTCCTGTTCGCGGTAAGGTGGAAAGAACCCACAGAACTTTATTTAGCGGACGGACAGCTAAAGAAATCTGTATTAAGATTTTTGAAGAAACGCTAAATTGTCCTGTAACTTTACTAGATCATGCAGCTTATCTAGGTAGAGAACTTGTTCGCGCTGAAATTGCTTTAGTTTCAGGAAAGGAGTATATTCAAGATTAGCAAAAGTAAATGCAAATGTACCAGAATCGCATATACAGCGTTTTCCACTGAAGATTAGGTACAAAGTTGAATCATAGTTGAATCATAAAACTCTTGTGGTGCGGGCATCTTGCCCGCTAGATATGTGCCTAATAACACTGTCACCTGATTAACTACCTTTCCTGTGTTAAATAGCACAAGTAAGTTATGGGGGGATAATTCTCACAAATCCTGGTAAGATAGCAGGTTAAATTAGCAGATTTATATTATGAATAATAACGATTTAGCTTTTACTCCAGCCTTAGAGTTAGCAAAATTAATCCGTCTGCGGGAGGTGTCGCCTTTAGAGTTGGTAGAAATATATTTAGAAAGAATTGAACGCTTAAATCCTCAATTAGGTAGTTATTTTACAATTACAGCAGACTTAGCGATCGCTGATGCTAAACACAAAACGGAATTATTGACAACAACATCCGAATTACCGCCGTTTTTTGGTGTACCAATTTCCATTAAAGACTTAAGTGCCGTTGCAGGTGTTACTTGTACCTACGGAAATTCACTACTATTAAATAATATTGCCAATCATGATGATGGGGTAGTTACGAAAATTAAACAAGCAGGATTTATTATTCTTGGTAAAACCGCAACATCCGAATTAGGTTCTTATCCTTACAGCGAACCTGTAGGGTTTCCTCCAGCGAGAAACCCTTGGAATTTAGAATATACTCCAGGTGGTTCTAGTGGTGGTGCAGCAGCTTCCGTAGCAGCGGGATTAAGTGCGATCGCTCAAGGTTCAGATGGTGGTGGCTCAGTCCGTGGACCAGCGGCTTGTTGTGGTGTCATTGGTATTAAACCGACAAGGGGAAGAGTCACTAAAGCCCCTATAGGCGATCGCTTGGGAGGTATTGGAGTTGATGGTCCACTAGCCCGCACGGTAGCTGATGCAGCAGCCATGTTAGATGTTATCTCTGGCTATGTTACAGGTGATCCTTATTGGCTACCAGATCCGCAACCATCATTTCTCGCTGCGACTCAAGTTAAATTAGATACTTTGAAAATTGCCTTTAGTACCAGTATTATGCCCTTTGGAGAAGCGGACGCTAACTGTACACAAGGGGTATTAACAACCATCCAGTTATTAACAGAATTTGGACACCAAGTTACGGAAAAATGTCCAGATTTTAGTGCTTTAATCGAACCATTTAAAGCAGTTTGGCAAGCGGGAATAGCAGCGGCCAGAATCCCTGCGGAAGCATTGCAACCCCTGAACCGCTGGTTATTAGCAAAAAATGGTTCTGTAGCGGAATATCTGCAAGCACTCTCCCAAATGCAAATTGCCTCCCGGAAAATTATCGCATTTTTTAATACAATAGATGTACTTGTATTACCAGTTTATTTACATTCTCCGATTCGGGTCAGTGCATGGGCGGATTTGAGTCCAGAGGAGACATTTGCTAAAATTGCCAACTGGGTCGCACCTTGCCCTGTCGCCAATGCTACTGGATTACCTGCTATAGCCGTTCCTATGGGTTTCGATAGCAATGGTTTACCCTTGAGTGTGCAGTTAATTGGTAAACCGGCAGCCGAGTCCACTTTAATTAGTCTAGCAGCCCAATTAGAAGCCGCTAACCCTTGGATTCAACATCGTCCAGCACTTTAAGTCTAAATCAGGATTTATAGCAGTTTCCGTTATTATGAACAATACATTGAAAAAAGCCTTGATTTGTAGGTTGGGCTGAAGCATGAAACCCAACAAAGCAGGAAATAGACCATGTATTGATTGCAGATATTAATCATAAAACTCCTGTGGTGCGGGCATCTTGCCCGCATAATTTGTACCTAACTCAATATCAACGTTACATTTTAATTACTCAGTTTTTCCTGTTCACGAGCATCGACAACTAAAACTAAACAAAGTGCGGCAACTGCTTTTTCCCATGCTTGACGGACTTTTTCATCTTCGACACCATCAAATAAGCCCACCAAGCGAGGAACGGCTTGTTCTAAAGCTTTGTGCGGTACGGGACGATGTAATTCAACCAGATGATTGATACTTTCTTGATTATTGAGAAAACCAACTACCCATTTTGTTGTATGATCTGGACTATCGGGAACATTTTGCACACCTAATTCATTTTTTAACCAATCATAAAAAAGTGGTAAATGTTCAGCTAAAACTGCACCGGCTGTAGGTAAGGTTTTTTTGAGTAAGCTAATATCTAAACTGTCTAATTCTTGTTTCAAAGCCGGTGAATTTAGCACCTCATTTAAGGGTGTGGAAAGTATTGCTGTTATTTCCGATTCGGAAAAATCTAAATTTTGGGTGAAAGTTGAAATTAGAGATTTCATGTTCTACACTCCAGAGATTATTCCTTATGCTGTAGAATCATGATAGCGTTACGCACCAAAATCTTTAATAATGTTGCATTACTAAGCTGTTACGCAGCTAAATTTGATAACCACAATTTACTTGAACTTTGTGGTGCGGGTATCTTGTTTACTAGAATTATACAAACTAAATACAGTACAGTTTAACTTCATCCCATTTATCCGTCAAGTCGTTTGTTAGCGAGAAGTAATCGCACCTCTGATTTATGACTATGGAAAGGTTTATGAATAATTTGATTGAGTGAAGATACCGATTGTTTAGCTGAGAAATAAGATGAAAAAACGCGTCTATTTTCGCAGGTTTCGACAATACTTACTAAAAACCAGTCTTGCAGATTATTGTTAAATATCTGATCATCATATTGCTGACTCACAGGCAAAAAAGGCTCATTAACCCTAATTAATCTACCAGAATTGATATTAGTAATTAATTTTTCAAGTATTTCTACACTAATTTGTCTTTTCCCTAACTCTGCCGCTACTCTAGCTAAACTACAATATCTAGTGAACGAAGCTTGAGTTTTAACAGCTTCCTGAATACATTTAAAAGAATGTTCTAAAGACGCAAATTTTTCTCCTGGAGAAAGATTCACTGTTTTAGTTAGAAAAAAATAATTCAGCCCTTCTAAATAAATTTGACTATCAGCATTGGCAACCATTACGTATTCTTGCCACTGATTAAGGAAAGGAGTTGCATAATTTAAAGCTGCTATTGCTTCTAACCAATAGGATGGTTTTGGGAGTAGGGATTTTTCTGGAATTTGTGTTACTAACAAACTACGTTCTGCTAGTTGTTGAGATCGATCTAACTTACAGGCAAACAAGTTTAATTGATAGCCATCTACTGGCTGATTTACATCAAAAGGAACTAAACAACCTAGACTAGAAATTAAGTAGTAAATTTCATAACCTAGATTTTTAAATAGCTGAATTAACCGCATATTAATATGTTTGCCATGCTTGAGTTCAAACATAATTAATGGCGATTGCTCAAGGAAGAATCTTTTCCCACCAGTGAGAATCTTGGCTTCTTCTCCTTCTGCATCTAACTTAATAAAGTCAATCTTCTGCCAGTTACGCATTGCTAATTCTTGATCCAAGTTTAGCAGTTTAATAATTTCTTGTTGTTGAGATAAATTATCAGGCTGTAAAGAATTTAGTTCACTATTTGTTGATAAAAATAAAGTTGCCTCACCTTCACAATCTGATAAGCCAGCATTGACTATCTCTATATTTGTAAAACCATTAGCTTCTACACCTTTTCGCAATAACGAAACAACGGAACTGGCAGGTTCATAAGCTGTAATTTTACCTTGTTTTTGAAGTAAATTAGCTATAGTTAAAGTGTAAACTCCATGATTAGCACCAATATCTAGGATTTCCATCCCTGGTGTAATCAGTTTGCGAATAAACTCCATTTCTGGCTCAAACCAATCACCCTGTTCTAGTAAAACATAAGTTGTCAGACTGTTTAGATCATTCTTAACACATACTTTAATTCCCCCCTCAATTTCCACCAAGCATTCATGAGGATCAATCTCAGTAAATTTAAAATATTTAAGCTGTTCAGAATTATTACCATTTTTGTGAGAAATTGGAATAATTTTATTAGTAGGTTGAGGATAATACTGTTGCAAAAAACATTTTAAATTTTGTCGAATTTCACTATTATCAGGTTCTAATAACAGTGCACAGCGATAATATTTTTCAGCCTCTGCAATTAATTCCTGTTCTTCTAAAAGCTGACCTAGAGCCTGATATGTCGCAGTAGAACCGCGATTAATAACCAGAGATTGCAAATAAGATGAAATAGCATTTTCTACCTCATCCAAGGCTTGATAAGCTTGACCTAAATGATAATATCCCTGAGCATCATCAGGATGATTTTCGATATATTGTTGATAATAATTAACAGCATCAGCGGGTTCTAATTCCACCGAGAGAGAAGCATGATTAGGGAGATTTTCGCTGTTAGATATTGTGGTGTTTTCAATATAAATCTGCCACATTTGGCGATAAGCTGCTTCTAAAGTGCTGGCGATGTTTTTCACATCCAACAAAGGAGAATGCTGCATTCTTTCCCGCATATTTGAACGTAAAGATTGGAGATAATCTGGATTTTGCGCTAATGCGATCGCTTTTTGAACATACTCGACGGCACTATTAGCAATACAATCGTCTAAACCAACACTGTGGAGAATACTAGCACTCATGCGCTCCATTTTCCGAGTCCCTGCTAGGGTTAATGTCGGTACTCCCATCCACAAGGCCTCACAAGTCGTAGTACATCCCGTATAGGGTATACTATCCAAATGCAGATCAACTTGATTATAAAGATCTAGATGCTCTTCATCATTAACAAATGCACCATATAAGAAAATGCGTTTGGGATCAATACCCTGTTCCACAAAGGGAGTTTGAATTTTTTCAGCAATTAAGGGATTGAATACGTTAGAACCGGCACATTTTAAGATCAAGCGAGAATTAGGTACTGCTTTGAGTATTTCAATCCACAGAGTAAAAGTTTCTGGTGTCAGTTTGCGTAAATTATTGAAAGATGAAAAAGTAAAAACTCCCGTTTTTTGACAAGGAAGCTCAGTAACTTCAGGGGCATTTTTTAGAGGTTCATAACCTACATAACAACGAGGTAAACGCCATATAGTTTCGCTGGTTTTTTCCTCTGTATCATTAGGATGCAGAACTTGATCAGTAATCCAGTAGTCAATTGTCGGTAAACCTGTAGTAGCAAAATAACCTAAATATGTAACTTGAATCGGCGCTGGTTTCATCCCCAAGACCATCATCCGGTTATTTGCTGTATGCCCTGCTAAATCAACGAGAATATCTATGCGGTCTGTTCGAATTAATTCAGCTACTTGTAAATCTGCAAGACCAACAGTAGAACGCCAAGCATCGCAGATATCTATAATTTCCTCTGTAATGGTATCCGGTTCTTTGACTTCCCCATAGCAGAAAACCTCAACCTGGGTGCGGTCATGGTGTTGAAAAACAGGTTTAATAAATGAACTTACCGAATGTCTCTTAAAATCAGGGGAAATATAGCCAATGCGTAAACGACGGTGTGGAGTTTTATTATTAGAGTGAGTAGTTAGGGTTGGTAACCATTGACTAACTACTTGCTGTTGATACCACAATTTAGCAGAATCTAATATTTCTTGAGGCGTAAAACTGACAAGAGAAGATAAATTAAACAGAAAACAAGAATGTAGTTTAGGATTATTAGGATTAATTTTCAGGGCTTCATTTAACAGACTAATACATTCTGACAATTTTCCTTGTTCACCGGCAATAAATCCTAAAAGTTCATAAGTTTCGCTATGGTTAGGATTTAATTGCAGGATTTTTTGGAAACATTCTTGACTTAAATTTGCTTGTCCACTTTTATAGTAAACATACCCTAAATTTTTTAAAGAATCAATGTAATTTTCATTAATTTTTAAAGACTTAAGATAGGAAGTAATTGCTTCTGAATAGCGGTTTTGATGTTGAAAAATACAACCTAAATTATAGTAAGCCAAAACACAATCTGGATCTAGCTCAATCAGAGATTTAAAATAGATTTTTGCTTCTTCAAATTTCCGTTCCCGCACCAATATTGCCCCGGTATCGTTTATTTCTTCTGTCAAATGAGGCAACAATTCCAGGTCTTTTTCTCCTAGCAAATTTTGAATTAAATCTGTACCTTTTCCCTGTTGCCAAAGTAAAGCTAAATTGAATTTAGCCCCCTGATGATCTGCATCTAATTGCAAGACTTGGGAAAATTGATCTATAGCTTCATTAAACTGCTTTTGACGTTTAAAAATCAATCCTAAGCGATAGTAAGCCTTAGTATAATTCCCGGTAATTTTAATAGCATGATTATAATGATCAATAGCTTTTTCCCAATTATCCTCCTGTTCATAGACAAAACCCAGATTATAGTAAGATTTAGCTAAATTAGGTTGGATATTCAGAGCGCGTAAATACCATTTTTCTGCCAATTGGAAGTCATTTTTTAAAGTTAGGGCTGTTCCCAGTAAATGGCAAATTTCCCCAGCTTCATATAACCGCCCCATAGCAGTTAAAATCGTGATTAGATATTGATCAATTGATTCATAAAATTGCTCCCTTAATTCCGTTTTTAGTTTGCTAAATTCACCAATGATTTTATCAATTTGGATGAGCAGTGGTTCTAATTGCATTGCTGCTAAATCTTGTTCTAATCTTTGAGCTATAGTAAATTCATCTTCATCATTAAATTGCATTAGTAATGATTTTAGCAACGTTTCAATAATTAAACATTGCTCGGAACTGAGAATTTCTGTCCAGTCCAGTACCTTTTCTGGTTGTGGTAAGACGTACTTCTTTAATAAGAACTCAATTTCAGATTCTGTAGGTTCAATTTTTAAATATTTTGCTAATTTAAAAATTTCTAAATATGGTTCGGAAATTAATTCTTTTCTACAAATTAATAAAGTTTGATCACTATCAGGAAACCACTGTTCTTGATATTGTTGCCAAAGATTGACAAAACTAGATTCAAATGTTACTTTATCTTCTAAGGAAGCAATGACAGCGGCTAAAATTTCCCGGGGGTTTTGATGTAGATAAATACTCTTAGCTTCATCTTGCTGGATTTTCTCTAAAACTAGTTTTGAGGGAATTTGATATTGAATTAGTGTTACTGATGAGGATTTTTCTGAAAGCTGACAATAAGCATCTATTTCAGATGCAGTATTACATATAATTCCTTGAATATTGTGTTTATCTATTTGAGTTAGTAAAGTTTGGCAAAGTTCGTAAACTAGACTTCTCAAATCATTAGTAATTCCACCACAGAAAATAATCATAAAAACCCCTAAACATTGATAATTTATCTAAAAACTTGCAAAAACAATCATCAGAGAAATCTGAATAAAATAGCCCTTTAATTTTTAACTTTCGTCAGGCAAAAATTGTATTTATTATTAGTATTAGTTAAGCTTTTGCTCACCATATCCTATAACTTCTCAAAATACAATTAATCTAGAGCAGAAGAACCACCACTTTGCAATGATTTAACAATATCCCCAATATCATCTAAGCTATGATCATTAATAGCAGTATCAATGTTATTAACAATAGCAGCTTGAATGGTTTTATCTGTATAATTTACCGTTTCATCATTCGTATGTTCCTTCATAATTGCTACCTGATTAAAATTATTATCTACAGAACCATAGATAATTTTTATTGTCAGATTACCATTAGTGCTAATAGAATCTTGGGGAAATATAATTTCGGATGTAAAATTATTGATTGTACCATCCGATAAAATATGAGTAATGGCCACATAAGCTCTAGGCTGGGAATTATTACTGATAAACTGAGCGTGAGCAGGTTTCCCAGTAATAAATAAACTGGTAACTGCTACCTCTGTCAACAAAAGTATAATGACAGATGCTTTTGATGTCTGGATACAGTTGGTGTTCATTGTTGGGAGACCTCAGGGTTAAACTATTCAAATATTTCCCAACTCAAGTCTTCAAGTCTGGAGCAAAGATAGTAGACATTAGTTCCAATTCAGAATAAAATTAACTCGTCCCCCAGTTGAAGCTGGGGGAATACATATAGAGAATAGGGCATTAATTTCCTTGACCTATGCTCCATAAGGCTAGTTGACGATTCCTTCTAGTTCTTTTAATGAGTAGGAATCGCCGACTTTATTTAACTAGTCCAAGCCATTAGAACCACGCCAAGACTTGACGATACCAGTAACATCATCGAAGCGACTAGAAGTCCTTGCAGCATCAATTGCACGAGCAGTAGCCGTTTCAATTGTGTTTGTTGCGTTTGATCCGTTTGCTGCGTTTACTGTTGAACCACCATTCATGGTTGCACTCGTAATTACAACTCTGCTGGGATCTGCGCTGCCTGTTATAGTAGCATAATTAACAGTCATTGACACTGTACCATTAGAGACATAATCATTCTGTGGGTATACGATTTCTGCAGCAAAGCTGTTAGTTACATCATTGCTTAAAACACTAGTCAGCGCCCCAGATACTCTAGATTGAGAATCCTGAGCTTGAACGGTGGTTGTTTGAGCTTGAGCGGATTCGGTGCTGATAAATGAACCTGCAATCGCACCACCTGCTAAGAGAGAAGCAATAGCAGCGGCTTTTAATACTTTGTTAGACGTTGTTTTCATGATTACATTTTTTGATTTGGTTAATCAGAACTTACACATTGTTATCATCTGTAATCTCTAAAAAAGGCTTTCAACCTTTGACAACGGAACTATGACCAAGTTTTCAGGAATGGAAGAAAAATCCTCTTAGTCAAACATTCCCGTAGAAATCACTGACCCATAAATTCCAATGATACAGACTGATATTTTAGGTTTTCACTAGAAGGCAATAACCTATGTCTGATAGTATACACAAAACTTTTGATATTTGTCAAGTAAAAAAAGAAGAAAATAATACAGAATTTATTATTGATAGAATCTAGAAATATTTGTATTTTAGCTATTTTAAGCTATTACAAGGGTTTTAAGCCATCTGCAAGCCATATTTATTGATTTGGGCGTTAATTCCTAAAACCCTGAAATGACGGATTTTCGTTGATTTACATTGTCAGTGCGTAAGTTATATTTTTTTTGACTTGTATTTTTTTATTTCATGGTTTACACTATTATATAAAATACCACCCAAAATATTGAGTGGCTAATTATACCTTTTTAGCTTTGTCTCTAACCATAGAAATAAGGTGTAAGTTTGTTGGACTCTTTAAAATCTATAGCTATACAAAGGAACTCGTTTAAGCCATAGATGCTACTGTTTATTAATGTGTAAGTGCCATGAATATGAAGAAGCAAGATATTTTCTGGAGTGTTGAACTATTGGTAACTTTCGGGGTGTCGTTACTGCTTCCCACGAAAGTCCTAGCAACGGAACAGGAAAAAGTACATGATTTTTTTGGGGTCAATACCAATGACCAGGATATTCAAGCGGAAAAAGACCTAGAACCTACAGAGGTAAATACTCAGTCAGAAAATTCAACACTTTCTAGTCCAGAAATAGTTGGTAGTATTTCTTTTTCACCCCAGCAAGAGTTAAATAACAACGAAATCAATTTTAATCAAGATTCTAAATATCAGTTACCAAAAAATATTCCAGATACAGCTTTTAATTGTCAGGAAAATAAGCTGGAAAATTCTGCGTCTATACCTATGACTACAGAAGTTAATTCCAATATTAAGCAGGAATTAAAAGGACATATTTCCAACTGTAAAGACAATTTTAGTTATATCTCTGATGATATTTTAGATAGTCAAACACTGTTGCAAAGGGATTTAAATATAACAGATTCCAACAGTTTTAATTTATACAAATCTAATCAAAAGATTGTTTTTAAGAATGAAACCTTAATTGCACAGAGTATAAATGATCAGAAACAAGCACAATTACCTCCAATTCAGCCAAACTCCACTTTAATTCCCAAAGAAATACCTCCTTTACCTATTCCAGAAGATAAACCAGAAGATAAACCAAAATTAATACCAGAATTAACACCAGAATTAACACCAGAAGAAAATAAAAAAATTCTGAGAATTTTAATGCGGAACTTGTTAGATAATAGTGCGTCAAGATATCCATTCTTTGTCAATACAAGTGATAAATTAATTATTAATCCTCGTAATTTTCAACCATCAAAATTTAATTTATATTCAAATTTTGGTGTTGATTTAGATAAATTTGAGCCAGGAAATGTATTGCAAAAAGAACAATTTAGTGACCCACTAATAAAAACAACTAATGTTTCTTTTTATCCTGACGAAGAACAATTGTATTGGGTATTAGATGGCAATCGTGTTGTAATTGAAACCAAAGGAAACCATCTAAATTTTAGCTATCAGGGAAATAGTTATCAACAAAAAATCAGACAAGTTGCTAAAGTTTCTACAGTTTTTTGGGGTGTACAAACAGCATTTGGTATTCCTACTGCTTTTGCAGATTTAGTAGGAGATAAAAATTCAAATAACGTCAATATTACTAGTGGTGCTGCGGAAATAGTTGTACCTCCAGGAGCTAGTTTACCTGATAATAGCAGTTTTAATGTGAATATTACTCGATCTGATGGTAGTGTATTCCAAAAAATTATTCCTCTAAATGAAACACGCAAAGCAACCACAGACGAAATACTAGGAGGAGGTTCATTATTTGGCAATTTAGATGCTACAAATGCACCCAAATTTTTACAAGGATTTCCAACTGTCAATTTACAACCTTTATTAAATAATGGTGTCAAATTAGAAGCTGGTAGTATTATCCCTCGTGAAAATCTCACTGCTGCGGGACTAACATTAGGTGATTTTTTCACCACACAAGGATATTCTTTTAAGTCTTCAATGACTTCTCTTCCAGGGATTAAAACTTTACAAGTTAATCAAATTGATAATAATGATATTCTTCAAGTTCTTAGCAATCCTTTCTTAACAAAAGAACAAAGAGATTTTCATTATCTCAATTCCTTAATGTGGTACAATCTTGGGCAACAAAGTCCTGAATTTACAGCTTCTTCAGTATTTGGTCCTAAGATTCAAGATTGGTATAGATATACTTTAACTTGGTCAAAAAACCGCACTTTGCTACAATATGATCCAGAGAAAATTAGTTTAAATTATTTAAATGTTTTCTCTAATCCTGGGTTATCTATAACTACAGCACAATGGCAAGATACAGATTTTAATCAAACCACAAATGCTAGTCTAGGATTAATTCTAGGTAGTGCTTTTAGTGTTATTAGTCCTGGTGATTTAGATGCAGCTATTGGTGAAGCAAAAAGAGAGTATCAGAACTTAAAACCTTTATCAATTTTGAAAACAAAAGCCACATCTCAACAACGTAAACAAATGAATGAAAGATTAAATAATACCCTAAATTATGGTACTACTAATAGTAGTCTTGCCCAAGTTTCAGGAAGTTATACTTTTTCAGGAAATATCGCTCCAGACAGTTCCTTATTATTGCAATTTAGAACAGGTCTTTATCAAAGAAATGTCCAACTTTTTCAGCAAATCATACAACCTTGGAGTGATGAAACTCCGGTTGTTATAGATTTTGTTCGTCCTAGTAATTTTGGTCCAATATCTTTTATAGGTATTAATTTTCCTACTAGTTTAACTCAAATTAATACTCCTGAAACAACTAATTTTACCTTTTTACGAGCAGAAACTTCAGATGGAAAAGTTCTATTTGATAAATCTTATGCATTTGATAATAAGCTCAATAATTCGTTTACAGCAGTTCCTGTAATTGGGGGAGGAAAAACTTTTGATATCGATTTTGGAAGAATTCAACTCAGTAAGTCTCGACAAAGAGAAATTGCAATATCTTCCTATACTGGAAATCTTTATTTACCAGCAGTAGAATTAGTTATGTCTGGAAGTATTGATGATTTGAGTTATTCCCTATCTACAGGTATGTGGTTTAATCTTTTTCCTGATTCTGCACCGGTCATTAATCAGAATTTAGGTAATTTAAATCCTAATTCTACAGCAGAAAATTCTCTAGGAGGAATGTTAAAATTTGCCCTTAAAGGAGATTTTCAAAACACTTTTTATGACCAAAATCAGCAATGGGAAAGTATCATAGTTAATTCACCTTTTTTATCCCTAACTTATAATACTAATCCCAATCGTTTGAATCTATCAAGTCTTTCTGTTGGTAATGTATTTCAATTTGTAGAACCAGATTTTAATATAACTTTTTATCCAGTATTAAGTTATTTCCCTAAAATTCTCAATCCTGATGTTCAATCTTCTAGCTTAGATGATATTAGCACCTTTTTACTGTTGAATTTTTCCCATAAAGATGGTTTTAATTTTAATAGTTCTGTCTCTTTTAATGATCAAACTTCATATAAAGTTGAAGCTACCTATGATGTTTTCAAAGACCAAAAAGTAGGGACTATGGCAACTGGTCCATACTATTCTTCTTATTCTACAGCTTCTAAAGTATTTGACAGTCAGTTAAAAGATCCTAATTATGGGATGATATTTCGTTATACCAGTGCTAATTCTGGTTTAATTATCAGTTCTCGTTTAGGTAAAAGTGAGGATGGTTTTAGAGGGGATATGAATCTAGAATTTAAATTTTAGAAGATTTAAAACCCTGAAAAATCAAAAACTCTCTCCTATAAGGAGAGAGACTTTATTTATCCAATTCCCAAATTAATCTAAAGCTGGTACTAAAAAATTAACACTATTTATTCTAGAATCAACGATGTCAACCGTAAATTCGACACTTTTATCATCAATCTGCCTTTCAAAAGGTATCACTACATTAATAGTAGACACATTTCCTGATGTATTCGGAATAGGAATAGATATAGATCCTGTACCCGTCGTGATTTTATCTACACCATTTTTTTCGATCGCAGAAACATAGCTAGGGATTATACCATCTGCACTCTTAACGATAAACTGAGTTGGTAGCTGAAATGCTGATGGAGTTTGAATACTTGGTTCTGTGATAGTTACTGATGGAGTTTGAATACTTGGTCTTGTGATAGTTACTGATGGAGTTTGAATACTTGGTCTTGTGATAGTTACTGATGGAGTTTGAATACTTGGTCTTGTGATACTAAATACGGATTGTGCTTGAACACTTTCATGTATTAAAGTTGATAGTAAAATAGCTAACATCAACTCTTTAACTTCCAAACTATTGATAGACTTGATTTGTAGTGTCATTGTATTTAGTCATTTATTTCAACACCTTAGTGTAACTTTTATATAAGTATTGGTAATACATTAGCTGTAAGCTTTTGTAATTAAAACTTCTACCTCCCTAGGGAACAGAAGAGATAAAACACCTTAAAACCAATACCCTTTAACCCTTTCAATCTTGTTACACAGAAAAGTACATAGATTAATTCTCACACTTATTAATTCCATTGTCAATAATCTTGCTAGAAAAATCCGATTTTGTATTAGTCTTAATTCCAAAATTGGTTTAATATCTTTAATATAATTCTCTTTTAAACGCTTGTAGTATCAGTCTTATCTCTATAATTATCTTCCTTAAAACCTCTCATCACAGCAATGTTCTGTATTGTGCTAAATATTTTCTGCGTGAAAAATAGTTTGGTAAAAGGTAAATAATTACCAATTACCAACTAACCAAAATTAAGCTTTCTTCAACCAACTAAACATGGCACGTAAATCTTTACCAACCGCCTCAATAGGATGTTCCGCTTCTTGACGACGCATAGCAGTAAAACCAGGTTTACCCGCTTGGTTTTCCAACACAAACTCCCGCGCAAATTGTCCAGATTGAATTTCGCTGAGGATTTTCTTCATTTCCGCTTTAGTGTCAGCAGTGACAACGCGAGGACCACGAGTATAATCACCATATTCGGCAGTATTAGAAATACTATCACGCATTGTTGCCAAACCACCTTCTACCACCAAATCAACAATTAACTTGACTTCGTGCAAACATTCAAAATAAGCTAATTCTGGTTGATATCCTGCTTCTACCAGAGTTTCAAACCCAGCTTTAATTAAAGCGCTCAAACCCCCACATAATACCGCTTGTTCCCCAAATAAATCCGTTTCAGTCTCTTCGCGGAAAGTAGTTTCTAAAACACCCGCGCGTGTACCACCAATACCTCTAGCATAAGCCATAGCGCGATCGCGTGCGTGACCAGTGGCATCTTGATAAACTGCAAATAACGCAGGTACACCTTGTCCTTGTTCATAAGTACGACGGACTAAATGTCCTGGTCCTTTAGGTGCAACCATCACCACATCAATATTAGTCGGGGGTACAACTTGTCCAAAATGGATATTAAAACCATGTGCAAAAGCTAAAACGTTTCCAGCTTCTAAATTTGGCTCAATTTCGGTTTTATAAATAGTTTTTTGAACCTCATCAGGTAATAAAATCATGATGAAATCAGCAGCTTTAGCAGCATCAGCCACATTTTTGACAGTCAACCCAGCAGATTCCGCCTTTGCTGTAGACTTACTACCGGGGTATAATCCCACAATCACATTAACACCGCTATCTTTTAGATTCAGCGCGTGAGCATGACCTTGAGAACCATAACCAATAATAGCAACGGTCTTACCTGCTAAAAGATCTAAATTAGCATCTTCATCATAATACATACGCGCCATAGAAGCATCTCCTGTTCGTAATAGTTGTTGTCAAATTGGCAGAATTTTTATTGTATCGCAAACTGTTCAGTTGTCAGTTGACCAATCAGCAAACTCTCACAACCGTGCTAACTAAACCCTGATAAATGGATAATTTCTGACCATTGCATCAAAATTTGACTAATTATGGCCTTCGTGGAGCGTGCCTAACGCATCCCTATACATATAAAATATCTATCTCTACTCTTAATTTAATCCCAAAATAAAATAGTTATTTATTCAAATTGCAAAATTCAAAATTATCGCCTATAATGAAAATGTGAACTGCATGGGGCTTTAACGGTTTCGACAGGTTGGCGAAAGCTACTCTGTGATTCAGGTCGAGAGCGAGTCATCTCTCGCAAATCAAAGACTCGAAAAAAAAGTAAATGCGAACAATATCGTAAAATTTGCTCGTCGGGAAGCTCTAGTAGCAGCCTAAGAAACCTCTTTCAGGTTCGAGCGTCTTTAATTTGACTCCGTTAAGGATTAAAGACCTAACCCCCAACGGATGCTCCAACAAGCGTTCTCTGGTTGGCTTGGAGGCTAAGATTAAATCAGAGCATCCTACGTTCGGGATAATGAACGATTCCCGCCTTGAGGGTCAGAAAGGCTAAACCTGTGAACGAGTGGAGGGTTAATACCCAGTTTGGACATGGGTTCGACTCCCATAAGCTCCATTTTCAATAGTTATTTAACCCGCTAAACACTTGAATGTGTCCGCGGGTTTTTTGTTATTGTAGAGGCCTTTGACATACTCACCGACCTGAAGGTGCGGTGATTCTTGACACTTCAATGAAACACGCCACAAGTGGTCTTATCGTCCCTCCATGTCCGTTTAAAGTCTCCCAATGCCATAAGGCGACTATGACCAAA
>Ga0082207_1000052_pt1 | contig 78171 bp, 69 predicted proteins | sample LakMenEpi10Aug09_FD_71540 | JGI IMG/M metagenome (GOLD analysis project Ga0082207, IMG submission 71540) | reverse complement strand
TTGTAAAGTTATTCCTACATCTCTTGCAGATTTACAAGATAAGTTTGTTCATAAATTTTATTTGTTGGTGGATAATGAGACTTTGCAGAAAATGAATTTAAAGGAGAGTAAAATTATCGGGGAATCAGAAGGTTTTAAATTGATTTCACCACTAATTAATTGACTGAACATATTTTTAAAGCTGGTACTGTCTATAATCAGTTCTAAGTTCAAGCCACCCAAAGCTTTTGAGCAAATCGAATAGAAAAGGTTATTACCAGTATGGCAAAAAAGCCTATAGACATATATCCCCAACGAGGATAACGCGATAACAATACACCCAAAGCTACACTTAAAGAGATAATACCGTAAGCAATACGATTTAATGACCAAGTTCCTCCAGAGGCTAAAATCAACGCTAAGGCGCTGAATCCATAAATCAGCGTAATAGGGGTTAATTGAGTGCGTAAATGCCATAATAAGTAAGCACCACCTAAAATCGGGACTGCATTAATCAATGGATCACCCCCTAGCAACCACAAAAATAAAATTAAAGCGTAAAAGCCATAATCCACCTTGACAGAACCTAATATTTTACGGAAGTACCACAATAAATAACTGCTAATTACAATAATCATAAATAACAATGGATACCAAGGATCTTTTAAATATCCTGATACTGTGTTAACCGGTCCAATTGTAATTTGCATTATAATCCTTAACCAACTCTGCCAGTCAAATCCAAGTGAAGGCCGCCATGCTTTTTGTGCATGGATAAAAGCCAAAGCATCACCAAATTTAATCTGACAATACAAGCTATAGATAAACAGTCCACCACTGGTAGCTAAACTTGCAAGGTAAAATTTTATTCCCCTTTTTTCTTGCCAAGATGTAAGTAAAAAGGCTGGTATCAATGCTATACCAGTTGGACGAGCAGCGGTAGCTATGGCACCCCAAAGAGCCACCCAAGCACTTTGTTTTTTATCAAAAGCTCGTAAAGCAGCTGTACTGAATAAAAGATATAAGCCTTCAGAGTAAATTACCGTACAAAATAAAGAGGCTGGAAACCATGTAAATACGGCAGTTGTCCATCGTGCTGCACTCTTACTATAAAACTCATTTACCCAACTATACAAGACGAGCAATGCTATCAGAAATGCCAGATTATTGACTAATATTCCTGCCACTTTAAATGGTAATCCAAACATCATAAATGAATGAATTAATAAAGGAAATAACGGAAAAAAGGCAACTGAATATTCTTTCTCATGAATTGAAAAATTGTAGCCAGAAGTTGCTATTTTTTCGTAATGCAGACTATCAAAAGCATAAAAAATATCCCAGCTAAATGTAGCTTTCATGCCATCTGTTGGTATCGGTAACAAAGGGGCAAATACGAGCATTGCTATTGTTATAGTAAGTCTGCTTGTTAACCACATTACTATGGGAAAAAATAGACTATTATTAATAAGCTTTTGACACTTAATTATTTCCATATATTAAGATTATGTCCTTTTCAGATTGATAAAGTAAATATCTAAAAAAAGTATACATCTTATTGGTGATAATACAACTTAAACCTTGACTTAATTTTGAATTAAGGCATTATATCCCACTAGATGTAGATTTTTGTGTAATAAAATATAAATAATATCGCTCATCATAATTAAAGCCTTTTTTAAATTCCTTGATAGGATCAATCTTTAAGTCAGGATGATTAATTTCTAATGGTTTATTTAAAATCAATAATATGGGTTTTAATTGTTTTTTGCTGATTTGACTGACTTGGCTTAAAATTTCCATTTGATCAACTTCTTTACGTTGAGTAGTAAATAAGACAAAGCTACTTATCTTTTGTATTTCTGGATAATAAATTTTGCGATTAATATAGCCAGAAATTGGGGACATTGTATAATCTCTACTACCAACAATAAACATATCATTTAATTGATATTTATATTTCTCCTTTATATAAGCAGATGCTTCTTTACTAGACGAAAAAGGAATAATCATGTCTCTACCAAAAGCAAATATTCCTCCCGCCATTTGCACATATAAAATCAACATAATCACAGATAAATAATAAGGTTTTGTCCATTTAATAACTTGTATAATATAAGTTTTCAACTTTCGGGGAAATAATTGCAAAAATAAAGATGTTTGAGAATAATAACTAGCAAGCCAAAGGCATACAACTAATAAAATATACAAATGCCCATAATGACGAGGACTACCTAAAAATTTAACGTATGTAAAGACAAGAATTTCAATTGTTCCAAAAGTGTAAAGAAACAAAATAAGTGGTTTTCTGACAAATGATATTGTGAAAAATCCGAAAAATACTATAGATAAAATAGAAAATAAAATGAGGCTTAATTGTTGAGATTCACCAGGAACTAAAATAATAATATAACTATTCCAAAGCCTTACTAAAGTTGTAGTTAAGCGTTTAAAGTCAAAGTTTAATATAACTCCTGATAAACCTCCAGCTAATTTACTATCTTGAGGAGGAATAAGTTGAATCAAGGAGATAATTATTCCAGTTAAAACAATTAAACTACTTAAAATAATATCATGTTTTTTCGCTAAAAGGTTTTGATGTAAAGATTTTTGAAAAATATACTCTAACGATAAAGTAATACTAAATGCTATTGCTAACATTAAGCAATAAGCATTTGAATTAGCAATTAATAATAAAACAATAGAAAGTTTAAGATAACTCTGTTTTCTTTTAGGATAGATAATGCAGAACAAAAAACATAATAATAACCCAATTGCATAATTTCTGCTAATTAATAAATATTCATAAAATGGAATATAACCTAAACAAAATAACAACTTTTGTGAATAATTAAATGGGGAATATCGAGTAAATAAATAAACAGATGATGTAGCTAAACATAGGTGAAATATTTGCATAATCACAGGGTTATTTGTGATTTGTTTTAAAATAGCCAAACAGATATACCAAACAAAGGGATGTCCTTCATAATGAATGTTATGAAATAATTCAAATAATGATTGACTATCTCTAACAATAAGCCAAACATTTAATTCATCGCGCCACATAGCATGATGGAGAATAGCAGGTAAACCAATTAGAAAAAATAAAGTAGTGAAAATATTACTAAAAAAAATGCTGTTTTGAGTGAGGTTTTCCCAATAAAAATTTATATTTCTGAATAAACCTATAGTCATTATTTTTCTTTCCATATAACTTGATAATTTAATTTTTACGCATTATTTTACTAACCTAGTAAAATTTACCATACTTTGGTTGAATCTCTGATGCAACAGATGAAAAGTATTAGAAACTTAATAGATAAAAACTTAATCAATAATTATTACTGATATGTTAAACTAACAAACATCGCTTTCTGATCAAAAATATGCAATTAATAGCAAAGCAATATTACACCCCAGAAGAATATCTGGAATTAGAAGCAACTGCTAACTACAAAAGCGAATACATTGGCAGACAAATCATTGCTATGGCTGGTGCATCTATAAATCATAACCGCATCTCTTTGAATTTAAGTTCTGGGCTGAATTTTGCCTTTAGAAATCAGAATTACGAAGTTTTCATGGGTGATATGCGTCTATGGATACCTCAAAAACTAATATACACTTATCCAGATGTAATTATTATTGCAGCTGAATTGTGGAGATATGACGGTGAAGTTTTGAAGTTTTATCAATTAGTGGAAAATCAATATGTTGAGATTAAGTTTAGTATAACTTTTCCTCTAGTTTCTGTTGGGGATATGAATAGATTTATCCAGCAAAGTAAAACTATGGGTGAAATCGCTTTGTTGAAATCTTTCCGCGCTTGGGTGAGAGGAAAAATAGGGTAGTTTACTTACCGCAAAGTCAAGGAGGCAATAATGTTTGTATAAAAGTTATATACAGACAACTGGATGGGAAATAGAAATGAAGAAAACTTCATTGATAACCCAAATTGGCAACAAATTAAATATGATAAGGTTAATCAGATTTATCTATTACAATGCAAATAAACTCAATTGTTCACCTAATCTACCTTGCTCCATTAACTGATTTCTTGCATTATTAAGTGCATCCATCCATTCAGTCTGAATATACCAATTATTACGCCAGTTTATCGTGGCTTGTGGTGGAGTAAAATTAGGGCAAAGATCGTGTATTTGTTTCAGAGAAATGGAAGGAAAAAGAAAGCTTTGATATATAAAAGTACCATAAGCAAATTCACAGTTTTCAAAATATATATCATAGAAATCTTTTTCTACTCCTAAAATGTGGTGATACTTCCTCCACATCTGATCAACAGGTAAGGATATTGTTGTATCAGCAATAAAACCCCCCCTAATCATAGAATCAGGTGTGGTTTCGTATAAAAGAACTAGATCACCTAATTCCATGCCAATTGAACGTTTTCGTAATTCGATTTTTTTACTACCTTCAATAATGCGTTCAGCATAAATTCTCTTAATGCTTAATGCTTTGATATATTTAGCCTGCATAAATACCTCCAAGTTTAACAGCTTTTCTATAATGTTCTAAACTAAGGCTGTGCATTGTTTGTGGTGGTCCGTTGAGAACACCATTACTGAGTAAGTCATTTAGATGAACCACTTGACAGAGTGGCATAAGGAAATCAAACTCAACAGCCTGTCGTGGTTTTTCTTCAGTACCAATTTCTTCCAATGCAAGAACACCCTTCATACCTAAATCATTATAGAGTTTATCAGGTGTTCCAATGTAACGATTAACAATTCTAGCGATCGCTACAATACCAGATATCGGACTACTAGCATAGAACAATATTAATCCTCCTCTCATATCAAACTTCTTGTGTACACATCTACCATAATAGACTGTCTTCCCCTTTTGAAATATCTGAATCAAAAATTGAGGCTCAATTGGTATAATATAAGCTGTTTGTGGGGTGTAAACTGACTCGGCTGGATAAGTAAGATTTAGCCAAGAATGCAGAGAGAATTGATAAATAAGACTATTATTAACAGCACTTAACTCAATGCTGCCATCTTTCAATTCAATTTGTGAAATTTCTTCTCTGCCTTTAGGCTGATAAAATGTTGATGTTATAGATGGAAATAGAATTTTTGCTTTATTTATTGTGTCTAAATTATTCTGATCAGATTCATAAAAAAATAGTTTCGTTAAAAACCATTCTGGTAAATGTTTTTCACGTTCATATATTTCTCTTCCTATACCTTCTACCCAGAAGCCGTAACGTTCAAAAAAGGGAACAAGTTCAACTTTAGCTGTAGTAACAAAAACTCGTCTAATTAGTTCCGCTTTCCATTGCTCAAAACAAGTTAAAATTAAGTTTCTGCCAATACCACTACGTCTATAATCCTCAGTCACAAAAAGAGTTGAAAGTTTAGCTATTCCATTTACTTTAGGCTTCCAAATAGCAACTCCAATAGCTTGTTTATCTCTATAAGCTACGTTAAAAACACTGTCTGAGCTTTTCATGGTTTTATCGAACCATTGAGGAAAACCAGGATAAAGTGGAGATAATTCATCATTGAGAATTTTGATTAAATCAATTTCATTTCTAAAATCTTTTCCATTCAGTTTTTTAACACCAAATGCAGAAATAATAGAATCAAAAGAATCACCTTTAATATCTGTTCTTCCTCCACCAAATTCGGAGAAATCATCAATGATGATAGAACGATAAAGCATATCTAGAAAATTCTGCAATTCCTTTTGATTGGGAAATTTAAACCATTCTATTCCAGGTGCTTCAGAAATGTGATATCCCTTATTTTTTAACTGTGAATGAATTGTTGTTTCTACCCACTCACCTGGAACTCTGACTGCGCCCAATAATTTAGCTTCTTCTGGATGTGAAGTTTTAATTTGCGAACGTATGCGTTGCCATGCTAATTCTGTAGGATCAGTTTCAATACTCCCAGAAGTTCTACCTATTTTAACTCGTGGCTGTTCCCGTAAATATGAAGGAAATGAATAAATATAAAGAACTATCTGAATTTCCATACCTTAAACCTAGAAAATATAACTGGTTGATAATAGGATATTTTATCATACTAGTGAACTTTTATCTTAATAATCTTCCAAATATTATCAAAAAACTGCAACAAAACTATATTATTGAGATCCCTTAATTATTAGAAAAATAAGGGATCATCTACAATACTGACTAACCAACATCATCATGAGCGAAACGGTTAAACAAGAAATCTAACGCATAATTCCGCAATTGATAATATTGAGGATCTTCCATAATTCTGGCTCTATCTCTTGGTCGAGAAAAAGGAATTTCCATCACTTCCCCGATTTTTGCGTGCGGTCCATTGGTCATCATTACCAACTTATCAGCCAAAAATAAAGCCTCATCAATATCATGGGTAATCATCAAAACTGTACAACGATTATCACCCCAAATTTTCAACAATTCCTCCTGCAATTCTTCCTTCGTAATCGCATCTAATGCCCCAAAAGGTTCATCTAAAATCAATACCTTGGGACGAATAGCCAAAGCACGAGCAATAGATACCCGCTGTCTCATTCCCCCAGACATTTGCATAGGTTTCTTATCCATTGCGTCACCTAAACCCACCATTGTTAAATGTTCTCTCACAATAGCCCGTTTTTCTGCTTGTGGCTTAGTTGGATAAACTGCATTTACAGCTAAATAAATATTGTCAAAAGCTGTTCTCCAAGGTAATAACGCATAGTTTTGAAAAACTACCATTCTATCTGGTCCTGGTTTAGTAATTGCTTCTCCTTCTAATAAAACTTGTCCAGTGGTCGGAAAATTAAAACCAGAAACCATATTTAATAGCGTTGATTTACCGCAACCAGAGTGGCCGATAACGCAAATAAATTCACCTTTTTCAACATTAAGATTAACACCATCAAGAACGGTAAATGGTCCATTTTTAGTAGGATAAATTTTGCAAACATCTTTAATTTCTAAAAAAGGCTGACGGTTGATTGTGCTTGTAGCTGTGTTGGTGGTTCTCAAATTATTGTTTTGCATTGTTTAGTAATTGGTAGAAAGTTTCGCGCCAAGGAAAAAAGATGATTTTATTACTTTTGTGGGATGGGCATCACTTTTGTGGGATGGGCATCTTGCCCGTCCCTTGCATCCTTGGGCAGACAGGATTTCCACCCCACAAGATTCATCCCTATTTAAGCTGCGGTTCTTCTAGGGGCATCTAGAATTACTTCCGCTATAGAGAAGTCACATTTAATTTCTAGGTCATTAAGATAGCTAATAGGGTCATCAGCGTTAAAGGGTTTACCATCAAATAATCGAATAGGTTGACGGGTATAACTAATATCTAAACCCAGTTCTCTGGCTGCTGTACTGAAAACACGGACTCGACACACTCGTTCAACGATTTCTACCCAATTCCTAGGGAAAGGAGTATCACCCCAACGCGCTAATTGAGTCATAATCCAAATTTGTTCGGTGCGACTGGGGCGGTTAATAGCAGACTTAGAATAAAATTGATGATGGGCATATTCCCGCATAGGATGGTCTAAGTCACAGGTAGCACCGTCCGGGTCTTCAATTTGGATATAATCAATATCTGTGCTGACATATTCCCGACTTGCTAAAATTTGGCGAACTTCTTCGATATTGGCAGGATTTGCACAATATTGGCAAGCTTCTAGTAAAGCTTTAGTTAAAGCAATATGGGTATTAGGATAAGTTTCTGCCCAATCTTCTCGGACTCCTAAAACTTTACCAGGGTGTCCTAACCAAACTTCTAAATCTGTGGCAATGGTAAAGCCTGAACCTTCTACCGCAGCCCGATAATTCCAAGGTTCACCCACACAATAACCATCAATGGTTGCGCCTTTTAAATCTACCACCATCTGGGCAGGAGGAATATTTTTCATATTCACATCTTTGTCCGGGTCAATTCCACCCGCTGCTAACCAATAACGGAGAAGTAAATTGTGCATAGACGCGGGATGTACTACCCCCATTCTATGTTGTTGTTCGCGGGTTTGAAGCAGGTAATTCTTAAAGTCGGATAAACTGCGAACACCCGCATCATAAAATCTTTTTGCTAAGGTAATGGCATTACCATTGCGGGTCATGGTGAGGGCTGTAACAACGGGTAAGGGTTCATTTTTATGCCCCCCCAAACTTAACCACATGGGCATACCAGAGGGCATTTGTGCCGCATCTAAATAACCACCAGCAATACCGTCTACAATACCACGCCAGTTGCTTTCTCTGACTAAGGAAACTTCGTCTAAACCATGTTTGATGAAAAAGCCTTTTTCTTTGGCTATTGCTAGGGGCGCGCAAGCTGTGAGGGGCAGAAAACCAATTTCTAAATTAACTTTTTCTAACCCATGACGGGCAATATCTGGAGTTTTTCTTGCCCGAATTTTCTTGATCCGTTTTTGTTGGTTAAGGAAGTAAATCATTTCACTTCGCAAGGTGTAGTAACTAGGATGTTTAACTACTTCCATGCGTTTACGAGGACGAGGAATATCAACTTCTAAAATATCGCCAATTTTCGATTCTGGTCCGTTGGTTAACATGACGATTCTATCAGATAACAAAACGGCTTCGTCTACATCATGGGTCACCATAACTGCGGTAACTTGATTTTCTTCGCAAATTTGCATTAATTGTTCTTGCAAATTACCGCGAGTCAGTGCGTCTAATGCCCCAAAGGGTTCATCTAATAGTAATAGTTTCGGACGAGTTGCTAAAGCCCGAGCAATGGCTACCCGTTGTTTTTGTCCACCGGATAACATTCCTGGTTGTTTATCAGCATGAGGACGTAAACCTACCATATCTATATGTTTTTCGATTATGGCTTTACGTTCGGCTTCTGGCATTCCAATTAATACTGAATCTACCGCTAAGGCAATATTTTCTCTTACAGTTCGCCAAGGTAAAAGCGAATAGTTTTGAAATACTACCATTCTATCTGGTCCTGGTTTTTTAATTCTTTGTCCTTCTAAAGTTACTAAACCTTCTGTGGGTAAATCTAAACCAGCAATCATATTTAAAAGGGTTGATTTACCACAACCAGAGTGACCAATAAGCGAGATAAATTCACCTTTCTTGATTTCTAAATTAATGTTTTTTAGGGCAATATATTGACCGCCACCAGTTAATTCAAAAACTTTATCAATTTGATCAACAGCCACGAATATAGACATATTTTTTGGTAATTGGTAATTTGTTATTTGTTATTTGTCAGTTGTTCTTTCTTTGCTATTGACCACTGACTACTAACTACTGACTATTTTTGCTCTGCTGGTAAAATCTTATTTTGTAACCAAACCATCATTTTATCCAGTATTAAACCGACGACACCGATATAAACTAGAGCTAAAATAACTTCGCTAACGTTATTATTTTGATAAGCGTCCCAGATGAAAAAGCCAATTCCCACAATACCAGACATTACGATTTCTGCGGCAATAATTGCTAACCAAGCCAAACCAATAGCAATTCTTAAACCTGTGAAAATATAGGGTAGTGCTGAAGGAATAAGAATATTGAGAAAATAGTCTCTGCGGTTTAATTGCAGAACTTTAGCAACGTTGTTGTAATCTTGAGGAATTTGCGTAACACCTACCGCAGTATTAATTAAAATCGGCCAAATTGCAGTAATGAAAATTACGAATAATGCCGCTGGTTCATTTTGGCGTAATGCTGCTAAGGAAATAGGAACCCAAGCTAAAGGAGGGACTGTTCTTAATAATTGAAACAAAGGATCTAAAGCTTTAGACATGGTTTTACTAACACCAATCAAAACACCCAAGGCAATACCGACAATTGCCGCTAGTGTATAGCTAATAGCAACCCGTTTGAGACTAGCCAAGATTTGCCAAAAAAGCCCTTTATCTGTGCCACCTTTATCATAAAATGGATACAAAATCAAGATCCAAGTGTCTTGAATAACTTGAATTGGTCCTGGTAATGTTGCCCCAGGAGTAAAGGAAAATAGTTGCCAAATAGCTAAAAAGATAGCTAAGGCAATAGCCGGAGGTATCAGGTCAGGAAATTGCTTTTGTAAACTTGATAAAAAGTTATTCTCAAATTTAGAAGTAGTAGAACGTTTTTGGGCGACTGTCATGAATGTTTCCTCAAATTTATGAATGGTTGGGTTAATATCTATTGACTAAATGCTGGCTTTTTTGATTTTCAAACTCTTGAGATATTCTTCTGGTTTCTCAGGGTCGAATTTAACACCATCAAAAAATTCTTCGACTCCACGAGAGGTACTGGTGGGAATATCAGCAGTATTTACTCCTAATTCTTTAGCAGCTTCTTTCCAAATATCTTCGCGGTTAACTTTTTTGATTAATTCTTTGGCTTTGGTTGCACCATTAGTAATGTAATCTTTGGGCAAAAATCCCCAGCGAACATTTTCAGTAATGAACCATAAATCATGACTTTGATAAGGATAAGAAACACTACCTTTTTCATCTTTCCAATAATAAGCAGCCATGGATTTATCATTAATTGTCCGACCATCTCCCATATCATATTTACCTTGATATGGTAGTTCTAAAATCGCAGGTGAAGATAAGCCAAAATACTTTTTAGTAGCTAGAATTTCTGCCGCTTCTTTGCGGTTATCAAAGTTATCTAACCATTGTTGGGCTTCCATAATACCTTTTAATAAGGCTTTTGTAGCTTTGGGATTTTGGTCAACCCAATCACCTCTCATGGCAAAATATTCTTCAGGGTGATTTTTCCAGATTTCCGCCGTTAACGCCGCCATAAAGCCAATTTTATCGTTAACGAGGCGATAAGGCCAAGGGTCGCCGGTGCTGAAAGCGTCCATTGTCCCAGTCTTCATATTGGCGACCGTTTGCGCGGCCGGTACTGTTAATAATTTCACGTCTGTATCCGGGTCAATTCCACTTGCTGCTAACCAGTAACGAATCCATAGGTCTTGGTTAACATGAGGGAATGTGAAAGCCGCAGTAAAGGGTGTGTTGGCTGATTTGAGTTGACTAAATAGGGGTTTAGCAGTATCCAGTTTTAAGCTAATTCCTTTCCCTAGATGTTTATTAGCGATCGCAATTGCATTACCATGTGTCACTAATTGAGCTAAAACATACATGGGTATAGGTTTATTCCCTTTGGTAATTAAACCTTCTGTAATTAAGTGTGGCATGGGCATTTGCCATTGACCACCATCAATTCCACCCCCCTGAGAACCAATTTCTACGTTATCCCGCGCAGAACCCCAAGAGGCTTGTTTTGAAAGTTCTACTTTGCTCATGCCATATTTAGCAAAAAAGCCTTTTTCTTGAGCAATAATTAGGGGTGCAGATTCAATAATGGGAATATATCCCAGTTTGGCTGTTGTGGTTTCTGGTTTTTGTTCTGGACTAATATTGGCTACTGGTTCAATGGAGGATTTTGTACCAGTTTTCCCCGTTTCCGGTGGATTTCCTAAACAGCCTTTGAGTAAGACTGCACTAGCTGAAACTCCAGCAGTTAAGATAAATTTACGTCGAGAAACTTGATTAAAAAAATCGGACAAAAAGTTGAGAATCTAATTCTTCATAACAAATTACAACTTTGAGAACAAGAACTCACACATATTCTTCTTTTATATGTTTGTTAAATTATCTATTAGTAATGTTAATCTTGACACTTTATAGTTTTTAATTATTAATTAAATGTATTATTATCTTTTACTAACATCTATTCCAACGTTAACAAAAGTTTCCCTAATATTAAGATTGTATTAGTATCTAATTTTAAAGCATCTTCATACAAAAACAATTTAATATTAACCAAAAATCTTGAAAGTGATCAAAATTCGGTATTTCATATACCAAAAAAGTATTGACAGATAATTAAATATATGTTATCATAAAGTTGATAAGGAAGAACTATCTTTATTTTCTTGATTTTCTCTGCGTGCCTCTGGGATTTTACGTAATTAAAATTGAATCTTTAATTCATTAATGAATATCAAAACAATAGTATTGTATTGCCAAACAAAAGGAATGTATTGATATCCTGAACTTATTGAAAATTTTCTGGATGTAATAGATTAAAAGATTATTGAATTTACTTGGATGCAAATCATGGAAATATCGCTAACTGTGTTTCTGCATCAAAGAAATGTAGCTTATCAGGGACAAACGATAGCCAAAGTTGCTCATCTAAATGGATAAACCTATCAGGGGGAACTCTAACCTGTAAAGATTGTCCTTCCGGATCTTGTGAATCAGGGTCAGCAATTTTCACAGATAGAAAAGAATCATTACCCAAATTTTCCACCAGATTTACTTTAACTGGGAGATTTTTAGTAGCAGGTACACTCAAGATTAAATGTTCTGGACGAATACCCAACACTAAAGTTTGTCCGTCATAAGATTGTAAAGCCTTTCCCCAAATATCTGGAAGAGTGAAGCGAAAATGAGGATGAGTAATTAATAAAGGTGCGTGAAACTCCACAGAGATAAAATTCATTGGTGGAGAGCCGATAAATTCAGCAACAAAACGATTAGCGGGACGATTGTATAATTCTAATGGAGGAGCGACCTGCTGGATTTTACCTTCTGACATAATAGCAATGCGATCGCCCATAGTCATCGCTTCAGTTTGATCATGGGTGACATAAATAGTCGTTGTTCCCAATTGATGTTGTAATTTAACAATTTGACTGCGAGTTTCTGCGCGAAGTTTAGCATCCAAATTAGATAATGGTTCATCCATTAAGAATACTTGAGGATTGCGAGCGATCGCTCTTCCTAATGCTACACGCTGTCTTTGTCCTCCAGAAAGTTCCTTGGGTAAACGATTTAACAAGGTTTCAATTTGTAACAAACCTGCAACCTTTTGGACTCGTTCATCAACAATTCTTTCTTTCAGGGAAATATGACGCAATCCTCTAGGTAACTTTCTTGTCAGTCCTACCAGTAGATTTTCGCCCCATTGCATCAGTCTTTTTTTACCAAATTCCGCATCAGGAAACTGACGACGTAAACCGAAAGCGATGTTATCATATACGGTCATGTGGGGATAGAGTGCGTAACTTTGAAACACCATAGCGATGTCTCTAGCTTTCGGTGGTAAATCATTAATTAAGTGATCGCCCACGGAAATATTACCACCAGTCATCATCTCCAGTCCAGCGATTAAGCGCAGTAGGGTACTTTTACCACAACCAGAAGGTCCTACCAATACCATAAACTCACCGTCAGCAACAGTTAAATTAATTCGTCGTAATACAACTACACTATCTGAACCGTCTTGTTGATTTTTACCTTCTCCGGGGCGGGAAGTAAAGCTTTTATAAACATTTTCTAAGACAACTTGTGCCATAGGGATTCACTGTAAAATTTATTAATTTATAGAAGCGGAAAATCTCCACTTATATATTATAGTATACATTTTTTTTGAAAATCCGGATCAACAAGATCCCGAACTTATTTAAGAAGTGGGGGATTTTATTGTTATTTATTTTAAATTAATTTTAGTAATTCTTGAATTTGTTGATTAATAATCTTGATATCAAAACGTTCACTAGCAGTAATTCTAGCATGATTAGCAATAGCAGCAGTTTTTGCAGAATTTTGTAAACAATTATGAATTACCTTAGCTAACTCTTGAGGTTTTCCAGGTGTTACTAAAAAACCATTAATACCATCTTCAACTAATTCTATTGCACCACCAGCTTGAGATGCAATCACAGGTTTACCGCACAACATAGCTTCAACAATTACCCTTCCAAAAGGTTCGGGTGCAATAGAAGTATGAGTAATTAAATCACACATTGCCATTAATGAGGGAATATCCGAGCGAAAACCTAAAAACTGGACTCGATTTTCCAGTCCTAAAGCAGATACTTGTTGGTGGAGAGTTTTGACATATTCCTGTTCACCAAATAAAGCATCACCAACTAAAATTACCATAACATTTTCTGGACATTGAGAAAGAGCCTCAATTAAAATATGCTGCCCTTTCCAAGGAGAAAGACGGCTAAAATGTCCAATCACAAATTTATCTTTTAATTCTAAAATTGCCCTTAAATTGATAATATCTAATTCATCAACTACATAATTTTCGACAGTAAAACCATTGTAAACAACGTGAACCAAATTTGATTTTCCTCCAGCTTGTAAAAATGCTATTTTACTGGCTTGAGAATTAGCAATAACTAAATTAGCACAACGATTAATTAAATTAACAGCCACCGATAAATTAGTTTTACTAAAATGTTCTAAAGAAAGGATATCATGTAAATGATAAACCAGAGGACGACGGGCTAATAAACTAGCTATTGCTCCGACAACTAAAGCTTTTTGAGTATTAGCATAAATCAAATCATATTTTTTTGCTTTTTGTACGACTTGATTAATTAAAGGAATAATTTTTCCTAAATTTGTTAATACTGAAAACAAACCACTTTCTTTATTAATATTAATTTTTTGAGTTGTTAAAACCTCCACAGGAATTTGATTTTCTTGTAGTAAACTTCTAAAATCACCATCTGCAAATAAACCAACAAGAGCATTTTTACCATAAGGTTTAGCAATATCAACTAAACACAACTCAGCACCACCAGGTTTACCACTTTGGTCTAAAAATAAAATTTTCATACAATTTTGATAATCAATTTAAGCTAAGAGAACTTGGCGAACTTGTTGAGAAATATTAGTCCAATTGTAGTTTTGAATTGTATAATTACGGCATTCTTCTCTAGAAGGTAAAGGAAGTTTTTCTAACATAACTTGTGACAATTTATTAGCAATACTTTCAACTGTAATTGTCTCAGTAATTAAATCTGGAGAAAATCCCTGTAAAATTTCCGGCATTCCCCCAACAGGAGTACATAAAACAGGAGTACCACAGGCTAAAGATTCAAGAATAGCTAATCCAAAACCTTCAAAAGATTGACTAGGCATTACCGTTAAATCAGCCGCTTGATAAGCCACAGGTAAATCATTTTCCGGCAAAAAACCTAAAAATGTTACATTATTTTCTAAACCTAATTCTTTAGTTTGTTGCTGTAGTAAAGATTGAATATGTCCACGACCAGCAATAGCTAACCAAACATCAGGAATTTCTGATTTAATCATATTGATAGCTTGTAATAATTTATCAATTCCCATGCGATGAACTAACCGACGGGAAGTAAATAATATCGGCTGATTAGTAGGCCAACCTAGCTTTATTCTTGCTTGTTGACGTGATAAATTATTCTGAAAATGATTAATATCCACACCACCGGGAATAACGTAGATTTTTTGCCAGGGAATTTGATATTTTTGATGTAAAATATGACCAAAGGCTTTACTAAGAACAATAAAGCGATCGCATCGATTATAAGTGCTTTGTTCTATTAATTGTTTTTTAATCCAAACACTAAATTTTTGATTAATTACTTCTTCTTGACTTTCCGAAGCCCAAGGACCATGAAAGTTAAAAGTAACAGGTACTCCTTTAGGTAAGATATCTAAAATTGGAAAACTATATAATGCAAAATGGAGATTAATTGCATCAGGTTTATTTATTCTCGTTTTCTTAAATTTATCACGAATTGACCATAATCTAGAACTAATTTTACTATCTGGGTAAGCTAAATTAGTCAACTTAATCTGCGTATTTTTGGTATCTACTGGTAAACCAACTCCACATAATTCTATTTGATCTTGAGATGCTGCTAATTTATGAGTTAATTCATAAACATAGCGTTCTAATCCTCCGGGATTATTAGGAAACCAACCAGTACCTAAAGTTAAGATAGATGCCGATTCTGAACTTAATTTTATATTTTTATCTTTCATGTAATTATCTTCCTTTTTATAGATAAATTGAGATTAATTGTTTTAATTTATGCTTTTATTTATTTTGCCAATTCCAAGATAATTTATTTTCAGCATAATCTTTTAATACGACTTTGAGAATCAAAACCAGTTTAATTATAGAAATAATTTCATTTCCATAAACAAAATATATCAAAAAAATATATTTGATAAAAAATTATCAAAACATTGATCAAAAAGTTTTTTATGAACTCAGAAATATTACGATCATGAATGTTATACCAAACATCAAAATTTATGAATTGGGGTTGATATCATAGTGTAATCAGAATAATTAATTAAAAGAGGATTATCTTATTTATAAAAAAGTAACAATTTTATCTAGAAATTAGCATTATTAACAATATTAAGTATAATTTATTTGTTTTGAAAGTATATTTTATTAATAAAGTTTTCATAAAATCAGATGCGGAATAAAATTTCCTTGTTAACTTATGAGTAATAACTTAAAAGCCAGTTAGAGAGGACAAATCAAAAATTAAAAAGGCAGATTACAGCAAGATTTTTGTAAAGAATAGATCAAAATGAATAACAATCTATTGCTTATTAATTGAGACAAACACTTCCACAACAAATTATTTATGCAGATTAGTAAAACTTGCCAAAAACTTTATCAATATCTTCATAATTTATTTTACAGTAGATATTGGCGAAAGAAAATAACTTTTAATATTTTACTTGGTTTAACCTGTGCACTAGTCGTGACATTTTGGGGAATGACAATGGATTTAGCTACAAGTAAAAAATCCAAAACCATCAGAACTCCTGAAATTACATATATTACTTCTTGGTTAGGAAATACGATTGGTAATGGTAAATTACGAGTACAAAATAATATTGAAGGAATGTATGTCAAAGATGACGGGACAATTTATACAAATAGTGTTTGGGATGAAGCTGGTAGCGAAGCGGGAGTATATAAAGATGGTAAACCAATTTTTATTCTTGAAGATACACATGGTTGGAATCGTTTAGGTGGTAAAGCTATAACAGTAAATAGCAAATATATTTATATTTCCATGACTCAAGGAGGAATGGATCAAATTAAAGAAGATTATCCTGATCCAGGAGAAACTTGGTACTGTGTTAGACGTTATGATTTAAAAGGAAAACCTGTACCTTTTAAAAAAGGAAATGGCTGGGATAAAAGTATGTTAATTACCAGCAAAAAAAATGAAGTTACAGGAATAGCAACGATAGATAACAAGCTATTTGTTAGCAATGTTGGGGAAAATATTGTTCGGGTTTATAATACCGAAACTATGGCAGAAATCAATAAATTTAGCCTTAATAGTCCCGGACAAATTACCATTGATAAAAAAGGTAGTTTGTGGATTATTCAACATAAAAAAGGTACTACATTTGGAAAAATAGTCAATTATTCTCAAACCGGTAAAAAACTACCTCAAGAAATTATAGATGTTGATCAACCATCAGCATTAGCCATTGATAATCTTGGTAGATTATTAGTAGCAGAAAATGGTATTAATCAACAACTGGTAATTTATAATATTAATAATCAGCCAGTTCGTGTAGATAGCCTTGGTGATAAAAAAGGTATTTTTGGTGGTGTACCTGGAGAAGTAAAAACATCAAAGTTGTATGGTATTACAGGAGTTGGTGCAGATAATCAAGGTAATATTTATGTAAATAATAATGGTTTTAATAAATCAGGAACAGATTTAAGAAAATTTTCTCCATCAGGAAAAATAGAATGGCAATTACTAGGATTAATATTTGTAGATAATGCAGATGTTGATCCACAAACAGATGGCGTAAATATATTTACGAAACAAGAACAATATGCAATGGATTATAACAAACCTGCTGGTAAACAGTGGACTTATAAAGCTTACACAGTCAATCCCTTTAAATATGCTCAAGATCCACGGCTACATACATCACCAGATGGAACTTTTGTGAGACGTATTCAAGGAAAACCTTTTTTATTCCTAACAAATATGTTCAATAGCTTTTTGCAAATTTATCGTTTTCAACCAAATACAGATGGTAAAATTGCAATTCCATCGGGGATGTTTGTTGGTACTAATGATCAGGGAAAACAATCTGTTGATGGTAATTGGCCACCCTATCAACCCGCAAAAGGTGAATGGATTTGGCGCGATATTAATGGTAATGGTGCATTTGATAAAAATGAATATGATAGTACGGAAGATTATCCTTATATCGGTGGTTGGTGGGTAGATAACAAAGGAGATGTGTGGAAAACTTTGCGAATTGAAGATGGTATTCGGCATTATCCTTTACAGGGATTAGATACTAAAGGAAATCCCATTTATACCTATAATTCGATGGAAAAAATCAAGACTCCTAATATTTTTAAGGACTTGCGAAGAATTGAATATTTTCCCGAAACAGATACTATGTATTTGTCAGGTTTTACCCTTGAACATCCAGCATTTGCTGATGATGCTAAAGTCATAGGATCAGAAATTGCTCGCTTCGATAATTGGAGTCAAGGAAATCGCACGCCCAAATGGCGAACTGTCGTTCCTTACGACACTACAGGCAATGAACTAGTTGCTACTGCAGCCATGAGTATAGCAGGTGATTATGTATTTGCAGTGGGTGTGAAAACCGCAGAAGTATATGTTTACAAAACTGCTACAGGAGAACTCGTGAAAAAGATGACTCCAGGTGCAGAAGTTGGTAAAGAAAGTGGCTGGGTTGATATTCCCTATGGTATCCGGGCTTTCCGTCGGAATAATGATGATTATCTTGTATTTGTAGAGGAAAATTGGCAAGGAAAGGTACTTATCTATCAATTTCCTATTTGATATCTAGCAGGTTTAATAATTTGTAAATTCTGAAATACCCAATTTATTTAATAATTTGGGTATTTACGTTTTTATATTTTTATAAATTAATTTTTTGTCTCATATTTTAAATAAAAAGTCATAAAAAGTCAGAATTAACTATAGTTTCACAGCAATATTCCAACTGAACATTAACATAAAATCAGAATTAGATCACATCATTATCTTAATTAGAATGCCAAGTTATCCCATCTGAAAAGACAATATCGCGGAAAACCCTACTAAATACCAACACTGAATACACCAGGATTATTTCAGTTACATCTGTAGATAACGCCAGCAAACGAGGCACTTCAGGTTTACAAACACCCTACTGCTCTCAAATCAACTTCCTAGTTTACAATATTCACCCACCACAAAACGCTTTGATGACATTTGGTAATACCCTTATCTAGTCCTATTGGGGAAATGGGAGAAGTCCTTGGGTAAATTATCAACAATTTTAATATTGTGAAGTAAAATGTTATCATATTGTAAACTACATTTAGGTATCCACATTGCTGAAAAAACTCATTCTCGAAAATTGGAAAAGTTTCCGTTATGCTGAACTTCCACTTGATCCTTTAACTGTGCTTATTGGCACTAATGCAAGTGGTAAGTCTAATGTAGTTGAAGCTTTGGAATTTTTGCAAAGAATAGCTAATGGTGAGAATATTGAAACAGCCTTAGCAGGAAATAAAACACTTTCTTCTATTCGCGGTGGTGTTGAATTAGCTGCAAGGAAAGGTGAAAATGAGTTTACGTTAAAGATATTGTTTTCATGTGAAGATGATGAAACAGATTATTTATATGTTATAAAAACACAAACAATTCCTCAAGCCCAAAATATAGAAGAATATATTGAATATCAATTGTTAACTAACAATTTAGAAAAAAGCCAAGTTAGTAAAGTTGATTTACAACCACCAAAGCCACATAATTATTCTATAACTAAAAGTGTAGATAAAATAAATTCTAGTAGAGAATATAGTGATAGTGAACTAGAATTGATAAATTTTTATCCACAGTTAACTTTTGTGGAACAGTCAAATAAGAGTTTTTATCTGGAAAAGTTTGATCTATTAAAAAGTATTTTATGTTTCAATCCAATTCCTTCAAAAATGCGTAATTATTACCGACTTTCTGAAAATATAGAAAGTGATGGTTCAAATATCGCTGGAGTTTTAGCAGCATTACCTTATGAAAAAAAGACAGAAATTGAACATCTTTTATCTTACTACATCAAAGATTTACCAGAAGGTGATATTAAAAAAGTATGGGCAGAAAAAGTTGGTAGATTTGGATATGATGCAATGCTGTACTGTCAAGAAGAATGGAAACCAGGAGAAATTATAGAAATTGATGCGAGAAGTATGTCAGATGGAACATTACGCTTTCTCGCTATTCTCACAGCATTATTAACTCGTCCTGAAGGTAGTCAAATTGTCATAGAAGAAATAGATAATGGTTTACATCCTTCCCGTGCAGCATTACTCGTGAAAATATTAAAAGAAATTGGCAGTAAACGCAATATTGATATTTTACTTACTACCCATAACCCAGCTTTACTAGATGCTTTTGGTTCCGAAATAGTTCCCTTTGTAGTTGTCGCACATCGAGATTCAGAAACAGGAGAAAGTAAACTTACCCTTTTAGAAGATATTGATAACTTCCCCAAATTATTTGCATCCTATTCCTTGGGACAAATGACAACTAAAGGCGCAATTGAACGCAGCCTTTCTCATGGGGAATAATTAAAAATATGAGAAAAGTTTTATTAATAGATACATCTTTATTGTGCGTTTGGCTAAAAGTTCCAGGTAAAGAAACTGCTGGTAATAATAAATGGGACTTTGAACTTGTTAACGAGAAAATTCTCACAGAAATTGAAAAAGGAACAACCTTGGTACTTCCATTAGCCACAGTGATAGAAACAGGAAATCATATTTCTCAAGCTAAAAATACAAATTCAGATAGTAAAAGAATAACATCAGAAGAATTTGCCAAAATCATGATTGCTGCTGCTGACGAAAAAAGTCCTTGGGCTGCTTTTCGTGAACAAATTGTATTATGGGAAGCGGAAGGCTTGAAAAATTTAGCAGAAAAATTTCCTAATCAAGCTGTAGAAAAAACTTCTATGGGAGATGCGAGTATTGTAGTCTTGGGTTGGTATTACTATCACGAAAAAGGGTTTCATGTGGAATTTTTGACTGATGATGATCGTTTAAAATCTCAAGAACCACCACAGCCTCAGCCACCGACACGCCGCAGTAGTCGTGGAAAATAATGAGAGTATGAAATAAATTTATCTTCCTAAATATCTTTTAAAAAGGGATATTAAGATATATAAAAAATCCTGTTACAAATTGCTATAAATTGCCTATTCTATAAGTTAGAAATAACTACACGTTAAATATATGATAATATAGTTCAATTGGATATAAAAACATTGATTTTTTATACAAAAATAATACCAATTCTGTATGAAGATGCGCTGAATTAATATCAACTAACCCCAGAGACTCATAAATAGAAAAGATAAAAAAATAGGCATCTAACTGGTGTAAACAGGTTGCAAAATCTAACAAGGATTTATTTCTTCTCAGAGTTTGATAATCAATTTCAAGATATTCTGCTATTTTAGATGATTGACTTTCTTCATATTGACTTGCTTTCAAATTTTTATGTTTATCTGTGAGATTAGGATTATGCTTAATTAATATTTCTTGTGATGCCTTTACTAAACATTCTTTTGCACCCCTTCCACCTGATTCAGCTTCTGCTATCAAATCTGTTCCTCCACGTTGTTTACTATTAGCAAAGTCTATCCATTTTCTATTATTTCGATGATCAGCATTTTTGGTAAAAAAGCAGCATATACCCAAATAATCAACTAATAACCAAGCCTCAAGTTCTTGAATCATCGGAAAATATTTTACTCTTCCTTCACCTTCAAACAATTTAACAACTTCTTCAATTTGATTAACCGGAGAATTTCTTTCCTTATGTCTTTGGTTTTGCGATTGTGTCCCATCGGAATCTAGTAAAAAGATAACTAAATTATGATTTTTTAAACAAGTATCAACTGCCTTCTTTAAACCATCTCGAATTTTTGGATTTCTAGCACTATTAAAACCTTGTTTATCGCCAAGTTTGATTGTTATATTACCACCATAAAGCGCGACTATTTTGTTAGCAATACAACCGACTGCTGTCCTATCATAATCAGATTCCGGCACCCAAAGATAAATACTAGGCATATTAAACAGCAAAAACTCCTTCAATTAAGTGACTATGATAAATCGCGCTACCTATTCCAAAATCATTCATCCAATCGGAAAAATCATCTCGGTTTTCTGCTAATTTATCTAGTAGACAAGCTTTAGTTCCTATTTCTCCTTTTTGACTCAAAAGAATTACCGAAATGTCAGATGATATTTCTTCAGTAGAAAAACAATCTAATAATTGAGAACTATGGGTTGTAAAAATCACCTGTGTTCTCTTGGATAACTTTTTGATCATATCAGCAATATCTTGTAAAATACCAGGATGAAAATTTCTCTCAGGTTCTTCAATACCAATGAGAGTTGGAATATCAGATTGATAAAGCATGATAAAATAGGCTATCAATCTCAGAGTCCCATCTGACATATTAGATAAGGCTATTTTTTTACCGTCTTCTTCAATAACTGTAATAGTTGGCTCTACATCTTCTAAGATATCCAACCTGATTTTTAGACAATTATAGAGTTCTTGACTTACTTCAAAGAACTTATTTTTATCATGTCTAGCCCAATATTGTAAAATTGTTTGGGCTTTACTAGCATTAGAATTAAGGCTGGGTATTATTTCATCACTTTGTACAGATTTATAGATTATAATATTTCTCTTTGGGCTTCTAGAATTTGCTCTGACACTATCAGGATCTACATCATAAAATTTCCAATCTTTTATATCGCTTGCTAACTTTTTTGTAAAAGGTTTATGACCATATTTACCTGCATCTGCTAATGTGGGTCCATCACCTTCAGAAAATTCGTATGGTTGAGAATTTTCGCCATTTTCATCATTCACTGTTCCTTTACCATCAATAATATTAATTACTTCAATTTCATTAACTAAGAGATACTCTTTATCAATTAAAGTATTATTTTCACTGATACTAAGTACCAAACTATATTCTATTTTATCGTTATTATCTTCATCATCTTCTATAGTAAGCTCATAAAATATTTCTTTTTCCCCTACCCTTAAGATACTATCCATATATTTTAGAGAAGGAAGTTCTGGCTCTTTTAAACGTTTACTGAGAAAGCGTAATGCTTCTAAACAATTTGATTTACCACTAGCATTAGGTCCTACCAAAATTGTTAGATCCCTAAAATTTAAATCTACATCTCCTAAGCTTTTAAAATTTTTAATTCTTGCGGATATGAGTTTAAGCGTCATAAATATCTCCAATATATTAGCCAGTCTAGTAACTACGCAATTATTTTAAATAAAAAGTTACAAAAAGTGAGAATTAACTATGTTTTACAGCAATACTCCAACCCAACATTAACATAAAATCGGAATTAGATCACATCATTATCTGGCTTAGAATGTCCACTGATCACATCTTAAAAGACAATATGGCGGAAAACCCTACAGCCTAACTGCCAACAAAGACTTTCACAGATTTGTTAGACTGAACATACCAGGATTATTTCAGTTACATCTGTAGATAACGCCAGCAGACGAGGCACTTCATGCTTACAAATACGCTACTTCTCTCAAATCAACTTCCTAGCTTACAATATTCATCCACCACAGAACGCTTCGATGACACTTGGGAAGCCCCCCTGGCAACCCTTTTAGGACTAGGACGCGCCGCTGGGGCAGACTTTGTCGAATACTTCCTAGAACGTCGCAACTACATCAGTTGTCTAGCGGAAGATGACACCATTACCAGCATTTCCCCCACTTTAGCCACCGGTGCAGGAGTGCGTGTATTTCGCGGTAAAGCTGATTGCTACGTTAGCACCAATAACCTCACATTTGCCGGTTTAAAAGCTGCTTTAGAAAAAGCTCTTTCCATCTTAGGCTTACAACTACCCGGACCGAGTGCCTTCATTCCCGAAATCAACCTGGAATTACTCAGAGACTACGCCAGCAAACGCGGTAAAGACGCTTGGCTACCCTTATGTAGTTCTATCCGCGAAATGGGAGAAGTCCTCCTTGATGGTACAGCCCAACTGAACAAAAAAGCTACCCACGTCCAATCTCGCCGCGCTTCCTACTTCCGTGACTGGCAAGAAGTATTAGTTGCTGCCAGTGATGGTACATTTGCCCGTGATATCCGCCTCACCCAGTCCGTGGGCTTTAATCTCCTTTGTGCTGACGGTGCTAACCGTTCTTCCATTGGTGAACGGGCAGGTAACACCAGTGACGCTAACTTCCTGAGAACCTGGGATTATCAACAAGCCTCCGAACAAATCGCCGAATCTGCTGGTAAAATGCTTTACGCAGATTACGTAGAATCAGGAACTTACCCGATTATCATGGCCAATCATTTTGGCGGTGTAATTTTCCATGAAGCTTGTGGACACCTTTTAGAAACCACCCAAATTGAACGCAAAACCACACCATTTGCCGACAAAAAAGGGGAAAAAATCGCCCATGAAAGCTTAACAGCTTGGGACGAAGGCCGCGCTGATAATGCCTTCGGGACAATTGATATGGACGACGAAGGAATGCCCGCCCAAAGAACATTATTAATTGAAAAAGGCATCCTCAAAAACTTCCTCGCTGATAGAACCGGTTCAGTGCGAACTGGACACCCCAGAACAGGCAGTGGCCGCCGTCAAAATTACACTTTTGCAGCCGCTAGTCGGATGCGAAATACTTATATTGATTGTGGAGAACACACCACAGAAGACCTATTTGCCTCCGTTGATAAAGGTATTTACTGCAAGAAAATGGGTGGCGGAAGTGTGGGCGCAACAGGTCAATTTAACTTTAGCGTTGATGAAGCTTACCTAATAGAAAATGGCAAAATTACCAAACCATTAAAAGGTGCTACCCTCATCGGTGAAGCTAAAGAAATCATGAATAAAATCTCCCTATGTTCCCAAGATTTAGAACTAGCTCCCGGCTTTTGTGGTTCAGTTAGCGGCAGCATTTACACCACAGTTGGACAACCCCATATTAAAGTTGATTCCATCACCGTCGGCGGACGCTAGGTAATTTTAGATTGTGAATAAACAACAATTTATGTAGGTTGGGTTGACGCAAGGAAACCCAACAAAAGATTCAACTTCGTTGGGTTGCGCTGTCGCTTAACCCGACCTACTATGTTCTCGAAAAATTCTGCAATTTCCAGTTTTAATTGATTATGACAAAAATCCAAGAAATCGCAACCTACGCTCAAGAAAATGCCGCCAAACTCGGTATTAAAAAATTCGATATTTACGGCTCAACCGTAGATGATACCAGCGTTCAAGTTGACCAAGGTGAACCCAAACAGGTCAAAGCTTCTAATCGTTCTGGGGTAACAGTTCGGGTTTGGAATGAAGAAAATACAATGGGTGTTACCAGCACCACAGATGTAGATTATAAAGGCTTAGAATTAGCTTTAAAAACAGCTTATGAAGCCAGCTTTTTTGGTGTGAAAGAAAATATTCCCGATTTTAGTCCAGAAGCCACAATTCCCATTCCTAATAAACATCAAGAAAAAGCCCTGCAAGCACCTGTTTCTGAATTAATAGAAAAGCTATTAGTAGCAGAAAAAGAATTAATGGCAATTCATCCAGCTATTACCAGTGTGCCTTATAATGGGTTAGCACAAAGAGATATTGACAGATTTTATCTCAATAGTGAAGGTGCGTTAAGAACTGAATCTCATTCTCTAGCTTCTATTTATTTGTACAGCAAAACTGAAGAGGAAAATAAGAAACCTCGCAGCGCTGGAGCTTATCGAGTTAAGGAAAGTGTAGCTGATTTAGATATTACTGGTTGTATTCAGGAAACTGCCCAGAAAACTATCAGTCATTTGCATTATGAAAAAATCAAAACTGGTAAATATCAAGTAGTTTTCTCTGCTGAAGCTTTTTTAAGTTTGTTAGGTGCTTTTTCTAATTTATTTAACGCCCAAAGTATTCTGGATAATCAAAGTTTATCGAAAACTGATGATATTGGTAAAGAACTAGCTTCACCTTTACTTTCAGTTTATGATGATGCTCTACACCCTGCTAATATTGGTGCAGAAAGTTTTGATGGTGAAGGTACTCCTACTCGACAAATTAAGTTGATAGAAAAGGGAATTTTAACAAGCTTTTTACATAGTGCGGGAACTGCTAAACGGTTAAATTCTCAACCTACAGGTAATGCTAGTATTGGTGCAAAAGTGAGTGTCAGTCCTAATTTTTATCATGTTTTTGCAGCAGGAACTCCTCAACAAGAATTGAGTTTAGAAACTGCAGAAAATGTGATTTTAATTGATGATTTACAAGCTCTTCATGCGGGTGTTAAATCTTTACAAGGTTCTTTTTCTTTACCTTTTGATGGTTGGTTAGTTAATAAAGGTGAGAAAATTAGTATTGAGTCTGCAACGGTAGCTGGTGATTTTTTGGAACTTCTGAAATCTATTGTTTATGTGGAGAAAGAGGTGGAATTAACACCAGGAGGAGTTGCTCCCAGAGTTTGGGTAAGTGAACTTTCTATTACTGGAGATTAATATCTTTTTTCACTCTGTGCGTCTGCGGTTTAAAGATATTTTATCGAACCACAGAGGCACGGAGGACACGGAGGAAGGAGGTTAAGAAGGACTTTTTTTATGGTTAATTATTTGATATAACCAAGCTATGGCTGCTCCGGTGGTTTCTGCTAAGATACTAATGAGACGATAAATAGCGATCGCACTAATTACTAAAGCTGCGGGAAAATGATATTGTAATAGTAATATGGCTATGGTTTCAAATACTCCTAAACCACCTGGTGCACCCGGAACAACTAACCCCAATACCCACGCACAACTAAAAGCCCCCACTAATAAGGGTATTTGCTCCCAATTTACAGAAGTTAACGCCATGATAGTTAAAATAAATCCAGAAGCACGCAACCCTAAAAAAACTATTTCCCCTAATAAGGCTTTTAGGGGATAATTTTTAATTATAGAACTATCTATTAACTGATTTTTTGGATGAGATTTTTTATTTTTCCACCTGTCTAAAAGTTGAATAGCTGGATTTAAAAATCGAGGGTGAAGTATACACAAAACAATTATTAAACCCAATAATTGCAGAATAATTAAATTAAATTTCAGATGATCAAGAACAATTTGACTACTAAATAAAACAATGATAATTAAAGCTGCTGCTAACATTAAGAGTGGTTCTACTAAAACACTTAAAGTGGCAATATTAGTAGAAATATTAGCATTTTTCGCTGCCATAATTCGTCCATAATAATGCCAGACATTTCCAGGTAAATATTTAGCAATATTCGTTTTTAAATAAACTTGAATAAACTCAATGGACGATACAGATTGATTTAACTCCTTTAGTACCCAAGTCCAAACCCAACCCGCCCAAATATGTGCCAATAAAGTTACAGCTGTAGCACTTCCTAATATTAACCAACCAGTTATATTAATCCGAATAGAACTAACTCCTAACCAATTATCTTTGAGGGCTTTTAATAAAAAAAACAGTGTTCCCCCTAGAATCAACCACCGGAAAATTTTTTTCATTTTTTATTTGTGAATATTGGAAATATGTAGAATTCCGTATTTTAAAAATTAGGAACAATACACAATAATATATATTACTCTTGTGGGGTGGACTTCTAGCCCGCCCATTTTGTATTTACAGATCAAGCTTCTATTCATACTAGCGATGCCATTTTTGAAAAACTTGAGGAATGGCGAGAGCGTAATATTACAATTTTTGAACTGCCGACTTATTCTCCGCACTTAAACTTAATTGAAATTTTGTGGCGGTTTATTAAGTATGAATGGATTTCTATAGATACCTACAAAGATTGGAAGACTTTCGTTAGATCTGTTGAAAAAATTCTCAGAGAATTTGAAGAAAACTATGTAATTAATTTTGTCTGATTACTTGTAAGACTGAAAGCCTTACTCAGTATACTTTTTTAGTATATAGAAAGAAAAAGGCGGTTGCCTTCAGTTTGTTACAAAAAATTTACATCGTCATAAATTTTGCGCGTATCTTGTCTTTATCCGTAGTATCCTGGGACATAGGGCTTTAGGAAAAATGAAGCATTTGTATGCCCCTCTTCGTTCTCCGCTTTTGAACTTCTGTCTCGTACTTATAATTCTTTATGACCGATCAAAATGTTGACTTAGCCGATTGCAAGCACGAAACGATTCATATTCCGGGACTAATTCAGCCCCACGGCGTGCTATTGGTGTTGCAAGAACCTGACTTTACTATCATCCAGATTAGTAGCAACACGCTTGATTTAATCAATATTTCTCCTGATGAATTATTAGGTAAAACGTTATTAACCTTACTTAATCCTCAGCAGATTGCTGCAATTCGGCAATGCTTAAGCGAAGATTTTGATCATGTGAATCCGTTGGAGATCTCTATCGAACGTACAACCAAAGTGTTACTGTTTGATGGAATTGTACATCGCCAGAATGAGCTAATTTTTTTGGAATTAGAACCCAAACAGGAAAGCGAGAAGGCAGATTTTTTTGAGCTTTACCGGCATTTTAAAGGCATGATTACCAAAATTCAAAAGGCCCCCACCTTGCTAAAAATGTCCGAGGAGGTAGTGAAAGAAGTGCGGTTGGTTACGGGGTTTGATCGCGTCATGGTCTATCGGTTTGATGCAGAAGGAGCCGGGCAAGTAATCGCAGAATCTCGGGCAGACTTGCTGACTTCTTATCTAGGCTTATACTACCCTCAGAGTGACATTCCTAAGCAAGCAAAACAGCTTTACACCCTCAACTTGCTGCGGTTGATTCCTGATACTATCTATCAGCCGAGCGCGTTAGTCCCGGCGCACAATCCAGTGGACAATTGTCCCACAGATTTAAGTTTATCGGTGCTGCGGAGTGTGTCTTCTGGTCACCTGGAATACCTCAACAATATGGGAGTTAGAGCTTCCATGTCAATTTCTTTGATCCAAGAGCAAACGATCTGGGGGTTGATTGTCTGTCATCATTCAACTTCTCGCTATGTGCCTTATCGTGTGCGGACGATGTGTGAGTTTGTGGGGCAAGTGATGTCGGTGGAATTGTCTAACAAGGAAGCTCGTGAAGACTTAGACTACAAAATAACCTTGAAGTCAGTGCAAAGCAAAATCGTCGAATCACTGTCTCAGTCAGAACGCTTTTTGAATGGGTTGCTCCAACTAGACTCAAATTTGCTTGATCTCGTTAGCGCATCAGGAGCGGCTATTTGTACGGTAGATCAAATTATTCGCATCGGTCAAACACCACCCGAAAGCGAATTGAGAGACCTACGAGATTGGGTCAAAACTCACATTCAACACAATCTTTTTCAGACGCGCTCACTCATTCAGCTTTACCCCGCAGCAGCATCTTTTAAGGCAGTTGCCAGTGGGGTATTGGCCCTAGAATTCTCTCAGTTCCACCAAAATTACATTTTCTGGTTTCGCCCAGAGGTGATTCAAACCGTGAATTGGGCTGGCAACCCCAACAACCTTGTAGAAGTGACAGACAGCGGAGAAAGACAGCTATTACCGCGCAAATCATTTAAAAAATGGCAAGAAACCGTACAGGGTTACTCATTACCTTGGAAAGCTTGTGAAATCGAAGTGGTAGCCGAACTGCGGAGTCTGATTGTGGGCGTGATTCTCAAGCAGGCGGACAATTTGGCAAAAATCAACCTGGAGCTAGAGCGCAGCAACATTGAACTCGATTCGTTTGCCTACATTGCGTCTCATGATCTTAAAGAACCACTTCGAGGGATTCACAATTACTCCAATTTCTTGATGGAGGATTATGCAGAAGTGTTGGATGCTGATGGAGTTGCCAAACTGGATACCGTCGTGCGGCTGACTCAGCGAATGGAAGATCTGATTAATTCACTGCTGCACTATTCTCAACTCGGACGCGCCGAACTCTTTCGCCAATCCACCGACCTGAATCAAGTGGCGCAACAAGCAATAGATATCTTGGAAATCAGTCAGATGCAAAGCTCGATCAAGTTCCAGGTTCCTCGTCCCTTGCCGACGATCTGCTGCGATAGCGGCCAAATGAGTGAGTTATTCACCAACCTGCTTACCAATGCCATTAAATACAATGACAAATCTGAGAAATTGGTAGAAATTGGTTTCATTGAGTCAGACGGAGGTGATCCTCAAAACCCGTCACTCTACACCTTTTATATCCGTGATAATGGCATTGGTATTCCGCCTCAGCATTTGGAGCGAGTGTTTCAAATTTTCAAACGGCTGCATACTCAAGACCAGTACGGCGGTGGAACAGGGGCAGGTTTGACAATTGTGAAAAAGATCGTCGAGCGACATGGGGGAAAAATCTGGGTGAAATCAACTCTCAATGAAGGTAGTACGTTTTACTTCACACTGGCAGTAAGAGAGCAATTATGAGTGAATTATCTGTTGCCGCAATCAAGAAACTCCCGCTCTTATTAGTCGTTGAAGACAGCAATGAAGATTTTGAAGCATTCCAACGCTGTCTCCGGCGATGGTCAACGACGATACAGATTTATCGCTGTGTGGATGGCGATGACGCGCTAGAATTTCTGTATCGCACAGGTCGCTACGCTGATGCCCAAATCGCCCTGCGTATAGGACTGATTTTGCTAGATCTCAACTTACCCGGAACGGACGGACGACAAGTATTGCAAAAAATTAAACAAGATGAGAATATGAAGTTAATTCCGGTTGTTATATTTACAACTTCTAACAATCCCAAAGATATTGAAGCCTGTTATAGACAAGGTGTTAATAGCTATATGGTCAAACCTATGGATTTTAACCGATTAAAGCATAGTATTCAAATTTTAATAGATTACTGGTTTAATACTATGATTCTTCCCACTGATGTAGCAAAACCACGCTAATGAACACTCAATTTCATCGCACTATCTTGATTGTAGAAGACAGCCCAGAAGACCGCGAGATTTACAGACGATATTTGCTGCGCGATCACGACTATGACTACACGATCATAGAGGCAAGTCTGGGTAAAGAAGGATTGAATCTTTGGCGACAGCACGAGCCAGATGTAGTGTTGCTCGATTATCAACTTCCCGACATGAACGGGCTAGAATTTCTCGTTTCCCTGCAAACTCAGCAACCGCTAACGCCTATATCAATTGTGATGATGACAGGCGTTGGCAGCGAAGCGATCGCCGTCCAGGCGATCAAGGCGGGTGTACAAGATTATCTGGTTAAGGAACAAATTACTTCGGAGAGTCTGAAACTGGCCTTGGATGCGACGATTAAGACGGTACAGATCCAAACTCAACTCCAAGAGCGCATTGATCGAGAGCGGGTCATCGCTCAGATTTCGCAGAAAGTCTCTCGCTCGCTCGACTTGGACGAGATTTTACACACTACCGTCACAGAAGTGCGGCAATTTCTTCAGACTGATCGCGTGATCGTGTTCCAGGTAGATCCAGACGACAACGAAAACGGCAGGGTAGTAGCAGAATCTGTGGGCGCGGACTGGCGATCGATTCTCTCAAAGCCGATATATGATCCCTGTTTTGTCGAGAGCTATGTTGATCCCCAGCTTCAAGGAAGAGTGAGTGTCAATGCCGATATTTATGATGACAGCATCGATCCATACTACGTTAAACTTTTGGAGGGGCTTCAAGTCAGAGCGAATCTAGTGGTGCCTATTTTGCACGATAACCATTTTTGGGGTGTGCTGATTGCTCATCACTGTGCTGCCCCTCGTCAGTGGAAATTGTTAGAAATTGATTTACTTCAGCAGTTGTCTATACAGGTCAGCATTGCCATCCGCCAGGCAGAGCTTTATCAGCAAGTCAAAAACGAACTCGCGGAGCGCAAACGCACAGAGGAGGTACTGCGTCAGAGCGAGGAGTTTAGAAAACAGGTGTTAGAGAGCAGTCGTGACTGCATCAAAGTCCTTGATATCGATGCACAAATCTTATATATAAATGCGGGAGGGCTGTGCCTGCTGGAGATCGACGATTTAACTCCCTATCTAAACACAAATTGGGTTAATTTTTGGCAAGACGAATCTCGGCAAAAGGTAGAAGCAGCGATCGCGGTGGCAAAGTCAAAACAGACGAGTAGATTTCGGGGCTTTTGTCTGACTGCAAAAGGTACACCAAAATGGTGGGATGTGATTGTGACTCCGATATTGGATAAGGAAGGACAAGTCAGCCAACTATTAGCGACTTCCCGAGACATTACTGATCGCGTTCAAATTGAACATGATCGTGAGCTGATCCTACAACATAAACAAGCTGCCTTAGCAGAATCAGAACGAATCAACCACATCAAAGACGAGTTTCTAACCGTGCTATCTCACGAATTGCGATCGCCTCTCAACCCGATCTTAGGCTGGACACAACTGCTGCAAACTCGCAGACTCGATGAAACCAAAACCATTGCCGCATTAGAAATAATAGAGCGAAATGTCAAAACGCAATGTAGACTAATAGATGACCTGCTCGATATGGCTCGCGTGTTGCGCGGTAAGCTGAGTCTGAATGCTGCTCCGGTTAATTTGTTAGGGTTGATTAAATCTGCGATCGATACCGTGCAGACTGCCGCGATCGCCAAATCCATTCAAATTAATCCTGTGCTATGGGATATCGGGCAAGTTTCGGGAGATAACGTCCGGCTTCAGCAAATTGTTTGGAACTTGCTAACGAACGCAGTTAAGTTTACCCCCAGCGGCGGACGCATCGACATTCGGCTAGAGCAAATCGACAACCAGGCACAGATAACCATCATAGACACGGGCAAAGGCATCAGTCTAGACTTTCTGCCTCACATCTTTGAGTCGTTCCGTCAGGAAGATGCTTCCGTGACTCGTAAACACGGAGGGCTAGGGTTGGGGATGGCGATTGTCTATCAACTGGTTAAAGCTCACGGCGGCACCGTCACCGCTGACAGCCCTGGGGAAGGGAAAGGAGCTACTTTTACTGTCAGGCTACCCCTGCTCAACGTCAACTCAAAGGAAAATCAATCTAGCCCATCACCAGAGCAAAACCTTGATCTAACTGGCATCCGCGTGCTGATCATTGACGACGATCCAGATAGCCGCGAACTCGTTTTGATGGTCATTGCTCAGGCTGGAGCGGAAGCAATAACCGTCGCCTCTGCCACTGAATTTCTCAATGTCCTAGAGTCATTTCAGCCCGATGTGGTGGTGAGTGATATTGGAATGCAAGAGGTTGATGGCTATACGTTGCTTAGACAGGTACGGTCTTTGTCACCAGAGCAGGGCGGGCAGGTTCCGGCGATCGCTCTGACTGCCTACGCTGCCGAAATTGATAGGCAACAAGCGATCGCCGCAGGCTTTCAGAAACACATTGTCAAGCCCATCGAACCCGATAAATTGGTGGTAGCGATCGTTAGTTTACTTAACAGGCAAGAGCTAAATAATTAGACAAAATTAATTATCCCTCTTCTGTCACTTTCGGAGTATAATAAATAAAAGAATCAAGCAAAAAAACTCTACAAGGCAGGTAGGGCAATGGATATAGAATTACAAATCCTGAAACATTTGGCAAGAGATGCCCACCGTGGGAATTATAGATGAATATTGTGCCGAGTATAAAGACCTGTTTAAAGAAGTAAGAAATTATGAATGCTTCAAATATTTACATTTAGGAATAATTTCCACCGTAAAAAGAAAATCATTATCTAGGAAGTGTGGGAAAAGTAGATAATGGGATAGTGTCAGTCAACGCTTATGGAGTTTATTCTCATATAACCTTTCCACTAATTTTCAAAGTATTTAAATCTGAAGGGACGCTAAAAGCAGGAGAAAAATATAAAACTAAAATAGAATTAGCATCAGAAATTATTACAGAATTAATTGAAAAAGGCTTTAGTATTGAACTGGTACTAGCGGATAGTTTATATGGAGAAAGTAGTGAATTTATTAGAAAATTAAATGAATACAACTTAGCTTATGTTGTAGCAATTAGAAGTAATTATGGAGTCTGGATGCCATCTAATCAAAGGGTTAGGGCGAATAAGTGGTGTAAATGGGAATTATTTTTTGTGTTTACACCATGATTAGTTTAAATTCTCCAGCTTTCTTATCCTTGAATCAATCTCGTCAAACTGAATCTAATCTACAAAAAAGTAATTCGGTTGATTTTTCTAAACATCAACAATGGAATCATGAAATGGAAAAATCCTCTCAATAATCTGCGCTTAATTGTTCAACCACTCTTACTATTTTGGTTGATTTATCCTTGGCTTGATATTTTTCCCAATTCCTATTTACTGCTTGAATTTAATCAACTTATTGATGCAATGAATGGATTTTTCCCCTTTTATTCTTCTGGATAATTTAGTTCATTTACTACTTGTTTAATTCGGAAAGTGACAGAAGATGGATATCTGTAATTTGCTGTATATTTAGGTGGGTATTACCCACCCTACTAATTAATAATAACTCGCTGATTTGCGATAATGTACCGCTGTGACAGCATCTTGATTTAAGACCTTACCATCATCAACAGTAGCATAAACCAACCAATGATCACCTGCTTCCATCCGACTTTGCACAGAGCATTCTAGATACGCTAAAGCACCATTGAGAATAATTCCGCCATTATTAGCTTCTTGAATGTCCAAACCTGCAAATCTATCTTGACCAGGAGCGTAAACTTTCATAAAGTGCTTGCGGATTTCTCTCCCTTCTGCTAAAATGTTGACGACAAATTGGTTATTTGTGTGAGTCATGTTTTCCATAGCTCGGTCTTTAGCAACCGCAATAGTTAAACCAGGCGGATTAAAACTGGCTTGTGTCACCCAAGAAGCTAACATTCCCGTTTTAACATCTCCTTGAGTTGCTGTAACTACACACAAAGAACCAACAATCCGCCCTACTGCTTGTTCGACATTTGTAGCAGGTTGTTTAGCAACAACTAATTTTTTTGCCGCTTTTTTCAATGCTTGGGCAAAATCAGTTCCCGCTTCTTCGCAGGTTTGTAATGTGACTTCATTAGGTTTGAACTTGACGCGAATGGTGTCAAAACCAAATCTGTATCCTGCGTCTTTAAGTTTACCTTCAATTAAATCAACCGCTTCTCCACTCCAACCAAAAGAACCAAATACCCCCGCTAATTTATTATTAGTCGCAGTTGAGAGGACTATTCCTAAAGCTGTTTGTACCGGTGTGGGTGCGTGTCCTCCTAGGGTGGGAGAACCTATCACAAAACCAGCAGATTTTGCAATTGCGGCTTTGATTTCTTCCGGTTCAGTAAATTCACAGTTGATAGATTCGACACTTACACCAGCTTTTGTAATGCCGCGTGCGATCGCTTGTGCTAAAGTTGCAGTATTACCATAAGCTGAGGCATAAATTAAAGCCACAGTCATATCAGCGGAAGTTTGCTGTTTAGTCCATTCTCTGTAACCCTTGGTAATATCAATTAAACCATAGCGTACCATTGGACCATGACCAGTAGCGTACATTCGCACCGGCAAATCTGCTAATTTATCTAAAGCTGTTTCGACTTGTTTAGCGTGAGGTGCCATTAAACAGTCAAAATAATAGCGTCTATCTTCATTAAACACCTCCCAACCTTCATCAAAAACCTGATCTGAGCAAATATGCGCCCCAAATAGTTTATCAGAAAATAAGATTTCTGTTTGCGGGTCCCATGTACAAAGTTCGTCAGCGTAACGGGGGTTAGGAGTGGGAATAAACTGTAAATGGTGTCCGTTACCTAAATCCAGGGTATCTTCCCCCCGCATGACCAAAATTGATAAATTCTGGTTTTCCAAAGCAGCCCGTAAATTTATCGCTCCTGGATTAGAACAAACAAAGGTAATTTGGGGTGCAATTTCTAGCAAAGCTTTTAACGTCGCAGCCCGGTTCGGGTTAACGTGACCAAGGATCACATAATCAAGATTTTTGAGATTAAACCGCTGTTGTAAGGCTTGGAGGTAAATTTCGGTAAAAGTTTCGCCAGGGGGGTCAAGGAGGGCATTTTTATCGCCTTGGATGAGATAAGAATTAGCCGTTGTTCCCTTAGCTAAAGCATATTCAATTTCAAATCTTAATCTTGCCCAACTGCGCGATCGCAGTATTATGGTATCTGTACCAATGGGCAATATTTGTACATCACGGGGTTTAGTGGTCATTAGTCAGTGGTCATTAGTCAGTGGTTAGTTGTCAATTGCTTTTAATAATGATTTCCGACTTTTCGATGGTGTACTGCTGTCATAGCATCGGGATTTGATACTCTACCTGCGTAAGCTGTGCTATATACTGCCCAGTGATCACCACAGTCCATACGGCTAACTACTTCACATTCTATATATGCTAGAGCATCTGTAAGGATAGGTGCGCCATTTTCCGCAGGTTGGGTTTTCACTCCTTGAAAACGGTCTGCACCAGGAGCAAATCTTTTTAAGAAATGTTTCATTAATAGTTGGTAGTTGCCTTCTTCGAGTATATTAAGAACGAAGCGATCGCCTACTTGCATCAGTGATTCTATTGCCCGATCTTTAGACACTGCAATAGAAAAGCCCAAGGGTTTGAAACTGGCTTGACTGACCCAGGAAGCTAACATGGCACTGGATACATCACCCTTTTTAGCTGTGATAATATATAAACCGCCGCTAATCCTACCCAAAGCTTTGTCTAAATCAGCACCAAGAGATTTCATAGCTTTGATGCTTTTGTCTCTTGTCACCCATTGTCCTAAATCTGTCCCCGCTTCTTCACATTTTTTATAAGTGTTAGCTGTGGGTGTTTCCCGAATTTCAATTACAGGAAAAGATACGTGCAACCCTAAAGCCCGGAATTTATTTAACAGTGGATAGGTAGGTTCATCATCTCCTCCACCGGTTTCAAAAATACCAATGGCTTGTTTTTCTTTGGCTGAACCTAAAATTGTACTCAAGGCCGCTTGAATGGTAGAATTAACGGAAGCTGGAGGCATTCCTACGACTAAACCCGTACAACGTCCTACGAGTTCCCGCAGTTCTTGTAATTCGTTGACACTAGCTAAATCTGTTATTTCGACAGCCACACCGGTTTTAGTAATCCCATTCGCTATAGATTGGGCAATGCGATCGCCAAAACCGTACTCGGAGACGTAGAATATTCCTACAGGGGTTTCTGCTTTGGTTTGTCCTTGACTCCAATGGCGATAACGGCTTGTCAATTCTTCCACATTGTGATATAATAGGGGACCATGACCAGTGGCAATCATGCGAATGGTTTTTAATTCTGCCATGCGCTTCATTGCAGACAGGACAGAACGGGCATTGGGTCCCATTAAACAATCATAGTAATATTGAAAGTCGGCTTCAATGGCTGCTAAATCGTCATCAAAGGTACTTTCTGAGCAATAATGTAACCCGAAAGCGTCGCAGGTGTAGAGAATTTGGGTTTTGTGGTCAAAGGTGAAAATGGTATCAGGCCAGTGTAAATTCGGAGCAATGACAAATTCCAATTCATGGCCATTGCCTAAATCCAAGCGATCGCTATTTTTAACAATTTTACGCTTAAATGGTTGGTGTACCAAATCTTCTAAAAACTGAATTGCCACCTTTGACGCAACAACGGTTATATTAGGAGCAAGTTGTAATAAATCTTTTACTAACCCGCTGTGATCTGGTTCAGTGTGACTAACAATTAAATAATCAATATCTTGGGGATTAATTAAACCCGTGAGAGTATCAAAATAAAGTTGACGAAATTTTTCATGGGAGGTATCAACTAGGGCTATTTTCTCACCACGAATTAGAAAAGAGTTATATGTTGTGCCATTTTGCAAACCAAACTCAATATCAAAGCGATCCCTGTCCCAGTCTAAAGAGCGAATTGCGGTAGTATTTTCACTGATGTCTATGGTATTTATAGTCAAGCATTTCTTTAACTTTTCCGTGAGCAATACCATAACGCCCTCCTTAATAAATTGAGTATTTATGCCTTTAACCATTGTGGCACAGGTTGAATATTAATTTTTATTAAAAAACCTATGGCTAAGTTAAGAAAATTCAATTGATGATTCCCGCTTCCATAGTTACTTATGTCAATTAAAATTTAGGGGCAACTTCCCTCCGGTTGTTTTCCTCAACAAAAAACAATCACAAGGCTGTTACCCCTACATAATATCAGAATTGTTAATTATTTCTCAATTCATTATTCAGCAGTTACCAAATCAGTGCTACCTTTGGTACGTTTACGGGTCATAGCATTGTAAACCATAATACCAATGGCTTTAATTAAATTACCTTCCAACTCTTGGAACATCTTCATATTTAGACCAAAAGCGGCATTTGCTTCTTCAGTAATGCGATCGCCTGTAGTATCATCAATAGGCATAGCATCTAAATTGGCTCGATACTTAGCTTTAAATGCCTTCTCATCGGTAATATCTGCAAACTCATAAAAAGCAGTTCCTTCACCTTCACCCAGCTTCATTGCCGTTTGGGCAATGCCTTTGAGAATTTGCCCCCCCGATAAATCACCTAAATAACGAGTATAGGAATGAGCAATTAATAATTCTGGTTGGGTAGTGGAAATTTCCCGAATCCGGTTGACATAAGCCGCACCCGCAGAAGATAATTTGATTTCCTCCCGCCAATTATAACCATAGTAATAATGAAGATCCTGTTCTAAAGTATACTTACGGTTCAGTTCAGGAAAATAGATTTTACCGAGAATTGGGTGATACTGGTGTTTTTCCATTTCCTCTTCCATAGCTGAGTAAATGAAATAAAAATTAGCAACCAACTTGCGGTAGGAGTTTTTTTCCACAACTCCTTTTAAAAAACACTTGACAAAACCCACGTTTTCTGCCATAGTGTGTGCTTTCTTCGTACCTACACGTAATTTGCTTGCTAAATTGCTGCTCATATTAAAATTCTCAACTGTAAAAAAATTAACCGTGGGGGTTTTTTATTCATAATGGTGAAAAAACCCCATTAAAACGTAAGATTAAAACTATTTGATGAGAATTTATATTAAAAATCATTAAGCAATGAGTTCATTTGGTGTTTCATCAACGTCAACAATCATGGAAGAAAATGCTATTCTCCTGTGTGATTGTGTGGAGTGTTTAAAATTATGGTTTCATTAATGGCTAGGACTCAAGGCTGTATTTCCGAATTTGCAAATAGCGGAATGTTAAATTCCATACCATTACCAACCAACGCTCTATTTGGTACAGATGGTATTCGTGGTCAGGTAGGAGACTTACTAAATGCACCTTTAGCCTTACAAGTGGGTTTTTGGGCGGGGATTGTCCTCCGTAGCCATACTGATCATCCTGGACCGATTATATTGGGACAAGACTCCAGAAACTCCAGTGATATGTTAGCAATGGCCTTGAGTGCTGGGTTAACCGCTGCTGGTATAGAAGTGTGGTATTTAGGATTATGTCCCACACCTTGCGTAGCCTATCTGACCAGCATTACCCCTGCTATTGGTGGAATCATGATTTCCGCCAGCCACAATCCCCCAGAAGACAACGGAATTAAGATATTTGATCAACATGGCGGAAAGTTATCCAAAGCCCTACAAGGCGAAATTGAAGAGGGATTACGAGGTAAATTATCCCCAGCTTCTCAAATCCATAATTGTGGCAGACATTATTCTCGTCCAGAGTTGATCAAAACATATAGCCAGTCTATTAAAACACCTTTAGCATCTGGACTTACCCTCCAAGGGATGAAGATTGTTCTAGATTTAGCCTGGGGTGCAGCAGTAGGTTTAGCACCTGCGGTATTTACGGAAATGGGTGCAGAGGTAATTTGTTTACATAATCAGGCAGATGGCGATCGCATTAACGTCAATTGCGGTTCTACACATTTAAATATTCTCCAAACCGCAGTCCAAGAGCATCGAGCCGATATGGGTTTTGCTTTTGACGGCGATGCAGATCGGGTTTTAGCTGTGGATAATACGGGGAGATCAGTTAATGGTGATTATATTCTTTACCTTTGGGGTCGCCATTTACAACAAAAACAACAACTTCCAGATAACTTGATAGTTTCTACCGTAATGGCTAATTTAGGCTTTGAAAAAGCTTGGCAACAAATAGGTGGTAAATTAATTCGTACCGCTGTCGGTGATCAATATGTCCAAGCCGAAATGCGGAAAACTGGGGGAATGTTGGGAGGAGAACAATCAGGACATATCCTTTGTAGTCATTATGCCATGACCGGCGATGGCTTATTAACAGCTTTACATATTGCCGCTGTGGTCAAAGAAGCTAATCTTTCCTTGGGAGAAATGGTAGACCAAAGTTTCCAAACCTATCCCCAAATTTTACGAAATGTGCGAGTATTAGATCGGGAGCGACGGTTAGGATGGGAAAGTTGTCAACCAGTGCAACAAGCCATTGCTAAAGCCGAAGCAGCAATGGGTGATAATGGTCGAATCCTTGTCCGGGCTTCTGGAACCGAACCCGTAATTAGGGTCATGGTAGAAGCCGCAAATGCTGAACTTGTCCACCATTGGACAAATGAATTAGTTTCACAAGTTGAACAACACCTAGCTTAAAAGTTCAGAAACAACAAACTTAAAATTTTGTTACAAACCACGACATACCGATAGGATAATCGGTCTTTTGTGTTATACTGTCACGGTATAATTTAGATATCTTTTTAGAACACAGGGAATCTTCTATGACTCTTCGTCTTGGTGATACAGTACCTAACTTTACTCAAGCCTCTACCCATGGGGAAATTGACTTTTACTCCTGGGCTGGTGATAGCTGGGTGGTACTATTCTCTCATCCTGCTGACTTTACACCAGTTTGCACCACCGAACTAGGAACTGTTGCTAAACTAAAACCAGAATTTGACAAACGCAACGTCAAAGCGATCGCTCTCAGCGTTGATGATGTAGAATCTCACAATGGCTGGGTGGGGGATATTGAAGAAACCCAAAGCACCACCCTCAATTACCCAATTTTGGCAGATCCAGATCGTAAAGTTTCCGAACTTTATGATATGATTCACCCCAACGCAGCAGCTACTGTCACCGTGCGTTCTGTGTTTATTATTGACAACAATAAAAAACTCCGTCTCACTTTCACCTACCCTCCCAGCACCGGACGCAACTTTGATGAAATCTTGCGCGTTATTGATTCTTTGCAATTAACCGATAATTACAGCGTTGCTACCCCCGCAGACTGGAAAGACGGTGGAGATGTGGTGATTGTACCATCTTTGAAAGATCCTGAAGTCCTCAAAGCCAAATTCCCTAAAGGTTATCAAGAAATTAAACCTTATTTGCGAATGACTCCTCAACCTAACAAGTAGGTTTCCTTAAAAATCCCCTAGGCTTTAGTTTAGGGGATTTTACACTCAGTGGTCAGTTGTCAGTTGTCAGTGGTCAGTTTTCTCAACCCGTATCTTTAGATAGGAAACCGTTAACAATCTAGATATCCTCTGGTTCAAATTGTGCTACTGTCACCGCATTAAATGCAAAGGACAAAACTAAGGGAATAGGACATTTAAACCAAAAAGCATAAATCACTGCTATGATAGTGGTGGATATGGCAGCACAAGCCCAATACCTTTCCTGATTAGTTAATCCATTTTCTTCTTTAATTACCCTTAAAACTTCCATAGGAATTGGTTCTGGCATGACTCCACCCGGAGGAAACGCCCAATAATTACCCCGTCTCTCAACAAATAAATCCGTCCAGCCGTTTTCTAAGCACCACGCTTCAATCCATTGAATAGAGTAATGGTTTATCATATTAAATACCAATTGCTTTGTAAATTTTTACAGTCTGTTAACTTAAGTATGTTGAAGATCTTAGTTAGATATAGCCGTATTCAGCCGTAAATATCTCTGATTATATGGCTTTTGGTTCATCCTTTTGAATATTTGTTAAATTATTTTATACATATTAAAAATCCTGCTCTCATGGTTACATAATGACAATTTTTAACACCAACCTATTAATAAAGATTATCAGTTCTTGTCACTACTAGACTTCAAAAGATAACAAACTTTACTTGTAATCAAACTTAATAAATGTCAGTGGTTAGTTGTCCGTTGTCAGTGGTTAGTGGTAACTTTCTTTCTTCTTTCTTCTTCCTGAACTCCTAGCCCTCACAAATAACTTTTTCAGCAAACCTTAGTTAAAATTGAGCAAAGGGAGTAATTCAAAAATATGATTACAAAATATTAACGTTTATGCAAAACTGAACTAATTATCAATTATTGACCTGGACTCATTAACAATGTTTTGGCAAAAAAGTTTAGGATGGATTTTAGGAATTATAGTTTGGTGCGTCACACAGCCAGCATTAGCAGACTGGACTCATCCTTTATCATATAGTAATGCAGAATTGTCAAGACAAGACTTTTCTGGACAAAGTTTACAAGCTGCGGAATTTTCTAACGCTAACCTGGAAATGACCAACTTTACAGGTGCAGATTTACGAGGAATAGTTTTCAGTGCTTCCGTAATGACAAAAGCAAATTTACATGGAGCAAATTTAACAAATGCTATGATGAATGAGGTAAAATTAATAAATGCTGATTTAAGTAATGCCGTTTTAATAGAAGCTCTTTTACTTCGGACTGTCTTCACAGATGTTAATATTACAGGTGCAGATTTTACAAACGCAATTTTAGATAAAGCACAAATAAAAGAGCTATGTCAAAAAGCCAGTGGTGTAAATCCCCAAACTGGTGTAGAAACTCGTGATTCCTTAGGATGTCAATGAAACTTGGTATAATTGGTGGTGGACAACTAGCTTGGATGATGAAAAACGCAGCAACCAAGCTGGGAGTAGAATTAATAGTCCAAACTCCTAGTCAAAATGACCCGGCCGTATCTATTGCCCATGATAGCATTTTGGCCGCAGTTGATGATGCCACTGCTACGGAAATTTTAGCTACAAAGTGTGATATCATTACCTTTGAAAACGAGTTTGTAGATATTGCTGCTTTATCACTACTCGAAAAACAGGGTGTTTGTTTTCGTCCTCAATTATCAGCTTTAGCACCGCTGTTAGATAAATATGAACAACGGTGCTATTTACGGAATTTAGGTTTACCAGTTCCCCAGTTTTTGGCATTATCAGCGGAAAAAGAGGTAGAATTTCAGGTTGAAGGTTTGAGTTTTCCTGTGGTTCTCAAAGCTAGAAGACATGGATATGATGGACAGGGAACTTTTATTATTCCCGATTTGACGACTTTATTAACAATAATTAATCAAAGTCATACTCAGTTTTTAATTGAAGAATTTGTGCCTTTTACCAAAGAACTGGCTATAATTGCGGCCCGTTCTGTAAATGGGGAAATTGTCATCTATCCAGCGGTAGAAACTTTCCAAAAAGAACAGGTTTGTCGGTGGGTAATTGCACCAGCTAAAATTACCAAAGAGCAAAATTTGCAAATCGAAGCGATCGCCCATAAACTATTAAATAGTCTTGAATATGTAGGAGTTTTTGGTATTGAACTATTTCTCACTAATGAGGGGAAAATTCTCATTAATGAAATAGCACCACGGACCCACAACTCCGGGCATTTTTCCCTGGATGCTTGTGAAACTTCCCAATTTGAACAACATCTGAGAGCCGTGTGTGGTTTACCATTAACCAATACTAGATTAAATTGTTCTAGTGCCGTTATGGTTAATTTGCTAGGATATGAAAGCTGCCAAAGCAATTACCAAAAACAACGCCAACAACTCGCAGTTATTCCCCAGTCCACTGTCCACTGGTACGGCAAAATAGAAGCTCGTCCCGGGCGTAAACTTGGACATATCACAGTTTTATTAGAGGCAGATCAAAGAAATGCCTTAAAGGACATTATACACAAAATTGAATCTATCTGGTATCCCCCAGAAAAAATTTGCCAAAATTTTCCCTAGATAAACACACAAACTATTTTTCAAAGCTATAATGGGTAAGTTGCACTACGACGATTGGTGACTGCCATCAAGTTTTTTGATCTATGTCTTTAACAACAAGGGAGCTAAACAATTCTCGTGGCAGTATACCGGGCTTGTACCCGGAAACTTTAAACGAGGACCCTCAGTTCCCACCTGGTTTAACCAGGTCATAAACTTAGGTAAAACGGCGTTGCGGTGAACTAAAAAATTTTAGCTCTCTAGTTGGTTAAACTGGGGAGCTTTACAATGAGTCACATTTCGACTTAGCGGGCAAGAAGCCCACACCACAAGAGTTTTATTATTAATATCTGTACTTCTAAATCCTGCTGATAGCGAAGCGTGGCGTTAGCCATACTCTTGAGTTCCCCGATTTTTTCCAGTCAGTCATGACTAATTAAAGAAATACGCTACACTCATGTTAGGGGCGAACTAAATGCAGTTCGTCACAAGACTTCTTGGAAGATATCCCTATCGCAGGAAGTGGGTTGAAGCCCACTTTTTTTATTGAATTCTCCCATGACTCATCCTTTAATACCACAAATTACTGATTTGGCGACACCAGTAGCCGCAAAACTAGGATTGGAAGTTGTTAGTATAGTTTTTCATACAAACCAACGTCCCCCAGTCTTACGGGTAGATATCTTTAATCCTCTACAGGACATTGGCCTGGATGATTGTGAAAGGATGAGCCGGGACTTAGAAGCCTCACTAGACGAGGGAGAGATCATCCCAGACGCTTATGTGTTGGAAGTATCCAGTCCTGGTATTTCGCGGCAACTGGTAACAGACAGGGAGTTTATTTCCTTCAAAGGATTTCCTGTAATTATTTCCACTTCCCCACCCTACGAGCAACAGCAAGAGTGGATAGGTCTATTGATTCGCCGGGACGAGACTACAGTTTACCTAAATCAAAAGGGTCGTGTAGTGAAAATTCCCCGTGAGCTTATTACCAGTGTACAAATGGATGAGCGTCACTAATCAATTTTAGATTTTAGACTTTGGATTAGGGACTGGTAACTGGTAATTGGTAAGGAGTAATTGGTTCTGGTAAAACAATTACTTTTTATCAGTTATCTCATTGTGCTGACCGTTTACATAAAATTTTAGGAGACTGCGTATGTCAATGGTGACTTTATCGGGATTAAAAGAGCTAATCGAAAGTATTAGCCAGGAACGAAACTTACCGCGTGTAGCTGTACAAGCAGCCATTAGAGAAGCCCTAATTAAAGGTTACGAACGTTATCGTCGCGCCCAAAATTTAGAACGCAGACAATTTGATGAAGAGTATTTCAATAATTTTGAGGTAGAATTGGATATTGATGGTGAAGGATTTCGAGTTCTTTCCACCAAAACTATTGTCGACACAGTTAGTAACACTGATCATCAAATTTCCTTGGACGAAGTCCAGCAAGTAGCCCCAGAAGCCCAACTGGGAGATTCTGTAGTATTGGATGTCACCCCGGATCAGGGGGAATTTGGGCGCATGGCTGCCATGCAAACTAAGCAAGTATTGGCGCAAAAACTACGGGATCAACAACGCCAAATGGTGCAAGAAGAGTTTCAAGACTTAGAAGGCACAGTTTTACAAGCTAGAGTATTGCGATTTGAACGCCAATCTGTGGTTTTGGCAGTTACTAGCGGCTTTGGACAATCCGAAGTAGAGGCAGAATTACCCAAACGGGAACAGCTACCCAATGATAACTATCGGGCTAATGCAACTTTTAAGGTATATCTGAAAAAAGTTTCTCAAGGGCAGCAACGAGGTCCACAATTAATGGTATCTCGTGCTGATGCAGGTTTGGTAGTTTATCTATTCGCCAACGAAGTTCCAGAAATTGAGGATGAGGTGGTGCGAATTGTGGCTGTAGCCCGGGAAGCTAATCCCCCTTCTCGTTATGTTGGACCGCGGACAAAAATTGCCGTTGATACCCTAGACCGGGATGTAGACCCCGTGGGGGCTTGTATTGGGGCGAGAGGATCAAGAATCCAAGTGGTAGTAAATGAATTACGGGGTGAAAAAATTGATGTGATTCGCTGGTCTCCAGATCCAGCTACCTATATTGCCAATGCTTTGAGCCCAGCAAAGGTAGATGAGGTCAGACTCATGGACCCAGAAAGTCGCCAAACCCATGTTTTAGTTGCTGAAGATCAACTCAGTTTAGCTATTGGTAAAGAAGGGCAAAATGTCCGGTTAGCAGCCCGTCTCACTGGTTGGAAAATTGATATTAAAGATCAGGCTAAATATGACCAGGAAGCCGAAGATATTAAATTTGCAGCGGTGAGAGCCCAAAATCAACCACAAAATGATCACGATGATAGGTCTAACCGAGAAGATAAAATGGAAGAAGAATTAGAATTGGAGGAGGATAGGTTTGACAGTAGGGAGGAAGATTAATTCCTGGAGTTGTCAAAACTAATTTGAGCAAGCAAGAAGCATAAGGCAAAGGGGCATCTGACTCAATTATCAATCACAATAAGTATTCAAAAAGACATTGTTTAACATCCCCAAGATATTTAGCTGAATCTGGCAAAAGACTGATGAAACCCAACTATCGGCGTTGTATTAGTTGTCGTCAAGTAAACTTGAAACAAGAGTTTTGGCGGATTGTCCGCGTCTTTCCATCTGGAAAGGTACAATTAGATCAGGGCATGGGGCGTTCTGCCTATATTTGTCCACAGGAGAGTTGCCTACAAGCAGCTCAGAAAAAAAATAGATTAGGCAGATCGCTGCATGGAACAGTGCCAGATACAGTGTATCAAACATTGTGGCAACTTCTAAATCACAGCGATCGCCAAGATCGTATTTAATGGTAACAACTAAAATTGCGATCATCTCTCAGAATATTATGACCAAAGCCGAATTATTCGGGATCTGATCGTCACCTTTAGTATCGCTCAAGTTAGTGTCAAAATAGTAGATGGATGTAAACAACTTTCTCAATCTCCCTTTTGTGGACAAAACGGAAGGCCTTACTCCCAACAAGTTTTTTTTTGATTGTATTGTGGAAGACTCACAAATCAGCAAAACAAAAAACCAACAATGGCAACCTGGTAGCGTCAAATCCCAGTTCTGCATCAACCATCACTCCTGGTGGAGATGCCAGTATTAAACCGAAACATCTCTCTTTCCTAACTGGAGGCACCGGCGATCTCACCAAGGGCAACCGAAAAAGCAGTGATCAAAGGGTGGAGATGTCACAAACCAGGCAACCATCCATTAAAACTGTAAATTAAAGGGGAAAGAGTGGATGAACAACGGAAAAGTTAGAATCTATGATTTATCAAAGGAATTGAATTTGGATAATAAAGAGCTACTAGCAATTTGCGACCAGCTCGATATTGCGGTCAAAAGCCATAGCAGCACGATTTCCGAATCGGAAGCTGAACAAATTCGTAGTGCGGCCGAAAAAGTTGTCGCTACAAATTTGGCCTCTAAAAAGGCACAAGGTACAAATGGCCATAAACCAAATTCATCCCAAAACCGTCCAAGCACCAATCACAAACAGCAAATTCTAGAAATTCGCAAACCGAAAATATTGAGAAACACTACCACCAACTTACCCGATACTTCAGTTGCTGCTAATGCTGCTGAGGCTAATAGTCCTTCACCTCCACGGCCTTTTGCTACACCAGTCTCATCTATGAAGCCGACGGCACCAACTCGACCAGTACCCCGGAATCAATCCGAGACTCCGCTTAAACCTCATCCTATTCAACCAGAACAGGTATCTCTCCCTCAACCGGTCGGGGAGAAGGTAGCAGCGGAAAAATCAGAGAAAATATCTACTCCCAGACCAAAACCAGAGAAAGCGCAAAAACCCCAGTTGGTTTCTCCTTCCCCTAGGGTAGATGGCACAAAAGTACCAGAAACCCCAACTTTAGGAACATCGGAAAAACCTCTCCTCAAACGCGATCGCCCGCAACGCGTTGAGGAAGATAGGCAACCGATTAAAGGTAAAGCCAGTAAACCTTCAACTGACCAAGGTTTACCATCACCACCACCCAAACCCAGTCGAGCTAATCCTTCGGCACCAACAAGGCCAGAACAGCGCGGTAGTAGACCATCAGTTGGCGGAGATATCCAACGTCCTAGACCTGCACGTCCCGGTGAACCAGCGGCTATTCCCACGGCAACTCCACCCAGACATAATGCGGGCGGTGGGAAAAAAGAAGCATTGGATGAAACACCAGTAATCCCTGATCTTCTGGATTTAAAACGCCCTACACCCCCTCGTTTGAACAAGGGTGGGAAAAAATGGCAAGAAGAAGAAATCATTGATGAAATCAAGGAAAAAGCTAAGATTGGACCCAAGGGCAAACGGGTCAAACCAATCGTAGAAGATGATTTACTAGATGAGGATGATTTACTAGATGAAGATGGTCTAGAAATTTCTACAGCGGTGCAAGTGAGTCTTTCCATTGCCCGTCCTCCCAAACCGAAGGGTACTCGTGCCAGTGTCCCAGCCGTGGCGGTTGTGGCTGCTCCTACTACCAGAGGCAAAAAATCCAGTTCTTCCCGTGACCAACATCGTCGTCAAGAAAATGTAGATCAAAAACCAGATCGTCCAGCTACACTGGCTGTTACTGGTCCATTAACAGTTCAAGAATTGGCTGATGCCCTAGTAATTGCCGATACAGAGATTGTCAAAATCCTGTTTATGAAGGGTATGGCCGTCAGTATTACCCAAAATCTGGATATTCCTACCATTACCCTAGTCGCCAAAGAACTCGAAGTTGAAGTCGAAATCGTTGAAAGAGAGGCTGAAGCTCGGAAAGTCACGGAAATGATTGATGTGGCCGACTTGGATCACCTCATTCGTCGTCCTCCAGTTGTTACCATTATGGGTCACGTAGACCACGGTAAAACTACTCTCCTCGATTCCATTCGCAAAACCAAAGTTGCGTCTGGGGAAGCGGGCGGTATTACCCAGCATATCGGCGCGTATCATGTTGATATAGTCCATGAAGGTAAACCACAGCAGATTGTCTTCCTTGATACTCCTGGTCACGAAGCTTTCACCGCGATGCGTGCCAGAGGGGCTAGGGTGACGGATATTGCCGTGCTAGTTGTAGCTGCTGATGACGGTGTTCGTCCCCAAACAATTGAAGCTATTAGCCACGCTAAAGCTGCTAATGTTCCCATTGTTGTGGCAATCAACAAGATTGATAAAGAAGGCGCGCAGCCAGAACGGGTTAAACAGGAACTTACTAATTATGGTCTCACCGCTGAAGATTGGGGTGGTGAAACCATCATGGTTCCCGTTAGCGCCATTAAGGGCGAAAACCTCGACACCCTCCTAGAAATGATTATGTTGGTGTCAGAAGTAGCCGAACTATCCGCTAATCCAGATCGGGTCGCAAAAGGAACAGTCATTGAGGCTCATTTGGATAAGGCGAAAGGTGCAGTTGCTACCTTGCTGATTCAAAATGGTACTCTCCACGTTGGAGATATGCTGGTGGCTGGTTCAGCTTTCGGTAAAGTCCGTGCTATGGTCAATGACCGTGGTAAGCGTGTAGATCTGGCTAGTCCATCCTTTGCTGTGGAAGTATTGGGTTTAAGTGATGTCCCTGCTGCTGGTGATGATTTCGAGGTCTATGAAAATGAAAAAGAAGCTCGTACTATAGCCAGCGATCGCGCCGACAAACAACGTCAATCCCGCTTGTTGCAAGGTCGTGTCACTCTCACAACCCTATCAGCACAAGCACAAGAAGGCGAGTTGAAGGAACTGAACTTGATCCTCAAGGGCGACGTGCAAGGTTCTGTGGAGGCTATTATCGGCTCTCTCCGCCAAATTCCTCAAAACGAAGTGCAAATTCGGATGCTTTTGGCTACGGCTGGAGAAATCACCGAAACAGACATAGACTTGGCTGCGGCTAGTAATGCTGTCATTATTGGTTTCAACACTACCTACGCCAGCGGCGCGAGGCAAGCTGCGGATGAAGCAGGTGTAGATGTTCGAGAATATAATATCATCTACAAACTCTTGGAAGATATCCAAGGTGCTTTGGAAGGTTTACTCGAACCAGAATTGGTGGAAGAACCTTTGGGACAAACGGAAGTCCGTGCTGTCTTCCCAGTTGGCCGAGGCGCGGTTGCTGGTTGTTATGTTCAATCTGGTAAACTGGTTCGCAACTGTAAAGTGCGCGTCCGTCGGTACAATAAGGTGGTTTATGAAGGTGTTCTTGATTCCCTCAAACGGATGAAAGAAGATGCTCGTGAGGTCAACGCAGGTTATGAATGTGGTATCGGCATTGATAAGTTCCATGATTGGGTGGAAAATGACATCATTGAATCCTACCAATTGGTAACTAAACGTCGGACTCTGACTATGACTAAATAGTGACGTGCATCCAGCGTTGAGTGCTGAGTTAATGAGTGTTGAATTGAGACTGTTTCGAGTTCAACACTCAAATGATGTCAACTCAGCACTCCGTTATTTACAAGTGATATCGCCGGAGTTACTGAGGAAGAGGGAAGAAATAAAACCCTATTTTAGTCGGAGTTTGATGATCAATTAATGTTTTAACTTCCTGGCGGATTGCTATAAATTTAAAAAAATTATCTGTTTAATTAAGAACCAGTTTTTTTTAGAAGTTTCTCGCCAAAAATTCTGTATTTTGTGATGAATGAGACAGAATTTTCAGGTATAAAACCATTATCTTGAGGAGAGATTCAGCAAAAATTCTCAGTTTTAGATTTGGGTAACTAAAATTAACTAAATTTATGTCTTACCCCTTGAGTGTAAAATAAATAGAAATCTGAAATTTAACATCCTAAATCCCCAATTGTCCAACTCTGGAAGTGAAAAATAAGGAATGAGGAATTATGGCTCAATTTCCAACTTCTAGCGATTACGCCCATAGCACCGATAATAAAGGCTATGTCAGCGGTGAACGTAGAAATCATCAAGTATCTGCTAATACTCAATTTTGGCACAACCTGAAATATGCGATTTCTGCTAGTTCGGGTTTTCAAAGATGGCAATTAGAATGTAACGCTCAATTACAAAGTTTACGTTTAGATCAACAAGTACAAATGTATTTAAGAGAGACTTTAGAAACTTTAGCTTATTAACCATTTGGCAAATATAGCAGGAGTCACTGAGTTAGAAGTAAAATCTTCTTTTCAATTCTATAAGCAATTGGTTTCAGCAGAGAAGTTGAGGGTAAGAGATCTTATCCTCAATTTTTATATTAAAATCAAAAATTGTTAGACTTTCCCAAACCGACGTTCTCTTTGTTGATAAACAGATATAGCCCGATGAAACTCACTGCGATCGAAATCAGGCCAGAGAGTATCAGTAATATAAATTTCACCATAAGCCATTTGCCAAAGTAAGAAATTTGATAATCGCATTTCCCCACTAGTACGAATTAATAAATCTGGATCTGCTATTCCGGCCGTATATAAATGGGCTTCAAATACCTCTTCAGAGATATCATCAGGGTTTAAAGAACCTTCCTTAACCTTTTGGGCAATTGCCCGACAAGCTTGTAAGATTTCCTGTCTACCTCCATAATTAGTAGCTATGGTAAACCGGATACTATAATTATCCTTAGTTTCTGCCATAGAACGGGAAATTTCCCTCTGAAGAGCTTGTGGTAAAGCCGATAAATTGCCAACAAACTGAATTTGCACATTTTCCTCTACCATTTCCCGCAGTTCTTGTCGTAAAACCCGCTGGAATAGATTCATTAAAAATTCCACTTCCTCCTGTGGTCTTTTCCAATTTTCCGTTGAAAAAGCATAGGCCGTTAGTGCTTTAATTCCCCAGTCCTTACAACAGTGAAGTAAATCCTTGAGAGCATCCACACCAGCTTTATGACCCATAATCCGGGGTAAACCTTGACGTTGTGCCCATCGGCCATTACCATCCATAATTACCGCAACGTGCTGGGGTAGTGATTCTCTGTTTAAGTCAAGGGGTAAATGTTGCAATTCAGTTTGTTGTGGTTTCATTTTTTATCTTGAGAAGCGGTCGTATCCCTACGGGGAAATAAGCTACGGGTAGCGTGTCGAAGACAAGGTAATCCAGGTAATCGGGAAATTAGTCTTAGTGATTGATTACCAAGCTGACGAACTAAACTCACAAGACCAGGAGCTACAGCTTCCCGATCTACAGTTGGAGAAAATCGAGCCTCTAAAGACTCTTTGAGCTTTTTAATAGTTAGTGGTCTATAGAGAGTTCCCTGTTCCGCTAGGGAAATAGAACCCGTTTCTTCAGATACAACGACACAAATACAGTTTTCGACTCTTTCAGTAATTCCCATGGCTGCCCGATGGCGTGTTCCCAACTGACGCGAGGCTGTACGCCCTGACAGTGGTAAAATTATCCCTGATGATACAATGCGTGAACCACGAATTAACGTTGCCCCATCATGTAACAGGGTTTTGGGTTGAAAAATAGTTTGGATCAATTCTTTAGACACTTCGGCATTTAGCTTGACCCCTGGGACGGAAAAATCTTGCTCTTCAATAGGTCCTGTGGTTTCTAAAATTAGTAAAGCGCCAATTCGGTTTTTTGATAACTCTTTAACTGCATCAACAATTTCATCAATTACACTATCCGATTTAGGAATCGCGCTGGCGTTATTGCGAAATAACTGCCAAAATTCACCACGTCCCAATTGTTCCAAAAAGCGGCGAAATTCTGATTGAAGTGCTACAGCCATAGCCACAGCACAGCCAATCACTAATTTTTCCAGGACAAAATTTAGCAGTGGTAATCCTAATTTGCCACTGAGTGCCGAGCAGAGCATTAAGATTATAAATCCTCGCACCATCCATAACGTGCGCCGTTCACTAATAATTACCAGGATCATGTATGTTAGTGCCAGAACTAACATCATATCCAGAGTCCCAAGGAGCAAGGACTGCGACCAATCTCCCAGGTTTATCAGCCATTGCTTCCACCAATCTCTCATGACATCTGGATTCTTATAGTCATTTGTCAGTTGTCATTTGTCAGTTGTCATTTGTCAGTTGTCATTTGTGATTTGTGATTTTTTAACCACTGACCACTGACAACTGACTAGGAACTATTTAAGTCTTTCCGGTAGGCAATCTTGTCGAATCAGGTCTTGATATGTTTCGCGCTGCAAAATTAAATTTGCTTCGCCATTTGCCACGACAACCGCCGCCGGTCGAGGAAGACGATTGTAATTAGATGCCATACTGTAATTGTATGCACCAGTTCCCATAACTACGAGAATATCATTTGGTTCAGTTTTTGGCAGTTGGGCATTTTTAATCAGAATATCTCCTGATTCGCAATGTTTACCAGCCAATGTCACTGTTTCCGTACAAGGAATAGACATTTTATTAGCCACTACTGCCCGATAAACTGATTGGTAGGTTATGGGACGGGGATTGTCTGACATTCCACCATCAATGGCTACGTAGGTACGAATTTCGGGAATGACTTTAGAAGTACCAACAGTATAAGCAGTAACACAAGATGTAGCAATGAGCGATCGCCCTGGTTCACAGAGTAACTTTGGTAAAGGCAAATTTTCTGATAAACAAGCGGCTTGTACTACTTCACAAATCGCCTTTGACCATTCCACAATACTAGGGGGATCATCGGATTCTGTATATTTAATCCCTAAACCACCACCAACATTTAATTCGGTTATTTTTAAGTTATGTTTAGCCGCATCTCTCAACCACTGCACCATGACAGCAGCCAAATCTCTATGTGGTTGACGTTCAAAAATTTGTGAACCAATATGAGCGTGTAACCCCACACAGTTTAAACTGGGCTGTTTACTCACAAAAGCAAATACCCTTTGTAAATCATTGGGGTCAAAACCAAATTTACTATCTAAATGTCCAGTGCGAATATATTCATGAGTATGGCATTCTATTCCCGGTGTTAAGCGTAGCATGATCCGAATGGGCGCAAGGAAATACTTTTCTGTTTTCTCCTCTGCTATATTTACCAGTAAGTCCAACTCGTGCCAGTTATCCGCTACAATAGTGCAGCCAGACTCAATTGCTAAAACTAACTCATCACGAGATTTGTTATTTCCATGTAAGTAAATTTTATGAGGACTCATACCTGCACTTACCGCAGTATAAAGTTCGCCACCAGATACCACATCAATTCCTAACCCTTCTGAGGCAACAATGGCACAAACTGCTAGACAATTCCACGCCTTAGAGGCATAAAGTACCTGAGATTCTCCTTGATAGTATTCTTTAAAGGTATCTCGATATTGTCTACAAGCTGTCCGCAGGGTTTCCTCATCTAAAATATACAAAGGTGAACCAAATTGTTCAACTAGGGTTGTTACATCACACTCACCGATTTCTAGGTTGTCATGATGATTAACTCTAGCTGTCAAGGGTAAGAGTTGTTGGTTGGGGGAAATATCAGCACTGTTGCCATTTTTTGGCTGTAAATATTGACGGCCAGAAAGTTCAACTTCGACGGGGTGAGTCAATACCATAACTAATAAGAGTTGTCTTTGTGAAAAATCAGGGCATGAGTATATGTCCTCATCTCCAGTTTACCCTCTCATTGCTAATGGGTAATGGGTAATGGATAATTAACCTTCTTCAATCCTCGAAAACTGTGATTTCATCTGACTTAAAAATTCAATCTTTAACCACGGACAATTTAACTGAACTGTTAGAACTGGATAAAGCCTGTTTTGACGGTTTGTGGACTATGCAAGGCTACCTCCGGGAGTTAGAAAGTCCTAATAGTCATTTTTTGGGTTTATTTTCACCTTTTAATCACTCTGAACTGTTAGGAATGGGGTGCTTTTGGTCAATTTTAGAAGAAGCACACATTACAATTTTGGCAGTTCATCCCCAATATCATGGTCAAGGACTAGGAAAAGCTTTATTGTACTCCCTACTGCGAACTGCTACCGATCTTGGTTTGGAGAGGGCTACACTGGAAGTCCGCGATTCTAACCTCGTTGCGATTTCTTTGTATGAGAAGTTTGGGTTCAAAACTGCGGGAAAACGACGGGGTTATTACAAAGATAACAATGAGGACGCTTTGATTCTTTGGCTTTCTGAACTACAGCAGCCACATTTTCTCAAAAATCTGGATCAATGGGCCAGTCTAATGAATTCACCCTTCTAGATTCCCATTGACAACTGGGGAATAGGGAATAGGTAAGAGACTTGAGGATAAGGTCGCCTATAGAAAGATATTTATTTTTCTCTTACCACTGACAACTGACAACTGACAACTGACAACCGACTAATCTTCCAATGATTGGGCTTGAACTTCAACCGCTGTCACATCAATTGTTCCTTCTGGTGTGAAGCGTTGAAATTGACTGTTTTTGACTAACAATGGTTCACCACAGTTAGTACACTGTGTTTGACTATTGTTTAAACCTGTTAATTCATATCCACATACAGGACACTGACCACTCACCAGATTCTTTTGTAACCACCAGCGAAACCCGAAAAATGCTACCACAGGTAAAAAAAACAATAAACCCAAAATAATTACTAAGGAATTAACTAACCAGCCCAAACCTAATGATGCTAATAACCAGGTAATTGCTAACAGGGTCAGCCAAGGGCGGATTTTTTCAAAATTGAATTGCAAGTTTTTAAAGGTCATGTCTCAAATTTGTGCTGCTGACCCTAGGATAGCGATTTTCATTGTTGGTTATACAACAAGCTTACTTGTGAAGTCATAATACAGGTATTAGCTAGACGAAAATAAAATATTATTCTTCTTTAAAAAGTTTTTTAGCTTCCTCTGATGATAACAAACATCACACAATTACTGTAAGCTCTAGCTATAATCACTTTAACTTTTGATTTTTGACTTTTAAAAGCCGATTAGCTGACTAATTTCTAATGTTGTTTTTCTTCTAAACAATACTTAACAATCAACAGGCAATTTCTACTATCTGAATCGCGTTGATATACAACTTTATCAGCCAAGCGACGGAGTAAAAACCATCCATATCCACCGACTTGTAGAGTCCCTGGTTCTGGTTCAGTAATGACATCAGGATTAAATGGTTTTCCATAATCCCAAATTCTTATTTCCAGTTTATCAATCCATAAACTGACTTGAATTTCTATAGTTGTTTCCGGTGGTAAAGCATGATGAGCATGACGGACTGCATTGGTAAAGCCTTCTGCTAATGCTAGATTGAGACGATAAAGTTGGCTGTCTGACCAGCCATATTTCGGTAAATATTGCTGACAGAATTCTTCAAACCATTGTTGCACTGGGTTTAAGAGCTTAAGATCGCTCCTTACTGTCCGATGGTCTTGCTGCACTATGCTACGCATTGACCTTAACTCGAATAGAAAGTAGTTTTTTTGTAATTTGAGAATTTCACATCCGGAAATAGTCATGATGAGGTTGGATATCTTTCCGCAATTCCCGTTTAGTTAACGTCTGTTGATCTTCAAAAGTATATCTCCTTTAAAATATCAGTAGCAATTAGACCATCAATAATTGCGGCTATTTGCTGATTAGATATTGTCCTGCATACACTCTTGAAAATCACAGACGTTACCAGATTTAATTTTAACTGTAACTACCTTAGAACAATCCTAAAGTCAAGGATTTGTCTAATGGGAGAGCAGCACCAATACCTAGCCAAATAGTAACAAGAGTACCAAACAAAAATACTGTTGTTGCTACAGGGCGACGGAAAGGATTTTGGAACTTATTCACATTTTCCAAAAAGGGAACGAGAATTAATCCCAAGGGTACGGAAGCCATTGCTAACACACCTAATAATTTATTGGGTAGTGAGCGAAGAATTTGGAATACAGGATACAAGTACCACTCTGGCAAAATTTCCAAAGGAGTAGCAAAAGGATTAGCGGGTTCACCAATCATCGCGGGGTCTAGAACTGCTAGAGCGACAATACAGGCGAAAGAACCCATAATTACAACTGGGAATATATAGAGTAAATCATTGGGCCAAGCAGGTTCACCATAGTAATTGTGACCCATACCTTGGGCAAGTTTAGCTCTTAATTTGGGATCGCTCAGATCCGGTTTTTTTTGCGTTGACATTTCTAAATGCGCTCTCCGGCTGAAGTGAAGTTAAAGCATTGGTGAAAGCTATCAGCTATACAACTAGCTCAAGTTTCCGTTAGTAGTTTAGGTCTACAACTTACAATTTATGTTCTCTCAGTTTAAAACAAACTACGATGATCTGGAAACACAAGTTATGCCTGTTTGCTAATAACTTTGATTACAAAGGTCCAGAAATACCTTGTTTGCGAATCATCAAGAAGTGGAACAACATGAAGACAGCAATTAACCAAGGAAGAACAAAGGTGTGGGCACTATAGTAGCGGGTAAGTGTCGCTTGACCAACACTAGAACCTCCACGGAGTAAATCGGAGATGAGAACACCGACTACGGGAATTGCTTCTGGTACACCACTAACAATTTTTACAGCCCAGTAACCAACTTGATCCCAAGGGAGAGAGTATCCTGTTACACCAAAGGAAACGGTGATTACGGCGAGAATTACACCACTGATCCAGGTTAATTCACGGGGCTTTTTGAAGCCACCGGTTAGATAAACGCGGAATGTGTGGAGAATCATCATTAATACCATCATGCTGGCTGACCAGCGGTGAATGGAGCGAATTAACCAACCGAAGTTGACTTCATTCATGATGTACTCGACAGAGGAGAAAGCTTCAGCAACTGTAGGTTTGTAGTAGAATGTCATCGCAAATCCAGTGGCGAATTGGATCAGGAAACATACTAGGGTAATTCCACCTAAACAGTAGAAGATGTTAACGTGGGGAGGAACATATTTGGTGGTGATATCATCAGCAATTTCTTGGAGATCCAAGCGTTCCTCAAACCAGTCATAGACGTTAGCCATACAATCTTAAGGTCCTAAAAATAGATTGCGGTTGATAAGTTTTGTTATGCGAACTGTAGTCAATTATGACTACTCAACTAACCTCAGTTAGAGGGTTTGCTTCTCGCTTCGTCCAAATGGGTTTCTATTTGTCCACGAGCGTCAATTTGGGTGTAACTCACCCTATTTTTAGGAAATCTTCCTGTTTTTCGTCTTTGCTAGTCAACGCTAACAATGTTGACTCCAAAGAAGATTTTATCGTTGATCAGGAAGAATGGACATCTCTTGACACTCTCCGGTCTAAGGACGCGGAGATTCTTGGTTCAACGAGTCCACTTAAACTAAACCCCTTACGGTATCTAGTTTAGAGGTGGTTCTCTCCTCAAGCTTTAACTTCCGGTATGCCCTACCGTAGTTGGATGACTCCAAATTTTGTTTGAGTTTAAATGCTAGTCCTCATAAATTTGGACTGGCAACTTTATGAGAAGAATGCACTTCTTCTATAAAAAAAGTAACATAGTCGAGAGATAGATTTCATCAGCAACTGAGCATTACAGAAAGTTTTAGGGAATTTGAGTCTGAGATGGCACTAAAATTAGGGTTCGTTAACAAGCGGGTTTGGCGGCTAGGATGTTTACTACTATTGCTTTTTTCCCTGGTATTTGGAGGATATATTTCTCCAGCTTCAGCTTTAACGCGGGAACAGAAGCTAGTTTATGAAGTGTGGCGAATTGTTAACCGTTCTTATCTGGATGGGACTTTTAACCATCAAAACTGGCTTGATGTCCGACAAAAGGCGCTAAAAAGTCGTTTTCCCAACCAGGAAGCCGCTTATACCACAATTCAGGATATGCTTAAGACCTTGGATGATCCTTTTACTCGTTTTCTTGAACCTGAGAAATACCGCAGTTTGCAGGTTAGCACTTCTGGAGAATTAATTGGTGTGGGTTTACAAATTGCTCTCAATTCCCGTGGTGGACTGGAAGTAATTACACCTATTGAAAATTCTCCAGCCGAGAAAGCGGGTTTAAAACCACGCGATCGCATTTTGAAGATTGAGGGTTTATCCACAGAGAATCTAACTCTTGATGAAGCAGCAACACGGCTAAGGGGACCCCTGGGCAGCGTTGTTACGGTTTTAATTGGCAGAGAAGGAGAAAAGGATATAGAAGTTATTTTGGTGCGCGATCGCATTACTCTTAATCCTGTTGTATCTGATTTACGATTATCCTCCCAAGGTGACAAAATTGGCTATCTTCGTCTGAGTCAATTTAATGCCAATGCGGTTACTGAATTGGCTCAGGCTATTTCTATTTTAGAAAAAAAAGGCGCGTCTGCCTATATTCTTGATTTAAGAAATAATCCGGGTGGCCTCTTGCAAGCCGGAATTGAGATCTCTCGTTTATGGCTAGAATCAGGCACAATCGTTTATACTGCCAATCGTCAAGGTATTCAAGGCACTTATGAGGCTTTTGGTCCGGCTCTCACAAAAGATCCTTTAGTAATTCTAGTTAATCAAGGAACTGCCAGCGCCAGCGAAATTCTAGCCGGTGCATTGCAAGATAATCATCGTGGCCAGTTAGTTGGGGAAACTACCTTTGGTAAAGGTTTAATTCAATCTTTGTTTGAATTATCCGATGGTTCTGGTTTAGCGGTGACAATTGCTAAATATGAAACTCCCAACCATCGAGATATTAACAAATTGGGAATTAAGCCAGATCAAATTATTCCCCAACCAGCAATTAACCGTGAACAAATCGGCACAAAGGCAGATGTTCAATATCAAGGGGCTATAGAACTTTTGAGTAAGAATTTGGTAATGGGTAATGGGTAATTCGTAATTCGTAATTCGTAATTGGTAATTGGTAGGAATTTCTTTCCCTATTCCCTCTTAACTGTCACCTGTCACCTAAATTCAAATTGTTGATTTTTTCGTAAGCGTGGTCTATACAGGTTTTACCTCTGAGGTAGCCTGTATTAGCACCGGGGCATAAATAAGTTAAAGTTTGTGTTGTAAAGCGATCGCTCAAAGACTGAATGCTTTTAAGTTGTCGTGGCCAATGAAAAGTTTTATACGTACGTATTGGCACAGGTTCACCATATTGGTTAGGAAGTAAATGCCGTCCAGAAAATAACACGCCTTCAAATTCACGATAGTATAGACATGATGAGCCTGGAGAATGGCCGGGTGTCCAAATTATTTCTATTGTGTCATCAAGAGTAAACTGATCAGTAAAAGTGGTAAGAGTTAAACCCGGCAATAAATAAGCCTCTTGTTCTTGAATCAAAATTTCGCAATTTAAGATCTGTTGATATTCTGCGGCCTTACCAATAGCACCACGATGACTGATAAAAAACCATTTGACTCCCCCATACAAGGACAAAAAATCCCGGTTTGTCTGTTCTAAAGCTGGGCAATCTATGAGAACATTCCCTTCATTTCTAACAATGAAGTAGGATGTCCCTCCTAAAGTGTCCCGATTCGGTGGAAAGGCAAAAATACTGTTAGGTGTCAAAATCAGAGGATTTTCCGCCGTTGACGTGGTTTTTGCCAATATAGAACGCGGTGGTTTAGTTTTGTGAATGGACTGTTGAGGCAAAAACGACATAAATGAAAAAACTAAGGTAATAGCAATGGTAAACAATCAGGTTACAGTGTATTTACTATGACTGTGAACTGTGATAGAAAAGTTAAGGTGTACACTCTTGTTTATGATCAAAATCTGTAACAGAAATTACAGATAAGGCATCCTATCAAATATAGTGAAAATAATATGGCATTTTGGTTTCTCCTTGTTCTGGGGTTATTGACTTATTTAATGATGCAATACAGTGTTGCACGAGCAACAAGAACCCCTGTGTGGTTGTTGTGGTTGGTTTTAATGACACCTGCATTTATCTTAACTGGTTTGACACTGATATATGGTGTCAAACAAGCTCCTCCATCAGCCCTAATTCCTTTGGTAGCAGTGGTTTCAGTGGGTTGTTTATTATTATATTGGTTATTGTTTAATAGGGGACGAGAATTGCCTATAGATCCACAAAATCAATCTGAAGAAAATCAAGGACAATTAAATAATAATTCGACGGTCGAAACACCAATCCGCCCTATTAACTTAGCAGAAGAAACCCAACTACGAAATTGTTTTCCCTGGTCTGTATATTACGTTCAAAATATTGAATATCGCCCCCAAGCGATAATTTTTCGGGGACAGTTACGAACTACTTCTAGTAATGCTTACGAGCAAATTAAGGTTAATATTGAGAGGCAATTTGGCGATCGCTTTTTAGTCATATTTCAAGAAGGAATAAATGGTAAACCCTTTTTTGTTTTAGTTCCTAATCCTCAAGCAGTTAAACAAAATAACCAACAGGAATCGGAAAAAATTACTCAACCAGGCTTAGCATTCCTATTGTTAGTAGCAACTTTATTTAGCACTACTTTTGTGGGCTGGAAATTTGCGGGTCTTCAATTTACACAACTGGAATCTGATTTCAGATTATTTTTCCATGGTTTACCTTATGCTTTAGGTTTAATGACTATTTTAGGTTCTCATGAACTAGGTCATTATTTAACAGCAAGATTTTATAAAATTCGCTCCACTTTACCTTATTTTATTCCCGTACCTTTTTTCTTAGGAACATTTGGGGCTTTTATTAAAATACGCAGTCCCATACCTCACCGCAAAGCTTTATTTGATGTGAGTATTGCTGGACCTCTAGCGGGATTTATAGTAACTATACCTTTATTGATATGGGGTTTAGCTCATTCACAAATAGTGGCTTTACCGGATAAAGTTGGAATTTTAAATCTTCATGCACTTAATCCTAAATACTCTATTTTATTAGCTTTACTCTCAAAATTAGCTTTAGGAAGTGAATTAACTGCAAAATCTGCTATTGATTTACATCCAATTGCTATAGCAGGTTTCCTAGGATTAATCGTCACAGCTTTAAATTTGATGCCCGTGGGACAATTAGATGGTGGTCACATTATTCATGCTATGTTTGGACAACGTACTGCTGTTTTCATTGGTCAAATTACCAGATTATTATTACTCATACTTGCGTTGATTAGGGAAGAATTTTTACTATGGGCAATTATTTTATTATTCATTCCCTTAGTTGATGAACCTGCTTTAAATGATGTCACGGAATTAGATAATCAACGGGATTTTATGGGATTAATGTCCATGGCTTTGTTATTATTAATTATTTTACCATTACCTCAATTTCTAGCTAAATTATTGCAGATTTAGCATTAACAAAGTCTATGCGTCAGAGAACACATAATCAGATGGTTTCCCCAACGCATAATATTTTTAACAAATCTTCACGTAACTTGTCCTAACCACTAATTAGCTTTGATCTAACTTCAATACAGCCATAAAAGCCTCCTGGGGTACATCTACAGTCCCCACGGCCTTCATCCGTTTTTTACCCTTAGCTTGCTTCTGCAATAGTTTTTTCTTCCGGCTAATGTCCCCACCATAGCACTTAGCGAGGACATCCTTCCGCATTGCTGGTATCTGTTCACTAGCAATGACTTTTGCACCAATAGCAGCTTGAATCGGGACTTTGAATTGATGACGGGGAATGAGTTCTTTGAGTTTTTCCGCCATTGCTCTACCGACATTGTAGGCTTTATCCCTATGGACAATCATGGCTAAGGAATCCACAGGATCACCGTTAATGAGAATATCCAATTTTACCAAAGGATTTTCTCGGTAGCCAATTAGATGATATTCCATACTGGCATAACCGCGAGAACGGGATTTCATTTGATCAAAAAAGTCGGTGACAACTTCCGCTAGGGGTAACTCATAAGTGAGTGTCGTCCGTCCTTGGGTGAGATATTTCATATCTTTGAAGATTCCCCGTCGGTTTTGAGACAACTCCATTAAAGAACCAACGTAGATTTCTGGAGTAATCATTTCTACTTTGACATAGGGCTCTTCAATTCTATCGCGCTCATTGGGTCCGGGTAAGCGACTAGGATTATCAATGTAGAGTTCTTCACCCTTGTTGGTGACAACTTTGTAAACCACTGAGGGGGCGGTAATGATTAAATCTAGGTTATACTCACGTTCTAGACGCTCCTGGACAATTTCCATGTGCAGCAATCCCAAAAACCCGCAACGGAATCCAAAACCCATGGCACTAGAGGTTTCTGGCTCATACTGTAATGCAGCATCATTGAGTTCCAGTTTTTCTAAAGCTTCCCGCAAGTCTTCAAACTGGTCTGCGTCTATGGGGAACATCCCACAAAATACCATGGGGTTAGCTTCGGCATAACCTGGTAAAGCTTCTGTGGCTTTGTTTTTGCATAGGGTAATGGTGTCTCCTACTCTAGCATCACCTACGGCTTTAATGGCTGCGGCAAAATAACCTACTTCTCCAGCATGAAGTTCTTCAACTTGCTTTTGAGTGGGACAGAGAATGCCTAATTCATCAATGACATATTCTTTCTCTGAGGCCATTAAGTAGACGCGATCGCCTTTTTTTACAGTGCCATCCATGACACGGAAATAAACAATTACACCTCTGTAACTATCATAGTAACTATCAAAAATCAAGGCTCGCAAGCTATCATTGATGGTGTTGGCTGGTGGGGGAACTCGTTGGACAATTGTTTCTAATATCTCACTAATGCCAATTCCCTCTTTCGCTGAGGCTAAAATTGCCCCACTACAATCTAAACCAATAATTTCTTCAATTTCGCCAATTACTCGTTCTGGTTCTGCTCCTGGCAAATCAATTTTATTTAAAACAGGGATAATTTCCAGATTACTTTCTAGGGCTAAATAGACATTTGCTAATGTTTGCGCCTCTACACCTTGGGACGCATCCACAACCAATAACGCTCCTTCACAAGCTAAAAGGGAACGGGAGACTTCATAGGAAAAATCTACGTGACCGGGAGTATCAATTAAATTAAGAACGTACTGCTGACCATCTTTAGCAGTATAATTCATCCGGGCAGCTTGCAGCTTAATTGTAATGCCGCGCTCCCGTTCTAAATCCATGTTATCAAGAAACTGCTCTTTCATCTGTCTATCTTCTACAGTCCCAGTCGCCTGTAGTAAACGATCTGCGAGAGTTGATTTCCCGTGATCAATGTGAGCAATAATACAAAAATTGCGAATGCGAGCTGCGGGAACGTCAGTCATATACTATCTTTGCTCTAAAGCAAGCCAAAATGAAAGCTATTTACTTCATGTATTTTAATGCTTTCTGCGGTAATAAGGCAAAGGGCAAGGAAGAGGTAATCAGATAAAATTAATTACACTGGTTATTTTTCTGTTTTATGTTCAGTATAAAATTGTGAGAATACTAATAGGGTAATAGGGTTTGAGGATTTTGGTGCGGGTATTGCTGTGATGACAACTTACGTTATTGTTTAAAATCTATTTCCAACTCCCGGTATTTATGACTTAGCAGCTTACAATTAAATAGACCGAACTATAAATATCATAACTGCTTGACGGCACTTTCAATAAAACTATTTCAGAGTATTTAAACCCATGAATATGCAAGAACAACCTAAAAGTACAGATAACAAACGCGCTGACAAGACAGAAATCGCTCTCAATCTAGATTCAGAATTAATAGAGCAAATTCAACATCTTACTAATGATCCTAGTAAGGTGATTGAGGTGGCTGTCCGTCAGTGGTTACGGGGTGATTTCACCAGAGATGATGAGTTAACACGGGCTCCTCTACGGACACCTGTTCCCCCCCGTGGTGAGTGGAATGATTAAATCACTGTATCAAAAACCATTGATGGGTTAAAATTTTGGGGAATGGGGAATTAATGGCTATCAATAGAATTAATTTCTTGTAAAGTTTGCCACCCTGCGTACCACTGGGAATTATCTTGTAATAATTTAGCATTTAACCAAAAGCGTACTTGGGGATCACAAGCTGCTACCATTTCCGCATATACCCATTTACCCTGATTTTTACGGTTAACAACCTGAAAATGTCTCCAGCCATCAACTTTCTGTTGTGCTGTCCATTTAGAACCTAATAAGTAGGGAAATTTTTGTTTTTTAGTCATTTGTTCAGTGGTCGGTGGTCATTTGTCAGTGGTCGGTGGTTAGTTGTTAGCTACCAATTCCTATTAAGTTTTATATCAGGGATTTTATAATTTAATAAATATTTACTAATCAATAGGTAAGGATAACTATGGGAAGAGGGATCTCTAATAAAATTCCTTTATTGCCAATTTTACTTCTTGATTAAAACTGCTGATCGATCTGCATTCCAATATCTCATCTTTACTTACAACCTATTGCTGACAAGGGTTTTCTGGTTGCAAATACCCTAAATACTCCCAATATCCTCAATAACAACGCCATAAGCAAATATTATGGAATCAATAAATTTTTATTTATTATATTTTTTTGTCTTTTGAAACTATTTTTATAAAAATGGTTTTATAAAACCTTAAAAATATAATTTTTTAGTTTTTTTAGAACAATTATTAAGTTAATAGATTAAAAATAGTAGATTTATTTCCATAAATGGCTAATATCACCATTTTTCAGATTATAGACCCCTTTTCTTTTGAGGGGATTTAGACAATAATTGGACTTACATAGCTCACAAGTTGCCGAATCAATTTGGAAACAAAGGGTTTGTAAAGAAACTATAAGAGAGGAAAAACAATGAAACTAGCAGTTTACGGAAAAGGTGGAATTGGCAAATCTACAACCAGTTGTAATATCTCTGTGGCTCTAGCTAAACGGGGTAAGAAGGTGCTACAAATTGGTTGTGACCCCAAACATGACAGTACCTTTACTTTGACCGGGTTTTTGATTCCTACGATCATTGATACCTTGCAAGAAAAAGATTATCACTACGAAGATGTTTGGCCAGAGGACGTAATTTACAAAGGCTATGGTGGTGTTGATTGCGTTGAAGCAGGTGGACCTCCAGCAGGTGCTGGTTGTGGTGGTTATGTAGTTGGGGAAACAGTCAAATTATTAAAAGAACTTAATGCTTTTGATGAATACGATGTAATTTTATTTGATGTACTTGGTGACGTTGTTTGTGGTGGCTTTGCAGCACCGTTAAATTATGCGGATTATTGCCTAATTGTTACAGATAATGGCTTTGATGCCCTGTTCGCTGCTAACAGGATTGCGGCTTCCGTGCGGGAAAAAGCTCGGACTCACCCCTTGCGTTTAGCGGGGTTAATCGGTAATCGTACTTCCAAGCGCGACCTGATTGAGAAATATATAGAAGCAGTGCCCATGCCTGTTTTAGAGGTATTACCTTTGATTGAGGATATCCGCGTTTCGCGGGTTAAAGGTAAAACTTTATTTGAAATGGCAGAGTCAGATCCTTCTCTGAGCTATGTTTGCGACTATTACCTGAATATTGCTGATCAAATTCTCGCTCAACCGGAAGGTGTTGTTCCCAATGACTCTCCTGACCGTGAACTTTTCTCACTATTATCAGATTTTTATCTCAATCCAGTAAAAGTTAAGGCCACAAATGCAGAAGAGGAATTAGACTTGATGATTGTATAAAACCTTTTACCTCTCAGGATGGATTTATGGCTTTCTTTGATAGTTTTACAGATTCGATCAAACAAAAGTGGTTGCAATTCTTTCAGGCAAATCGTGAATGGATTGTACTCCAGATGACTGTTGAATCAGTTTATACGCCTGATGGTGGCAAGCGTCCCTCTTCTTACCTCATCCTGGGAGTCATCAATGCTCTAGAACCGAAATTAGCCCAGCTAATGTTCCCCTTTGCTAAATTGAATCCTGATGCGGATACTTTGATTGAAGTTCTGAATTTACATTTTGACCCCGATATTGCCTTGGGTAATCGTCTTAGCCCCACTGTAGAGCCAGAAATTTACTCCGGTGAAATGTCTGTGGTTAAGGCAGATGTCTCTGAACCAACACCAGCTACCAATTCTAGTGACTTGAACGAGAAAAACAAGTCAGAAGCTAGTTGGGCGGCAGTAGAAGATAATTATGGCTTTGATGATGTTTCTTTATCTCAAGATATTGTTAGTGACTCAGAAGTGTTATCTAGTCCAGAGGTAATAGGTGATTTCGGTCATGTCTCTTTTAATGTTAATGATTTAACTGATGAAAGCGATAATCAGGGATTTGATAGCTTAAATTTAGTGGGTGAAAGTTCTTTTGAGGAAATAGATGAAAGTGATTTTAGTAGGCTGAATCTATCTGAAGAAACTGGATTTGATAATTTAGTTTCGGATGTATGGGGCGATGAAAATTCGTTGCTGACTGGTGAGGAAAGTTCGGAAGGACTGACATCTGAGGTTTTTGATGAATCAGAAATGGATCGTCTCTTCCCTAAACATTAATTGTTGAAAACAGGTGACAGGTGACAGGTGACAGATGGGAGTTACCAATCACCAATCATCTGCTTTACAAGCTAAAAAAATTTCAGAGGAGAATATTAATATGACTGTTGCTCAACAGCCAGAAGCTTTAAATTTTGAATGTGAAACCGGAAATTATCACACTTTTTGCCCGATTAGTTGTGTGGCTTGGTTATATCAAAAGATTGAAGATAGTTTCTTTTTAGTTATTGGCACAAAAACCTGCGGTTACTTCCTGCAAAATGCCATGGGGGTGATGATTTTTGCTGAACCTCGCTATGCTATGGCTGAATTAGAAGAAGGGGATATTTCGGCACAATTAAATGATTATGAAGAATTAAAACGATTGTGCCAGCAAATTAAACGCGATCGCAATCCCAGTGTAATTGTCTGGATTGGTACTTGCACTACGGAAATTATTAAAACCGATTTGGAAGGTTTAGCACCTAAGTTAGAAGCGGAAATTGGTATTCCTATTGTTGTGGCTCGTGCTAACGGCCTCGACTACGCATTTACCCAAGGAGAGGACACTGTGTTAGCCGCTATGGCTCATCGTTGTCCTGAAAAGTCTCCTATATCGGAAACTGAAAAAGGCGAGCGTAACGCCATTCAGAAGCTGATGAATTTCGGTAAGAAGAAAGAAGATGTAGCCCAAGATGAATCTGAGTATGTAAATCATACACCTTTGGTGCTGTTTGGTTCTTTACCTGACCCAGTAGTTACACAATTAACTTTGGAATTGAAGAAGCAAGGTATAAAGGTTTCTGGGTGGCTACCGGCAAAACGGTTTACAGAATTACCAGTAATTGAAGAAGGGTATTATGTTGCTGGTGTTAATCCTTTCCTCAGCCGTACCGCTACAACTTTGATGCGTCGTCGCAAGTGTAAACTCATAGGCGCGCCATTCCCCATTGGTCCTGACGGAACACGGGCTTGGGTAGAAAAAATCTGCTCTGTGTTTGGAATTACACCCCAGGGTTTAGATGCAAGAGAAGCGCAAATGTGGGAAAATTTAGAAGAATACGTGCGATTAATTCGCGGTAAATCTGTGTTTTTCATGGGCGATAATTTATTAGAAATTTCCCTAGCGCGGTTCTTGGTTCGTTGTGGTATGACTGTTCAAGAAATTGGGATTCCTTACATGGATAAACGCTATCAAGCTGCGGAATTAGCTTTGTTAGAAAAAACTTGTCAGGAAATGGGTTCTCCTTTACCAACTATTATGGAAAAGCCTGATAATTACAATCAAGTGCAACGGATTTATGAGTTGAAACCTGATTTGGTTATTACTGGTATGGCTCATGCTAATCCTCTGGAAGCACGAGGTATTAATACTAAGTGGTCTGTGGAGTTTACCTTTGCACAAATTCACGGTTTTGGTAATGCGCGTGATGTTTTGGAGTTGGTAACTCGTCCTTTAAGAAGGAATAATAATTTGAAGGATTTGGGTTGGGATAAGTTGGTAAGAGAAGAAGCGAAGATTTAGTTTTTTCGGAAATATTCAGGACGGGCTTTTGGGTTCGTCCTTTTTTTGTTTTTATCTCACGCAGAGACGCAAAGGAAGAGAACAGGAATTTTAGATTAGTAGATTAGTGTTATATTTTGAAGGTTTGAATTTTATGGATATACTTTAATGTTGATTAGTTTGATTGAGGAATGAAGACATTAATATTTTCATTACATCCTGTTTTTTTAACTTTTAGGACTGCATTATATTTACTTTTAAACGATTTTTTCTTGACTTGAATTTGTGTAGAGTCCAGAGGGCATCTAGTGGTAATTATATAGCAATATTTAGGAACATTTTTATAATCTTGGGATACAACTTTAATTGTATTTTCAATTTGTATAAATGCGTGTTCTACATCAGAACCTTTTAACTCTATATATATTTCAATATAAGGTTCATAGATAATTAATAACCAATCACATTTAACACCTTGAATATCTAAACAGCCGTCTACTTGAACTTTCGTAACTTCTATTAAGTTTTCATTACCAAAAATTATTTTACTACTTTTCTTTTCTTCTATTAAAATATTTTTATGGGTAATTTTTTCAGAACATTTATCTAAATTCACTGATTTTATTCTCCAAATTCAAGTTCTATTAATTTTTCAAAAACTCTACTAAATTCGTTCGATACATCATCAATTATATTTGTATCAATTAAATGGTTTTCTTCATTAATTAAACTTTCAATCATGCCATTTTTGATAGTGTAAGCAGCAATATCATTAATATCTAACATTTGATTTTCTGGAACTATTTTAAATAATTCTCTGAGTAAATCATTTTGTTCAGGTTTTTCTTTTAATACTTTAAGGGTATTTCCTGCTTGAATGAGGTTATTAAAAGCTGTTAATATGTAAGGGCTGTGAGTAGTAATGAAAAATTTATGCTTTTTTTCAGTTATATTAAAAACCTGGCTGATTAAACTTACAATATGTTTTTGTGATGTAGGAAATAAATGTGCTTCAGGTTCTTCTATAATGAAAAGGCGTGTTGTTGAGCTAATAAAAGGCAAAATAGCTAATATAAGTGTCATAGGTAGAGCCTCTTGTTGTCCAGAAGATGAATATGATAAATTAGTCCTTCTGTTTTTGTTCGTTTCGTTAGTGTATAATATCCAGTCCTGATCTTTTTCATAGGAATAATTACCAACTATTATCTGATTAATTAATTCATCAATTGAATCATTTGGTTTTAACAGATGAATAAATTTTCTAAGATGATACAAATTTTTTACTCTTTCATAAGCTGAACCAAATTCTTTTAGAAAATAATCTATGACTATATTTTCTGATAAAAAGGAAAAAATATTATTTTGTAAGTTAGCAAAAAATGACCTGCCAGCAGGGATAAAAGTTACTAAATCAAGACTATTAACATGATTATTTCTCAGAACATATTCAGGAAAGATTGTGTTGTAATATTCTTCAATTATTTTTTCAGGATTATTCTCTGCATATTCAATAGTTTTTTTATCATATTCACTCAGGAGTTTTCTGCGAATTTTAACTAAATATTCAGAATATGTCAGACATAATTTAAACTTTTTATCATCTGATTTTTTGTTGTTTAAAGCTACGGAATAACTATCAAATTCATATAAAATTTGAAACTCCTGATTTTTCCAAGAATATTCAGGAAAGATGATTTTAAAAGTTATAATTATATTTCTATCAAATTCTGCTTTCTTTTGCTTATTCTGGATTGAAGAACGATATTTAATAAAAAAATCTTTAAAGAAATAAACTAATTTGGCAATTACGCTTTTACCACTCGCTTGCTGCCCAATAATAATATTTATCTTGGATAAATTAAATTCAATATCATTGATGTTGAGAAAGTTTTTAATTGTTAGTTTTTCCATAAGTAAAATTGTAGACCTAATAACACATTTGTATTATTGAAATGTAAATTGACAATACATTATACATTATATTTTGCAAATTTAAAATCCGCATAAATATCATTTTTTAATGTATCATCAAATTATACAAACAGCTATCATTCGTAATCATGAACTATATGGGCTCTATCTTGCCAGCGCAATTGGCTATAGAATAGAGATTAATGGTAGTCAAATTCCTCTGCATTATGCTGAAATAAAAGTCACTGGAGATAGATATCATGTCATTCCCCGCACCCGACCTAGCCAATAACTGGCAGTTTACAGAAATATGGGTTGACCCTACCTCTGTACCACCCTATATTTTGATGTTGCTTGGTGATGATAAAAATAATTATTGTATTTTAGATCCTACGGAAAAATACAAAATAGTTTTTGCTTGTTCCAGCTATGAAGAAGCAAAACTTTGGCTACTTGAGGATGAATATGAGCGTGTGGAAGGTCGAGTTTTAGCAGAACAGGTAGCTTAACTTATTTGGGGGTATATATGAACCATCAACTCTATGAACAAGATTTTAATCTGTGGCGAGAAACTCTTATTACACAAATCAAAGAAAAACATTTTCATGATATTGATTGGGAACATTTACTATTAGAACTGGATGATATGGGTAAATCGGAAAAACGGTCTTTTTTGAGTAATTTAACAATTTTAATTGCTCACTTACTTAAATTAACTGTTCAATCTGATGCTCCTGAAATGATGAAAGTAAGTTGGTACAGTTCTGTTACTGAACATCGCTTTAGAATTAAAAAAGATTTACAAGAAAATCCTTCTTTTAAAAATTATCTGCATGAGGTAATTTTGGTAGCTTATGCTGATGCTAAAAAACTGGCAATTAAAGAAAGTAAAAATGCTAAGTTGGGAGTCAGAAAACCAAATGAATTAGAATATCCTCTTGATTTACCTTTTACTTTAGAACAGTTATTAGATGAGGATTTTTATGGAGATATAGTTGAATAGTTGGTTGGTTTGGGGAACCGTTTTAACCAGGTAATTCTAAAGGTTGAGAAGGAATAATAAACATTAATTCTGCACCTTCTGGTTTTGGTTCTGTAGATGGTTTTAATTGCAACCATTCATGAAAACTAATTCCTAATTGAGATATTGCTTGTATTTCTGTTTGGTAAGATTCAAATCTGTTGTTAGTTTCAATCATTGCTTCCATTACTTCAAATACTTGAGGAAGTCTTGTAAAAGCTGCTTGTTTTAATTCATCGTGATTTGGACCAAACCACCCACCTTGAACTTCGATACGATCTAAAATTGCTGGTGGTAATGAATCTATCCATTGTGTATGATCTTTGGCAATTTTAAATAGATTGTTACGTTGATTTTCAAATACAGCATTTTCATCTAAATCCGATAGCTGAAATTGCTGCATTTGCCCCTGAAGCAATTAAGTCAAATAAACCCGTAATAGGATCAAGTACATCTGGTATCACTGGAGGAGGAAAGGAGTAATCTGGAGGAGCAACTGAATTAGTGTCTCGCAACCAAGTTAAAATTTTCTTGCTTGTTACATCCCGAATTACACCCCCAACCCGTTCAAAAGTTCCATCTTGTAAGCCTTTAGCAACCCAATCTGCTAATAGAAAGGTAACTTGAATTGGTAAACTCATAATTTTTTCCTGGTTATAAAAACTTCAGCAGCATTATGTATATAAGTCATGATTGAATTATGGTCCAGAAAACACCGCTTCCTCGATATCTTCCCGACTCAGGGAGTATTTAAATGACCGTTGAATATCTTGATGGTTTTCTCCTGATTGAAGATAGCGAACTGTTATTTGTTCAGTATCTAACCAAAGTTCTGCTTCCCAATTAGCTCGTTGTACACGCCAACAATGTAAATGGGTATCGTCTTGTTGACAACCTTGGTTTTTTAGCCATTGTTCGATTTCTGGTAAAGGATGACTATAAAGGGGCATATTGGCGGGTAGCATAGGCAATTCAACTCAAATCAAAATTATAAAAAATATCGGCTTATTTTAGTGGTGGGAAATTGTATTTAACCAATTGTCTCTCCACGTAGAATAGCTATGGCGATCGCTAATAGCATACAACCAATAATGGTCAACCCCAAAATAAATAATACAAATATTTCTCCAGAGGACAAGGAGCGATCGCTTGCATCCAAATACATTGATTTTGAAAAGTCATAGGGTTTATGTACGGAATGATTTAAATCTGGTGGGGCTTGAATAACGCTAAAACGGGAATACCCAATTTTTAAATCATAGTTTAAGCGTCTTTCTGGATTACTCAGGGTAGCGTAGGCTGTATTGATTTGCTGAAATTGGACAGTAGCAATATTAGCAGGTAATTCTGTCGTGTCTGGATGATAGATTTTACTTAATTCTCTATAAGCGCGACGAATATCAATTACTGATGCTCCTGGATTGAGTCCTAGCAGGGAATAATAGGTAATATTGCTGCTGTGTGGGAATTCCCCATTGTGGTTCACGGTTTTTTGAGTCACTTTGCTCAAATATCTTTTTTTGTATTCTAAGTCTTTTGTGAATAAGAAAGTACAAGAAATGGTAATATTTCCTAACATCAACCCAACCTACACAATGTGTATTATCACTTGTCAGTAACCCAGCCCTAAAGGGACTGAGTTTCCCACTTACCGGGTGTTCTTATGAAATGCCAGGTTCAATATTCAATTCTCTGAGTTTATCTGCTAATTGTTCCGCGCTTTCGGTTGCCTTTTCTACACGTTGCTTTGCTTCTTCTCCACGTTGTTTTGCTTCTTCTCCAAGTTCGTTTGCCTTTTGTGCGCGTTCTTTTGCTTCCTCTGCAAGTTTGCTTTCTTCTTCTGAGCTTTGGTTTGCTTCCTCTGCAAGTTGGGTTTGTTGTACCCCGTATTCTTCTGGTGTTAGCATTATCTTTCCTTATGGCATAAAATAACGTAATTTAGTTCTAAAGCGGGTTCAATATTTTGGATAACCGTCATAACCTATTTTCAGGGTAACAGATCCCGGCGCGTAAAATTCTCTCCCCACGCTGTATCTTTCATCTGTGTTCTTTGATCTTTTCTATAATTTATTCTACCGTTAAATTAAATCAGCCCGTGGTTTAAAAGTTTCTATTTCTCGCAACTTTTCATAAAGTTCCCGTTCTTGGGGTGTAATACTTTTGGGAGTTACTATCTGAATTTCTACCAATTGATCACCTCGTTGACCATTTTCACCAGGGTAGCCCTTATTACCAAGACGGAATCTTTGTCCCGACCTGACACCAGGAGGAATGGTCATTTTCACCGGACCATCAAGGGTAGGCGCTTCGACTTGTCCGCCCAATGTTGCTTCACTGGGAGTTACAGGGACTTGACAAAAGATATTAGTACCTTCTAGCTTAAACAAAGGATGGGGATCGACGGTAATTTTCAAGTATAAATCACCACCACTAATTCCTTGATTTCGCAAGCGAATTGTTTGCCCTGTCACCATAGCCGGGGGCATAGTCACTTCGAGCGATCGCCCATCCTCTAAGCGTATTCTTTCGCTACCACCTTGATAAGCTTTTTCTAAAGGTAAGGTTAATCTAGCTTCAATATCCCGACGGGTAGCACGAGGTGGGGGAGTATTGACCGTATATGCAACTTTAGTTCGTGGACTGCGGAAGGGGTCGCTAGTGGTGGTGTTTTCCGAACTAGTTCTGGGTTCTTTGCGGTTGCTGACACCAATTACCTGATTAACAAAACTCTCAAAATCGTTAAATTGGCTGGGGTCTACTTCTTGACCAGAACGCCCATTAGGGCGGTTATCCCAACCTTTTGGCTTAGGAGTTTGTTTATTGGCAACAAAGCCGTTTTGCTGCCAATAGCGGCTAAATTGATCATATTGCGATCGCCTGCTAGAATCAGAAAGGATTTCATAAGCCTCACCGATGGTTTTAAACTTTTCCTCAGCTTCCTTATTTCCAGGATTCAGGTCAGGATGATATTGTCTAGCTAAACGACGGTAAACCTTTTTAATTTCCTCGCTAGAAGCATCTTTAGAAACTCCTAATATCTCGTAATAATCCCGAAAATTCTGCAAATTTTGCATAATCTGTTAAGTGTTAGTTGTCAGTGGTCAGTGGTCAGTTGTCAGTTGCGCTTCTACTTATGACTGACCCTGCAAATCAAATTATTGGGAAAGATTTTTGAATGTAGATCAAATCAAATATAATTAATCTAAAATCTAAAATCGAGATTATAGCCAATCATCATCATCATCCCAGTTATCTTGATAACTAGGGCGTTTACTGCGAGTGGGACGACCTTCATAATTGGGAGAACGACTTGAGTTGCCATAATCCCTGTTAACACCTCGGTTAGATGAATCTTGCTGATAGTTATTTCTGTAAACATCTCTTTCCGGCTCTTTTTCTTTTTCACCTGCAAAGATGTCACGGATAGCACCAAATAAATCTTCGTCTTCATCCTCAGCATAATACTGACGGACTTCTCTATTCAGTTCATACAGAGCATCTTGTAAATCAGCATAAGCCTGATCAATACCGCGATCTTCGTCAGCTTGTAAACTTTCCCGTAAATTTCGGCAAATATTATCAATGCGTTGACGACGGTTACGGGCAAATTGCATTCCCATTTCCAAAGCGACTTCTCGCAATTGCCGTTCTGCTTGTAATATTAACGCTTCAGCACGGGTACGCTTTTCAACTCGTTCCTTCCGTTTTCTGTCAACGTCAGCATATTTTTGAGCATCCTGAATCATACGGTTAACTTCCGACTCACTTAAAGTAGAAGCGCCTTGAATAGTAATGCTTTGTTCTCTGCCCGTGGTACGATCTAGGGCTGTTACCTGTAAAATCCCATTAGCGTCAATATCAAAAGATACTTGAACTTGGGGAATACCCCTGGGTGCGGGAGGAATGCCATAAAGTTTAAACCGGCCCAAAGACTTGTTATCTGTGGCCATGTCCCTTTCACCCTGAACAATATTGATTTCTACGCTATTTTGGTTATTTTCAGAGGTGGAAAAAATGTCAGAACGACGGACGGGGATAGTTGTATTGCGGGGGATAAGTTTTTTCATTACACCACCGATGGTTTCTAAGCCCATAGATAGGGGTGTAACATCTAAGAGGAGTACATCCTTGAGTTCTCCAGCGAGAATACTGCCCTGAATGGCTGCACCCACAGCAACGACTTCATCAGGATTGACGTTTTCACTGGGTTCAATACCAATTAAGTCTTGAACTAGCTGTTTCACCATTGGTATTCTCGTCGAACCACCGACTAATACAACTTCTTCGATATCTACAGGAGAAAGTCCGGCATCCTTTAAAGCTCGTTTAACTGGTGCTTTTAATCTACTCAATAAGTCTATACATAAACCTTCAAATTGCGATCGCGTGATGGAAGTTTCTAAGTGTTTTGGACCATCCTCTGTGGCGGTAATGAAGGGTAAATTAATATCAGTGACACTAACGGCAGAAAGTTCAATTTTCGCCTTTTCTGCGGCTTCCATTAAGCGTTGCAAAGCTTGTCGATCTCTTCTTAAGTCTACACCCTCTGCTTCTAAAAACTGTTCTGCTAACCAATCAACTACTTTTCTGTCAAAATCATTACCACCAAGTTGAGTATCTCCACTGGTAGATTTAACCTCAAATACGCCCTCACCCACTTCTAACAAAGAGACATCAAAAGTTCCACCACCCAAATCAAAAACGAGAATAGTTTCTGTGTAACCTCGATCTAATCCGTAAGCCAAAGATGCCGCTGTAGGTTCGTTGAGAATGCGTAAAACATCTAAACCGGCAATTCGGCCTGCGTCACGGGTAGCTTGACGTTGGGAATCATTAAAATAAGCCGGAACAGTAATCACAGCCCCAGTCACAGGTTCACCTAAATAACGACTAGCATCATCAGCTAATTTTTTCAACACCATGGCGGAAATTTCTTCTGGAGAAAATTCCTTATTTAAACGGGGACAAGCAACTTTAATATTGCCAATTTCATCTTTACGGATAGTGTAAGGAACACGCTTAGAATCCGGGTTTAATTCGCCATATTTGCGCCCAATGAAGCGTTTTACTGCAAAAAAGGTATTTTGGGGATTAAGGACGGTTTGCCGTCTGGCCATTTGCCCCACAACCCTTTCCCCTTCTTTACTAAAGCCAACTACGGAGGGGGTTGTTCGCATTCCTTCTGCATTGGCAATCACCACCGGCTTGCCACCCTCCATGACGGCGACTACTGAGTTGGTTGTACCCAAGTCGATGCCAACTACCTTGCCCATGCGTTACTCGTCTCCTGTTGCGTGTTTTGTAAATTTATTATGATATAATAATACTGCTTTTAGCTTGGTACTAAATCAGGTCAACAATCCAATAGTATAATAGTCATTATTAAATCAGAAACTAAAGGCATTTTAGCAACAGCAGTGCTACTTGCTAAACTAGGATAGCATTTTAGGTCAGTTGTCAGTTGTCAGTTGTCAGTGGTCAGTTGGAAAAGGAAATTTTGATCTTTACTCTTGCCCATTAAACATTATCTTTATCCACTTTGAATTTAAAACAGCGGTTAGAAACCCATCTTCAGGAAGTAGCCAGAGAACGCAACCCATACATGGACAGTGCGGCGCATTTCTTTGTTCAAGAATACATTCGCCAGCAATTAGGACAATGGGGAAGTGTGGAAATCCACACCTTTGAAGTCAGAGGCAAAACCTGTAAAAACCTAATTTTAAATTTACCCGCTGCAACCACAAAACAAAAGGCAGATTTACCACCTATTTTAATTGGCGCTCACCAAGCTATATGATGGTGTATTAGGAACTGTTGGGGCTGATGATAATGCAACGGGTGTGGCGGTTTTATTAGAATTTGCCAGGAGTTTTGCCGAGAAACCCGCTAGATATCCTTTGTGGTTGGTGGCTTTTGATATGGAAGAATATGGGTTGTTGGGTAGTGCTGATTATGCAGCTTTGTTGCGCGAACAAAAGCAACCTCTTCGCTTGATGATATCTTTGGAAATGTTGGGATATCGAGATTCTACTCCTGGTTCTCAAAAATACCCTTTTCCTCTGGGATTATTTTACCCTAATCGTGGTGATTTTATTGCTTTAGTTGGCAATTTGCGGACTTTGGGTGATTTAATTAGTTTAAGTGGTAGTATGAAAAAATCCAGTGTAAATAGTCAATGGCTACCAGCACCAAATCGCGGTTTATTCATTCCCCAAACTCGCTTAAGTGATCATTCACCTTTTTGGGATCAGGGTTATCCCGCAATCATGGTGACAGATACGGCATTTATGCGGAATCCCCACTATCACAAACCTAGTGATACTATTGCTACCTTGGATTTAGATTTTCTTACGGGTGTATGTGAAGGTTTGGAAATGGGGATTAGGAGATTGTAAATTAAGATTATTGTCTGAATCAGGATATCCAGGATTTAAGGATTAACAGGATGAAAACTTCTTTTGTTCGTCAATTCGGACGTTTATGCCGTAAATAAGCGATTCCTACGGAGTGCTTCGCGATCGCCTCAACAATCATCTTCTAAAGTTTTTGAAGGGCGATAGCACTCAATTAATGGCAGATTTTATAGGAGCTAGTAGTTTTTCTTCTAACTCAGGGGGCAAAATGATAGCACTGTCTAAACGCTTGACAATCTCGTTAGCAAGTTCATTTTTAGTCTTTGTGACTCCGTTCAGCGTAATGCGATCACCCGTTATTGATAATTCGTGAACTCTTTCAGGCGCGCAGCTATATACATCAGACAATAGCGAGGCAGGATATATGTACTCGACACCATTGTTATCCCAAATAACAATGTTATCTGCTTCCACACCCATCGCTTGTAATTCAGCGGATAAACCGCGCGGGTGGACAGAATCCACTACAAGGAATAGGCGGTTTCGTAGCGGGCTTTTACTTAGGTCACCAAAAACTTCTTTCAG
>Ga0082207_1000051_pt1 | contig 78191 bp, 75 predicted proteins | sample LakMenEpi10Aug09_FD_71540 | JGI IMG/M metagenome (GOLD analysis project Ga0082207, IMG submission 71540) | reverse complement strand
TGAGCCAACTAGCCAAGTTGCTATTGTTCTAGACGGTTTAGTTGTTTCATCACCAAGAATTAATGAAGCAATCCCATCAGGTAATGCACAAATTACCGGAAGCTTCACCCAACTTGAAGCACAAGATCTAGCTAATGTTTTGAAGTACGGTGCACTTCCACTGGCATTTGATCGTGGAGAAGTTCAACAGGTTTCACCAACTCTTGGAGCTGATCAACTTAACGCTGGTGTATTAGCGGCAGGTCTGGGAATGCTCCTGGTCGTGATTTTCACGCTCTTGTACTACCGCGCATTAGGTCTAGTCACTGTAGGTTCATTAGCAGTTGCAGCGATCATGCTGTACACATTGATCTTGCTCATGGGTCAATGGGTAGGTTTCACACTGACATTGGCCGGTATTGCAGGTGCAATTACTGCGATCGGTGTTACGGCAGACTCGTTTATTGTGTACTTTGAACGAGTAAAAGATGAGATGCGCGAAGGAAGATCTTTGCGAACTGCAGCCGAAACCGGCTGGGTACGTGCTCGCCGTACAATTCTGATTGCAGACTTTGTTTCACTTATCGCTGCGGTATTGCTGTACGTGTTCTCGGTTGGCGGTGTTCGCGGTTTCGCATTTACTTTGGGACTCACAACACTGATCGACTTGATCATTATCTTCCTCTTCACCAAGCCAGCACTTGTCTTGATTTCTCGAAGCAAGTTCTTCAACTCAGGTCATCCTCTCTCTGGCTTCTCGCCTAAGAGTCTGGGTCTAGTCATTGCGAAGGAGGCATAAAGTGTCAAAGTTTTCAGGTTTAGGTGGTCGCCTCTATCGTGGTGAGACATCTGTTAATTTCATTGGTCATCGCCGTCGCTGGTATGCACTCTCTGGTTTCTTTGTTCTTTTATCAATCGGAGCGCTAGCAATTCAAGGCTTAACTCTTGGAATTGAATTCAAGGGTGGATCTTCATTTACTGTAAATACACCAAATCCATCGGTTGCTTTAGCTAGAGAAGCAGCAGAAGAAGCCGGTGTTCCAGGTGAAGCAATTGTCCAACTTGTCGGAGATGACAAAGTTCGCGTTCAAACACCAGCACTTGAGCCAGCAGTAAACAACGCGGTTCAAGATGCATTAGCAGCTAAATTCTCAGTCAATATTTCATCTATTGATGTTCAAATCATTGGTCCTTCATGGGGTAAGGAAATCACCCGTAAAGCACTCTATGGACTCTTTGGCTTCCTGTTGGTTGTAATGATTTATCTGGCAATGGCACTTGAGCCAAAGATGGCTATCGCTGCAATTGTTGCCGTTGTACACGACGTCTTCATCACTGTCGGAATTTATGCACTGGTCGGTTTTGATGTAACGCCGGCAACTGTTATTGGATTCTTAACTATTTTGGGCTATTCGTTGTATGACACGGTGGTGGTCTTTGACAGGGTTCGAGACAATACGAAAGCCATTTCAGCAGTATCGACCAAGACTTACTCACAAGCAGTAAACCTTGCCGTCAATCAGACAATCGTTCGTTCTGCAAATACTTCAATCGTTGCGATTCTTCCGGTGGCAGCAATCTTGTTCGTTGGAGCCGGACTTCTTGGCGCCGGAACATTAAAGGATCTATCGCTTTCATTGTTCATCGGATTGTTAGTGGGTACGTATTCTTCGCTGTTTATCGCGCCACCAATCTTGGCTCAACTTCGTGAGAAGGAGCCAGCTATGCAAGCTCTTGCTAAGCGAGTAGAAGCGCGCGGAACTGCATCTTCAGCGACATCGACTGCTGGGGTTACACCTGTTGTAGCTGTTAATGGTCGCGGACCACGCAATCAACCAAAGCGCAAAGGTCGTAAGTAGGGTTTTTTGTGGATACTTTGATAGCACCACTAGTTAGTGCTCTCAAAGAAAACCATGCCTCAGTAAATGAGGCGGATATTTCTCGGGCTTTTGAAGTTGCTCGAGATGCCCATGACGGACAAATGCGTAAGTCTGGTGAGCCATACATAACTCACCCAGTCGCAGTTGCCGAAATCTTGGCCAACCTTGGCCTTAATCCTGCAACCATTATTGCGGCCTTGTTGCATGACACCGTTGAAGATACCGAGTATTCATCAACGCAGCTGCGTCATGATTTCGGAGATGAGATTGCAAATTTGGTTGATGGCGTAACCAAGTTAGACAAGCTCTCTTATGGGCCAACAGCTGAAGCCGAAACCGTACGCAAGATGGTCATTGCGATGTCCAGAGATATTCGAGTACTGGTGATTAAGTTAGCCGATCGCTTACACAATGCACGGACATGGAAGTATGTTTCTGAGGAAAGTGCACTACGCAAAGCTCGAGAAACTTTGGACATTTATGCACCATTGGCTCACCGCCTTGGAATGAATGCGATGAAATGGGAACTCGAAGATCTTTCTTTTGAAGTTCTTGAACCAAAAAAGTTTGAAGAAATTTCACGATTAGTTGCAGAGCGTTCGCCTTCGCGCGATAAGTTAACCGAAGAAGTAATTGCTTCAGTCAAAGAGGATCTTCTGCGAGATGCAATAGATGCAACTGTTACTGGTCGAAAGAAGCACTTCTTTTCGGTCTATCAAAAAATGGTGGTCCGCGGACGAGATTTCAATGACATTTATGACTTGGTCGGTATTCGAGTATTGGTTAATGATGTTCGCGACTGTTACGGGGTGCTTGGTTCAATCCACGCGCGATGGAGTCCTGTTCCAGGACGCTTCAAAGATTACATAGCGATGCCTAAATTCAATCTGTATCAATCACTTCACACAACTGTAATTGGACCAAATGGCAAGGCCATCGAAATCCAAATTCGCACTTATGACATGCATGCGCGAGCTGAATTTGGTATTGCTGCTCACTGGAAATACAAACAGGGTCCAGAAAACAGCGATTCATCACCAGAAATGTTGTGGCTTCGCCAACTACATGAGTGGCAAAAGGAAACCGAAGATCCCTCTGAATTTTTAGAGGCTTTGAGATTTGATTTGGGTTCGCCAGAAGTTTTCGTCTTCACGCCTAAGGGCAGCGTTGTTGCGTTGCCGGGTGGTTCAACTCCTGTTGACTTCGCTTTTTCTGTTCACACAGATGTTGGACTTAGATGCGCGGGTGCAAAAGTTAATGGTCGTCTAGTTCCGCTGGAATCTCGATTAAACAATGGCGATGTTGTCGAAATCGTTACTAACAAGAGTGAGAACGCCGGACCAAGTAGAGATTGGCTCAACTTTGTTAAGAGTCCTCGAGCTCGTTCAAAAATTAAGGCCTGGTTTAGCAAGGAACGTCGTGAGGAAGCAATAGATGCCGGCCGTGAATCTATAGCTCGCCAAATGCGCAAAGCTGGTTTACCGTTACAAAAGATCTTTGCGGGACATTCATTGCTTGAACTTGCACACGACCTACGTTATTCAGATATTGACGGCTTGTATTCCGCCGTTGGCGATGGTCATGTGTCGGCTGCATCAATCATCGACAAACTCGTTGCATCTATGGGGGCGGAAGACTCTCATCCAGAGCCAACTATGGATGTGCTACCTAATCGTGCGCCGACTACTAGACGTTCTAGCAATGCAATTGATGTTGAAGGAACTGACGATGTTTTAGTTAAGTTGGCCCGCTGTTGTACACCGGTGCCAGGTGATGCGATCATGGGTTTCATCACAAAGGGGAGTGGAGTCTCGATCCACCGCTCTGATTGCACCAATGCATCTGATCTACAGAACCATCAGGCCGATCGAGTAGTCAATGTTAAATGGCGTACTGGAGCCGCTTCGATTTTCTTGGTCAACATTCAGGTAGAAGCGCTAGATCGTGCTTCATTATTGGCCGATGTAACCAGGACTTTGTCTGAACAACATGTAAACATTTTGAGCGCTTCGGTCAGCACCTCAAAAGACCGCACAGCTTTTTCACGATTTACTTTTGAAATGGCAGATGCAACCCATCTAGATGCAGTGCTGGCAGCGGTACGCGGCATCGAAGGTGTTTACGATGTCTATAGAACTACCAACAACTAGTTCTAGCTATTAGTTGAACTCTGAAAGTCCTTTTTCTGCCTCTGCTAACCACACTTTACGAGCAGCAGCTGATTCAGCAGCTTCAGTTGCCTTCTTGGTGTTGCCGGTCGCAGCAAATTTTGCAGCAGCTTTTTCATAGTTAGCAATTGATTCGGTGAGCTGTGTAACAACTTCTTGCGCGCGCTTCTTGGCAGCAGGATCGGTCTTGCGCCAAATCTCAGCTTCGGCCTCCTTGATTGCATTTTCAACCTTTGCTACGCGAGCATCTAGTGCTGCGCGCTTGTCGCGATGAGTCATTCCGATCTTGTCCCATGAACGCTGAAGTTCGTTAAATTCCTTGCGAGCGGTTTTGATGTCAGCAATTGGAAGCAGGGCCTCCATTAAAGGAAGTAGTTCTTCACGCTTTGCCAGGTTTGCTGCCATGGTCACATCGCGCTTTTCAAGATCAGCATTCTTTGCGGTAAAGAATTGATCTTGGGCTGCCTTAAATCGTGACCAGAGTTTTGCATCGTCATTTTTCTTGCCACGACCTGCAGCTTTCCATTGATCCATTAGCGCCTTAAAGCGCTTAGCCGTTGGGACCCATTCAGTAGATGTGGCCAACTTTTCAGCCTCTTCGACGATTTTCTTTTTGGCATCTGCCACTACTGACTGTGTAGCTTCAAGAGATGCAAAGTGGGTGCGGCGGCGCTTATCAAATTTGTTACGAGAAGACGAAAAACGCTTCCATAGATCGGCATCGGTCTTCTTTTCTAACCGCGGTGCAGCCTTCCATTCATTTAGCAAAACCTTGAGTCGATCGCCAGTAGATTTCCAACTTTCGGAAAGAGCAAGACCTTCAGCTTCAGCGACGATCTTTTCTTTTTCAACGAGAATTTGTTCGCGACGAGCCGCTTTAGCTGCTGATTCAGCAGCCTTCTTTGCTTCATACGCTTCACGATGACCCTCGATTAGTGGCTCAATTTGTTCGACTGATGCAGCCAACGCTTCAAGATCACCGACACCATTTAGTTCTTTAACTTGCTCACGCAATTTCTTTACTGCCGCATATGCATCGGATGGAACCATCGCTCCACTTTTAATGCGCGCAGCTAGCAGTGCAACTTCAGCTGCAAGGACTTCAAACTTTCGAACGAAATATGAAAGTGCCTCTTCTGCACTCTTTCCTGGATATGACCCAACAGCTTTTTCTCCATGAGGTGTTCTTACAAAAACTGTTCCATCCTCTGCTACTCGACCAAACGCCGAAGGATCTCCAATTAACGCACTTGCTGCGCTAGCCTGCGGTGGAAAATTCATATCTGTCATGAGAGTGATCCTTTCAGCGCGTTACCTTTGGTAAGGCTCGCTATGTATGGGTGCGATGCTTAGAAGATTTGGGCCCTCTAAGCGTGGGTCGAGTGTGGATTGGTAGGGCAAAAGGTACCCTGTCTCATGGTGTGAGCGTCAATCGCACCAAAATTGAGCGTGGGAGAGGGGTGCTGAGTTTGTTGATTGACTCATTTGCCGCCCCCATGTTCGCCACCAATTGTTGGGTCCTAGCCAGCGAGCCTGGCAGCGAGTGCGTAGTCATTGACCCAGGTATGCCTGATGTCAGCGCCGCCCTAGAAGAGATTCTCGATCGCCATAAGCTAAAGCCGGTTGCAGTCATCGCAACACATGGACATTTGGATCATACATTTTCTATTCAACCTATTGCTGATGGGTACGAAATCCCCACCTACATCCATAGCGAGGATCGTGCTTATCTTTCTGAACCGGAAAAGATTTTAGGTGTCGAGTTTGCGGCAACCGTTGCAGCGATGGATTTTCTTGAACCAGTCAACGTGCGTGAACTACGAAATGGCGAAGTAATTGATTTGGTGGGTCTCTCCTTTAGAGCAATTCATTCACCAGGCCATACACGTGGGTCATTGATGTTTGAAGTTTCGGATCAAGTATTAGTCAGCGGGGATGTGCTCTTTGCTGGTTCAATAGGACGTACGGATCTACCGACTGGATCTAGTAAGGATATGGAAGAGACATTGCGCAAGAAAGTGATTCCACTTTCCGATCATCTTGAGGTTTTACCCGGCCATGGGCCACGAACATCGATGGCTCATGAGAAAAAGAACAATCCGTACTTAAAGAGTTTGGTGGGAAGATACTGATGGCTAAACAAAAAATAGCTGCCCCTAAGGGTGTCAGTGAATACACGCCTCCACGTTCGAGTTCCTTTGAATTCGTCCGTGAATCTCTAATCGCACCAGCACGACTTGCAGGCTATCAATTGATTGAACTTCCTGTTTTCGAAGATACCGATTTGTTTAAGCGCGGGGTGGGCGAGTCAACAGATGTGGTCTCAAAGGAGATGTACACCTTTGAAGATCGTGGTGGTCGTTCAATTACTTTACGTCCCGAGGGAACAGCAGGTGTAATGCGTGCAGTGATTGAACACGGTTTAGATCGCGGCCAATTGCCAGTTAAGGTTTGGTATTCAGGTCAGTTTTTTAGAGCCGAACGTCCGCAAGCCGGTCGCTATCGCCAGTTCTATCAAGTTGGTATAGAAGCTATCGGTCTAGATGACCCAGCAATCGATGCAGAAGTAATAGCGATTGCAGATGCAGGTTTCAAAGCACTTGGTCTTAAGCAGTATCGCCTGGACATCACATCACTGGGCGATGCAGCATCCAGAACTGCCCATCGAGTCGAACTTCTAAAGTTCATTTCAACACTTGATTTGGATGAAGCTACAGCTGCCCGTGCGGCAATAAATCCACTCAGATTATTTGACGATAAGCGCGAAGAAATGAAAAAGGCAATGGCCCAAGCGCCGTTGCTGATGGATTTTTTAACTGATTCATCCCGAGCACATTTTGACCAGGTAATTGCTTACCTAGATGCGCTCAATATTTCCTACACACTAAATCCACGAATGGTGCGCGGTTTGGATTACTACACCGGGACTACCTTCGAATTTGTTCACGATTTGCTAGGAGCCCAATCTGGAATCGGTGGTGGCGGACGTTATGACGGATTGATGGAGCAATTGGGAGGTGCATCCCTTTCCGGAATCGGTTTTGGGTTAGGTGTCGATCGCGCGCTTTTGGCCGCTGAAGCTGAGGGTGTAATTGGCTCAGATTCATTTGTCTCTGATTTGTTCATTATTCCTTTGGGAGAGAGCGCAAAACAGAAAGCACTTGTGATTGCAACTTCATTGCGCTCTATGGGAAAGCATGTCGAGATCGCCTTTGGTGATCGAGCCCTTAAGGGTGCTATGAAAGGCGCAGATAAGAGCGGTGCCACGTATGCGATTGTGCTTGGTGATGCCGAGATTTCAAGCGGAACTGTTGAGTTAAAGGATATGAAATTGGGAACTGGAACCTCGGTTAAGATTGATTCATTGTTCGAAGCTCTCAAAAAGTAGAATTAGGAAGCAAAATGTTGCGTTCACATGAAGCTGGATCATTGCGTAAATCCAATGCAGGACAGACCGTCACTTTGGCTGGTTGGGTTTCGCGCCGACGAGATCATGGTGGAGTCGCTTTCATTGATTTGCGTGATGCATCAGGCTCCGTTCAAGTAGTTATCCGCGACGAAAAAGTTGCCGGATCACTTCGCGCAGAATGGTGTTTGCTAATAACTGGCGAGGTCGTTGCTCGCCCAGCTGGAAATGAGAATACGAATATTCCTACTGGTGAGATTGAAGTTATGGGTGACACCGTTGTGGTTCTTTCTGAAGCCGCACCACTTCCTTTTCCAGTAGATAGTGGCGATGACACTGATATCAATGAAGAAGTTCGTTTGCGCTATCGCTACTTGGATCTTCGCCGTGAAAAACCTGCACAGAATCTAAGACTTCGCTCCAAGGTGACTTCGACTATTCGCCGCGTTATGGAAGATGAAAAGTTCCTCGAAATTGAGACCCCTTATTTGACACGTTCCACACCTGAAGGTGCCCGCGATTTCCTTGTTCCGGTGCGCTTGCAGCCTGGATCTTGGTACGCGCTTCCTCAGTCACCTCAATTGTTCAAGCAACTCTTAATGGTTGCGGGCATGGAAAAGTATTATCAAATCGCGCGCTGTTTCCGTGATGAGGACTTCCGCGCAGATCGTCAGCCAGAATTCACACAACTAGATATTGAAATGTCATTTATTGATCAAGAGGATATCTTGGCAGTTGCTGAAAAGATTGTTGCAAGAGTTTGGAAAGAAGCGGTCAACTATGACATTCCTCTTCCGCTCAAGCGAATGACTTATGCCGATGCGATGACTAACTACGGTTCAGATAAGCCAGACCTTCGATTTGGCAACCAGCTTGTCGATCTAACTTCGTTCTTTGCACAAACCCCATTTCGTGTTTTCCAAGCACCATACGTAGGTGCAGTTGTAATGCCTGGGGGAGCAGCTTCTGCCCGTCGAGAACTTGATGCCTGGCAAGATTGGGCCAAAGCGCGTGGTGCAAAAGGACTTGCGTACATTTTGGTCAACGAGGATGGAACTCTCGGTGGCCCAGTGTCTAAAAATATTTCTGAGCAAGAAACTGCTGGAATCGTAGCTGCAGCTGGTGCGAAAGTTGGAGATGCAATTTTCTTTGCAGCTGGAGAACGCACCGCATCAATAAATCTCTTGGGTGCGGTTCGTTTGGAAATTGGAAAACGTTGCAACTTGATTCCTGACGGTAAATGGGAATTTCTTTGGGTAGTGGATGCACCAATGTTTGAACCAACTGATAACGGTGGCTGGACCGCAGTTCACCACCCGTTTACTGGACCAAAACCAGAATACGCTGGCACTTTTAAATCAGATCCAGCATCTGCTTTGGCATATGCATACGACATTGTTCTTAATGGAACCGAATTAGGTGGTGGCTCTATTCGTATCCACGACCGTAATATTCAGAAAGATGTTTTTTCCGTCATTGGTCTAACTGATGAAGAGGCAGCAAGCAAATTTGGTTTCTTGTTAGAAGCGTTTAATTATGGACCGCCTCCTCATGGTGGAATTGCATTAGGACTAGATCGTGTCTGTGCTTTGTTAACTGGCTCAGATTCAATTAGAGAAGTGATTGCTTTTCCAAAGACTGCAAGTGGTGGAGATCCGTTAACTGGCGCTCCAACACCAATCACACCCGCTCAGCGAAAAGAAAGCGGAATTGATTGGGTGCCACAGCCTAAAAACCCGCAGGGTAGTTAAGGGTTCAGGTAGGCTAACGACATGGGTCCAGGTGGAATTGCAACAATAATCGCAGCATCATCGCTAGCTGTCATCGCTCTTGCGATTGCTTATGCAGTTATCCGTATAGGTCGTTTGATTGACGAAGCTAGTGCCTCGCTTAAGGCGCTGACTGAAGAGACTGCACCTTTAATTGATGAGGTCCACACAACTGTAACTCTGGTTAACGGACCTTTGCACAGTATTAACCGCGTCAGCAAAAATATTGAAGAGATGAGCGAGAAGGTAAGTGAAGCAACGCAAGGCTTCATGAATAAGAATGGTTCAGCAGTCAAAGTTGCGGGCGCACTTATTTCAGCGGCACAGATGAATAAGGGTCGTTCCAGGAAAAAGAAGAAGGCTGAGTGATCGTAACTAGTGGAATCCGCCGAGATCCGTTCGCGCTGGCTGCGCTTTTTTGAATCTGACAACCGTCAAGGGTTAACACATACAGTTGTTCCTTCGGCTTCTTTGATTGCCGATGATCCAAATCTTTTACTTGTTAACGCTGGAATGGTTCCATTCAAGCCCTACTTTTTGGGTGAAGTAACCGCGCCATATAAGCGAGCAACTTCTGTGCAAAAGTGTGTTCGTACTTTAGATATTGATGAAGTTGGTAAGACAACTCGACATGCTTCATTTTTCCAAATGTGTGGCAATTTCTCATTCGGAGATTATTTTAAAGAGGGTGCCATTGCTCTTGCTTGGGAACTATTGACTCGACCAATTGCTGATGGTGGTTACGGATTTCCTGAAGAAAAGTTGTGGGTAACTGTTTATCTAGATGATGATGAAGCTGCCGATATTTGGCATAAACAAATCGGTGTGCCAAAGGAACGTATCCAGCGTCGTGACATGGCGGACAATTTTTGGTCTATGGGTGTTCCTGGCCCATGCGGTCCTTGCTCGGAAATTTACTACGACCGCGGTCCTGCCTATGGAGTTGAAGGCGGACCGATCGCGGATGAAAATCGTTACCTTGAAGTATGGAACTTGGTTTTCATGCAAAATGAACGCGGAGCTGGCGGCGGTAAAGATGGGTACCCAATTCTTGGTGAGTTGCCTGCTAAGAGTATTGATACCGGTTTGGGTCTAGAACGAACCGCAGCACTTTTGCAGGGCGTCGAGAACATTTATGAAATTGATACGACAATTCAGATTCTTAATCGTGCCTCCGAATTAACTGGTGTGAAGTACGGCGCATCTGAAAAATCCGATGTATCCCTTCGCGTCATTGCAGACCACGCTCGAACATCGGCAATGCTGATTGGTGATGGAGTCACACCAGGAAACGAAGGTCGAGGCTATGTTCTTCGCAGAATGATGCGTCGAACCATTCGGAATATGCGCCTTCTTGGTTCTATGGATCCAATCATGTCTGAACTTACTATCGCGGCAATCGGTGCAATGGGCCCTCAGTACCCTGAACTAGTTTCAGATAAGAAAAGAATTTTGGAAGTTAGCGCCTCGGAAGAGGAAAGCTTTTTGCAAACTCTAAAGAGTGGTACGCAGATCTTTGATGTTTCTTCAGCGGCGTTGAAGAAGAGCAAAAGTTCAGTCTTGCCTGGTGAAGATGTTTTCAAGCTGCACGATACGTATGGCTTCCCTTTTGATTTAACTCTTGAAATGGCCCGTGAAGAGGGACTGAGCGTTGATGAAGATGGCTTCCGCCGTCTGATGAAGGAACAGAAAGATCGCGCAAAAGCTGATGCAAAAGCTAAGAAGTCAGGACACACAGATGTTTCGGTCTATCGATCAATTGTTGACAAGAGCGGAAAAACAGAGTTTCTTGGTTATACAAACATAAGTTCTGAATCAAAGTTGACTGGCATCTTGCTAGACGGTGTTGGAGTTTCCTCAGCCACCGAAGGTGACGATGTAGAAATTATCCTGAATCGAACTCCTTTCTATGCCGAAGGGGGAGGACAGCTAGCTGACGGTGGAAGAATCACTTTGAGTTCTGGCGCAGTAATTGAAATTGATGATGTTCAATCGCCGGTACCTGGAGTATCGGTTCACCGTGGTCGAGTTATCAATGGAACTGTCGAAGTCGGTGCTGATGCACTTGCCGAAATTGATTCGGAAAGACGTTCTGCAATTTCAAGAGCGCACACCGCTACCCATATGGTGCACAAAGCATTTAGAGAAGTTCTTGGTGAAACGGCAACTCAAGCAGGTTCAGAAAACTCTCCTGGTCGTTTCCGTTTTGATTTTCCTGCAACTGGCGCGGTCTCTGCCTCAGTTTTGGATGATGTTGAATCACGAGTTAACACTTTGTTGTTAGAAAACCTAGAAGTAACCGCTGAAAGCATGTCTCAAGCAAAGGCCAAGGACATCGGTGCAATGGCGCTGTTTGGCGAAAAGTACGGTGATGTCGTGCGAGTTGTAAGCGTTGGCGACTGGGCGCGAGAGCTCTGCGGAGGAACTCACGTTTCCCGTTCTGGTCAGTTGGGTGTTGTAAAACTTTTGGGAGAATCGTCAATTGGTGCCGGAGTTCGACGCGTGGAAGCGCTAGTGGGAGTCGATGCCTATAAGTTTTTAGCGCGCGAACACATATTGCTGAATTCGCTCACTGAACTGATCAAAGGTTCTAGGACTGAGGAACTACCCGAGCGAATTTCGGACATGTTAAACAAGATGAAAGAGATTGAAAAGGAATTAGCTGCCGTTCGTTCTGCGCAGGCTTTGTCACAAGTTGGCGATCTAGCTAAGGCAGCAACGAAAATAAACGGTCACACATTTATTGGTTCGGTAATGTCGGATGGAATTTCAGGTGATGATCTACGCAAGATAGCAATCGACCTAAGGTCCCAAAACGCTAACTCCGTGGTCGCATTGCTGAGCAATAATGATGGAAGGCCAGTTCTTGTCGTAGCGGTCAGTGATGAGTCACGAGCTGCCGGTGTTAAGGCCGGTGCGCTAGTAAAGATTGGCTCAACTGTTCTAGGCGGTGGCGGTGGCGGTAAAGATGACTTTGCTCAAGGTGGAGGCACTGATGCAGGTAAATCATTAGATGCGATCGCCGCAATCTCGCAATCTCTTATTGGTTAGATGATGCAACGAGGACGTCGAATCGCCTTTGATTATGGTGATGTCCGCATCGGAGTTGCAACAAGTGATGCGGATTCGATCATTTGTTCACCTTTAACAACCTTGAAAACTTCAGACAAATCTTTACTCAAGAGCATTTCCGAAATATTTCTTGAGATTGAACCAGTTCAGATTTTCGTCGGAAGACCTGCTTTGCTCAGTGGGCAGGATGGTATTGCAACCGACAAAGCGGTTGCGTTTGCGCAGCTTTTGCGGGGAATTACTGATGTACCAGTACTCATGGTTGATGAACGTTTATCTACAGTTAGTGCCGCACGTAACCTGCGTGATGCCGGTAGAAACGCGAAAGATTCAAAGAACGCCGTCGACATGGCGGCAGCTGTTGCAATTTTAGAGTTCGCCATTGATCTGGAGAAGCGAAAGTGATGCGCGCTATTTCCAGAGTTATCGCCGCAGGTTTAGTTATCGTGGTTTTCACCTTCTCGCTCTTTCTCATGCGCTCACAAACAACGTCGGCTCCTGATTTTGACACGACCCAATCGGTCCAAGGATTACCTGAGATCACTGTTGAAATCCCACAGGGTGCTACCGGATCACAGATTGCTGCGATTCTGGCGCAGTCTGGTGTTGTGAAATCTGCTGAGGCTTACTTTCGTGTAGCGGTTGGAGACGCGCGGGCACAAAAAGTCGCACCCGGAAGCCATCGATTAACTGTTGGGATTTCGGCTCGACAAGCACTAGATCAATTGTTAGATCCAGAAAGAATTCCTAGTTTGATTAGAGTTGCCGAGGGTGCGTGGAAGAGTGAGGTTCAGCAAGCTTTTCTAGATTACGGATTTACAAAGCAGCAGGTAAAAAGTGCGTTCTCTGGATTAAAACTTCCGAAAGGTTTCACAAATAGCGAAGGTTTGATTTTTCCTGCTCAGTATTCCTTTCCCGAAGGAACGTCCGCTCAAATTGCTGCGCAAACCATGATTGATCGATTTAGTGACGACCCACAAGGTAGAAAGTTGTTGCAGGGCACCGATACATATTCGGCCCAACAACTTCTTACGATTGCTTCAATAATTCAGGCAGAAAGCACTGATGTCGACTTCACGAAGGTCTCAAGAGTCATTTACAATCGCTTGAAAATTGGCATGCCTCTACAAATGGATTCAACAGTTCATTTTGTCATGCAAGCTCGTGGAGATATCTTCCTAAGTCGCAAGGCCACGATGCTGAACTCTGCTTACAACACTTACCGAAAGTACGGCTTGCCACCAGGACCAATCTGTAGTCCTGGTTCGGCTGCAATCAAAGCTGCACTCGAACCAATGCCGGGGGATTGGTTGTATTTCATAACTGTCGCTCCTGGTGACACGCGTTTCACCGCCAGTTTTGATGAGTTCAGCGAATGGAAAGTTTTGTACACAAAAAATCGAAAGGCTGGTGCTTTTAAGTGATTAATGCAGCGGTTCTAGGCTCGCCAATTGCTCACTCGCTCAGTCCATTGCTTCATGCTTTAGCCTATGAGCAGCTAGGGCTTTCGGCGCGCTATGAGTCTGTTGAAGTCAAAGCAGGAGAGCTAACTAAGTATTTATCAGTGACTGAAAAAAACTGTCTCTCACTTACGATGCCACTTAAGGAAGAAGCGCTTTTGGTTGCAAATTCAATTTCTGATATCGCTAACCGAATTTCCTGTGGAAATACTCTGTGGTTTAGTGATGGCGTGTGGAAGCTAACAAGTACTGATGTCTCTGGCTTTGACCATTCCTTGAGTGCGCACGGATTAAAGCAAATAGATTCGGTCTTAGTTATCGGGGCGGGGGCAACTGCACGTGCAGCGGTCGCTTCAGTGTCACGAATTGCCAAAGAAGTTTCAGTGATTAGCCGTAACCCCGAGCGTGAATCAGCGATGAATCAAGCAAGCTTGGGTGATGTTACCTACTTGCCTTGGCAGCTCACTGATCGGATAAATTTGGTTGACTTAGTAATCAATACAACCCCAAAGTTTGCAGCAGATTTCTTCCTTGAATCGATTGATAGTCCACGTGGAACTTTCTTTGAGGTGTTATACAACCCTTGGCCTACTGCGGTATCTAAATTTTGGTCTGATTCACATGCCCCAGTCATAGATGGCTTGGATCTTTTGATACATCAAGCAATATCCCAGGTCGAAATTTTCGCCGGTATCAACGTTGAGCGAGAAGTTTTCTACCAGAAAATGCGCGTAGCAGCTTTATCAAAACTGGCTTAATCCACAGGTAACGCTCTTGTGTTAAGGAGCTGGATAAAGTCATCGTATGTGGCTTCCTTTTCTTGTTCTGGCCATTGCAATTTCCTTGGCAGATCTGAAATCCTTCACGATTCCAAATGTGTACCTAGTAATGCTTTCGATGCTTTGCGCTCCGTATGTGTTCTTCAATGGCCTTGGACCAATTTCTGTAATCCTTGTAGCACTCTTCATTCTATTAATGCTTAACTTCCTCGGTTTAGGAATGGGGGATGCGAAACTTTTATCGATCATCCTGCTTACTCTAAACTCGGATGGTTACAGCGATCTAACTCTTTTAGCTGTATTGATCATTCTCAGCGCTTCACTGGACGTAATGTGGAGAACCCTTAAGAATCGGTCCTTACCCCGAAGGATTCCGTTGGCTCCCAGCATCTTTGTGGGCTTGGCACTTTATTTGGCGACCCAGTAGCCCTGTTATCTGTCACAATAGGAACATGCGTTGGTTAACTGCTGGAGAATCACATGGGCAAGCGCTTAGTGCGATCGTTGAAGGAATTCCTGCCTCTGTCACCGTAACAACATCTGACATTGATTATCACTTGCAGCGACGACGCTTAGGTGTGGGACGTGGAGCACGTCAAAATTTTGAAGCTGACAAGGTCACAATTCTTGGAGGCGTGCGTTTGGGCCTAACGCAAGGTGGACCGATTGCGATTCAAGTTGGAAATTCGGAATGGCCAAAGTGGGAAAAAGTAATGTCTGCCGACCCAGTTCCAGAGGAAGAGATTAAAGATCTCGCTCGAAATGCACCCTTAACCAGGCCACGACCAGGCCACGCTGATCTTGTAGGAATGCAGAAGTACAACTTTGATGATGCCCGACCAATTTTGGAAAGAGCGAGTGCGCGTGAAACAGCGGCCCGAGTTGCACTAGGAGCTGTCGCTCGAAACTTTCTTGAGCAAAGTGTTGGAATTACGATTCTTAGCCATGTTCTTTCCATTGGTTCAGCGCGCGTGCCCGAAGGTTCTGCCTTACCTAATGCAGGGGACATGAAGTTAATTGATGAAGATCCAGTTCGCTGCGCCGATGCGCAAACTAGCCTGGCGATGATTGCTGAGATCGAACAGGCACATCGTGATGGTGACACATTAGGTGGAGTGGTCGAGGTTCTGGCTTTTAATATGCCACCAGGCTTGGGTTCTCATGTTCATTGGGATCGCCGTCTGGATTCTAAATTAGCTGGCGCAGTCATGGGTATCCAAGCAATCAAAGGCGTTGAAATCGGCGATGGATTCCAAACCGCCGCGCGTCGTGGGTCCGTTGCACATGATGAGATAGAAAAGAATTCCCAAGGTGCAATCGTTCGTCGTACCGATAGAGCAGGTGGTACTGAAGGCGGTATGTCTAATGGAGAAATCCTAAGAGTAAGAGCCGCTATGAAACCTATTTCAACAGTACCCAAGGCGTTAGATACGATTGATGTATCTACTGGTGAAGCAGCCAAAGCAATCAATCAACGCTCTGATGTTTGCGCAGTACCTGCAGCAGGAGTTGTCGCAGAAGCCATGGTTGCACTTGTTCTAGCTGAAGCGGTCTTGGAGAAGTTCGGTGGAGATTCAGTCACAGAAACTCGTCGTAACTTTGAATCATACATCTCGAGCTTAAATTTCAAGTAACTCAGCTATGAATCGCATACTTTTGATTGGCCCTCCTGGAGCAGGTAAGAGCACGGTTGGAATAGCGCTAGCCAAAGATCTACAGGTCGACTTCATTGATACGGATCAGTTGATCGAAGAAGAAACCGGAAAATCAATTACCGACATTTTTGTGGTGGATGGTGAGCCACATTTTCGTTTGATCGAGTTAGAAACCCTAAGGGGCGTACTGAATCGTCAAGCTGGTGTGATAAGTCTTGGCGGGGGAGCACCAATTTCAGAGCAAGCTCAGAGCGAGATAAAGAATTCAGAATCGCACGTCGTTTTTCTAGATGTTTCTCTAGCCACGGCTGCTCCTCGAGTTGGCTTCAACAGAGATCGTCCATTGCTCTTGGGAAATCCACGCGCACAATGGCAGGCCCTTAGTGACAAACGACGTCCCATCTACGAGAACCTTGCAAGTGATTGCATTAAAGTTGACGACATGAGTGTTGATCAAATTGTCGCTGAGATTAAGAAGAAGCTCGCATGAGAAACATCAATGTCACCGCTGAGCGCGATTACACTGTTTCTATAGGTGGGCAATGGGAATCTTTACTGATTCCGTTGATTCAGGAAAGAACACGTGTAGCGGTAATCATTTCATCTAGCTATTCACCAGATCTCACCGCTTTGCAATCACTTGATTGCGAACTTCATGTTTTTTCAGTTGCAGATGGTGAAGAAGCTAAAAACACCGCAACTTTGCTTAATCTGTGGAATTGGCTTGGCGCGGCTGGTTTCACCCGCTCGGATCTAATCGTGGGAATAGGCGGGGGAGCGATCACGGATCTGACGGGATTTGCCGCAGCAACTTGGTTGCGTGGTATTGATTGGATAGCCGTTCCTACATCTTTGGCTGGAATGGTAGATGCAGCTGTAGGTGGAAAAACAGGAATTAATTCTGATTACGGAAAGAATCTCATTGGTTCTTTCTACTCACCAATTTCAGTGATTGTTGATGTTGATTTACTGGGAACACTTTCGCCAAGAGATATTTCAGCCGGCATGGCCGAAGTCATTAAATGCGGATTTATATCTGATCCCCAGATTTTGAAGTTAGCTGCTGAGAATTCAACTCAAACTCTTCTTTCAAATCGTGATGCACTTATCGAAATTGTTGCTCGAGCGATATCAGTTAAAGCATCTGTCGTTTCTTCAGATTTCAAAGAAAGCTTTGCTCGCGAAGCGCTTAATTACGGCCATACCTTGGGTCATGCCATAGAAATTCATGCGCAATATCAGTTGCGCCATGGTGAAGCGGTTTCGATAGGTATGGTTTTTGTTGCAGAATTAGCCGCAGTTCGCGGATTGATAGATGAAGCCACATTAACCATGCATCGCGATTTGTTAAAAAGATATGACCTACCAACTACCTTTGATCGCCAAGCATGGTCGAAGTTATTGCCGTTGCTTTCCTTGGACAAGAAAGCCAGGGGTAACACCCTTCGTTTTGTCGTCTTAGATGGCATAGGGTCAACAAAGCGTTTGGAAGATGTTACTTCCAACGAACTCGATGCTGCTTATGAGATGATTTCCTCATGAAGATCTTGGTAATCAATGGTCCTAATCTTTCACGTTTAGACATTCGAGATTCTTCAATCTACGGTGATCTCAATTATGCCGAGTTAAAGAACCTGATCGACATCGCAGCGACAAAGCACGGCTTTGAAGCAGATGTACGACAAAGTGATGATGAAGCAACAATCATTGGTTGGCTGCATGAGGCCGCTGACAATAAGACTCCGGTGATTATCAACCCTGCAGCCTTTACACATTATTCATATGCGATTCGCGATGCTGCTGAGCTCGTTAAGGCGCCACTGATCGAAGTTCACTTATCTAATCCATTGAGCCGAGAAGAATTCCGTCATACCTCTGTAATTTCAGGAGTGGCCAATGGAACTATCGGAGGTTTCGGTCCGAATTCCTATGTTTTGGCCATCATTGCTCTAGCAAATCTGCTTTCAAAGTAGCAAAGCACACCCACGGAGCGGGTATCCTTTAACCTTCGTAAAAGTAAACGCAATCGATACAGAGCGGGTGGATGAGCTGTGGCAACAACAAATGATTTGAAAAACGGAATGACCTTGGACATCGAAGGCCAATTGTGGACAGTAGTTGAGTTCCAGCATGTGAAGCCAGGTAAGGGTCCAGCATTTGTGCGTACCAAGCTCAAATCAGTTCTAAGCGGCAAAGTTGTAGACAAGACTTATAACGCAGGTGTGAAAGTAGATGTTGCAATTCTAGAAAAGCGTGAAATGCAATACCTCTATAAAGAGGGCAATGATTTTGTATTCATGGACACCAAAACCTATGACCAGATGACGATAAGCGCAGCCACTGTTGGAGATGCTGCCAATTACATGCTTGAAAACACCGAGGCAATCGTTGCAGTAAACGAAGGTAATCCTTTATACATCGAGCTGGCCGCATCTGTTCCGTTGAAGATTACTTACACCGAACCAGGTATTCAGGGCGATCGTTCTTCTGGTGGTACAAAGCCAGCAACAGTGGAAACTGGAATTGAAATTCAGGTCCCATTGTTTATCAAGCAGGACGAGATTGTTTTGGTTGATACACGTGATGGGTCTTATCAGGGTCGCGCTAACTAGTGTCAGCTCGCAGCAAAGCGCGTAAACAAGCGCTAGATCTTTTGTATGAAAGTGATATTCGCGGGAGCGATCTCGTAGAGACTTTGCGCTCTAGGGATGTTCCAGATGAGGGTCCTGACGCCCGCCCAATACGCGAATACACCAAGGAATTAGTTCACGGAGTTTCTGATAATCGCCGCAAGATTGATGAACTGATCACAACCTACGCCCAAGGGTGGGATATGGACCGTCTGCCTGCGGTAGATCGAAATATCCTAAGGTTAGGAATTTACGAGATTCTTTGGGCGACAGAAGTGCCAATCAGTGTTGCGATTGATGAGTCCCTTGCACTTGCTAAAGAGTTATCCAGCGATGATTCATCAAAGTATATTCATGGCGTTTTAGGACGAATCGCAAGCATTAAAGACACTATTTCAATTTAGTAAGTGCAAAGTTCTGCACGAAAACTCCGACTTCTTCTTCGGTGAAATTTGCAAAGATCTGCAGCAGGTGAAGATCGCTACTTCGAAGTGAGATTACTTCGCCATTCCAGTCATGCCGCATGTGGGCTATGCGTTGAATAATTTTCAAGGGCGCCTCTGAGGTCGATTCTGTACTTCGGGAAAGTTTGCGTACATCAATTATTACGCGGCCCGCAGAGATTCCTTTTTCTGGTGGTGATAGAAGTTCGGCGACCGGAACACCATAGAGTTCTGCTATCTCAATCAACTTCTCGGTACTGATGGATCGATCGCCCCGCTCATACGACCCCAATGCGATTGCAGAGATGGAGCCTTTGCTCTGTTGTGATACTTGGCTAAGGGTTAAGCCTTTTGACCTTCGAACCGCCCGTAGTCGTAATTGCAGCGCCGTTAACGTGATTTCTTTGCTCATGCAGGCAGGGTATAAAGCTTCGGCTCGACACTTTTTGGTTATCCACAGTTGATTCAGATCGGTGCTAGTATCGCGCCTGCATCCTTTAACGACCCATCCAGAGAGGTGGGAAAGGAGATTTATATGAGCGTAGCCCTGTCCGCACCTGACATTAAGCGTGCGTTGACTCGTATTTCACATGAGATCCTAGAAAGAAATCAAGGATCTACATCAATTGTTCTCTTAGGGATTCCTACTCGTGGTGCGCATTTAGCCCAGCGCATTGCAGCGATTATCTCTGAAATTGAAGGTTCTGATGTTCCCTGTGGAACGTTAGATATCACTTTGTTCCGCGATGATTTAAGACTTCGCCCACCAAAAGCAATCATGCCTACAAACATTCCTACATGTGGAATCGAGGGTATGGATGTAATTCTGGTTGATGATGTTCTTTTTTCGGGGCGAACAATTCGTTCGGCACTTGATGCCCTAGGAGAAATCGGTCGCCCTCGCACGGTTCAATTGGCCGCTTTGGTTGATAGAGGCCATCGAGAACTTCCAATTAAGGCTGACTTTGTCGGTAAGAATCTACCGACATCAAAGACTCAATCTGTTCGCGTCTTATTGGGCGAGATAGATGGTCGAGATGAAGTTAGCATCGAAGGGGTTGAGCAATAATGCGCCATCTCCTATCAATCGCAGATATCAGCAAAGCTGAAGCTATTTCGATTTTGGATACTGCTAACGAGCTAGCACGTGTCAGCGACGGTGCAGTGAAGAAGCTGCCCACACTTCGTGGTCGCACAATCGTAAATTTGTTTGCAGAAGACTCAACGCGTACTCGAATCTCCTTCGAAGCCGCAGCCAAGCGATTGTCAGCCGATGTAATTAACTTCTCGGCTAAGGGGTCAAGTGTCAGCAAGGGTGAATCTTTGAAAGACACCGCGATGACACTGCAGGCGATGGGCGCTGATGCTGTGGTCATTCGACACTCTGCATCCGGTGCAGCGCAGCGTTTAGCAGATTCGCAATGGATGTCTGGAAGTGTTGTAAATGCCGGAGATGGTACTCATGAACACCCAAGTCAAGCTTTGTTAGACGCTTTCACAATTCGCAAACACCTGGGTATGGGTAAAAGTGATCTTGATGGCCTAAGCGTTGCGATAGTTGGCGATGTATTGCATTCGCGAGTAGCTCGATCGAATGTACTTCTACTTTCAAAACTAGGAGCAAAAGTTACTTTAGTTGCACCGCCAACCTTGGTTCCTGTTGGGGTCGCAACCTGGCCTTGCAATGTTTCCTATGACTTAGACGCAGTTATTCCATTTGTTGATGTAGTGATGATGCTTCGAGTGCAACAAGAACGGATGACTGATTTTTATTTCCCAAACGCTCGAGAATATTCGCGTTACTTTGGTTTGAATACGCAACGCATGAATTCCATGAAAGCTGAATCAATTGTTATGCACCCGGGGCCAATGAATAGAGGGCTTGAAATTTCCGCTGAGGTTGCAGATAGTTCACGTTCGGTAATCACAGAGCAAGTAACAAATGGTGTAAGCGTAAGAATGGCAATTTTGTATGTTCTTCTTACCGGTGGAGCTTTGGAATCAGGGAGTAATTAAATGAGCGCAATAGATTATGTAATCAAGGGTGGACAGCTCCCTGATGGAACAAAGGCAGATGTTTGTATTTCGGGTGAAGAAATCGTTGAAATAACCGCTAATTTTTCCGGGCAGAGCAAGGAAGTTGTCGATGCGGCAGATTGCATCGTTTTGCCGGGTCTGGTCGATTTGCATACACACCTGCGTGAACCAGGTCGCGAAGATGCCGAGACAGTTCTAAGTGGTAGTCGCGCAGGAGCTAAAGGTGGATTTACTGCACTGTCCGCGATGGCAAACACCTCTCCAGTTGCCGATACTGCCGGAGTAGTTGAGCAGGTATATCGCTTAGGTCAAGAAGCAGGTTTGCTAGATGTGTTTCCGATTGGAGCGGTCACTGAGGGATTGAATGGGCAAACTCTTTCTGAGATCGGTGCGATGGCAGATTCAGTTGCGCAGGTCAGAGTCTTTAGTGATGATGGGCATTGTGTTTCTGATCCGTTAGTTATGCGTCGAGCTTTAGAGTACATAAAGAAGTTCGGCGGCGTCATCGCACAACATGCGCAAGATCCACGAATGACTGTTGGTTCGCAAATGAATGAAGGTGCAGTCTCATCTCGGCTTGGACTAAAAGGTTGGCCAGCAGTTGCCGAAGAAGCGATAATTGCTCGTGATGTGTTACTGGTTGATCATGTTCAATCCAGACTCCATATCTGTCATCTAACAACTGCTGGCGGAGTAGAAATTATTCGGTGGGCTAAGGCCCGTGGAATAAATGTGACGGCAGAGGTTACGCCGCATCACCTGTTACTAACGGATGATCTAGCTTCTTCTTACGATCCGATCTACAAGGTTAATCCACCTCTTAGAACTGAATCAGATGTTCATGCTTTACGTGAAGCTTTAGCAGATGGAACCATCGACATTGTTGCAACCGATCACGCTCCACATCCTTTAGAGGATAAAGAGTGCGAATGGCAGGAGGCGGCTTTTGGTATGTTGGGTTTGGAAACTGCTCTGTCAATCGTTCAAAAAACGATGGTGGATACGGGTTTAATGAAATGGGATCAAGTGGCAGAGCGCATGAGTCATGCGCCAGCCCGAATTGGTGGTTATGTTCTTCAGGGGCAGAAAGTTTCGGTTGGCAGTAAAGCGAATCTGACTGTGATCAACCCAACGAAGAGTTGGAGAGTGGATCGAGATTTGGTTCTATCAAACTCATCAAATACTCCCTACCATGGCCATGAACTACCCGGACTAGTGCTGCATACCTTCTTCAAAGGTAAACAAACACTAAATAATGGTTCTATCGCCGACAAGGAGAGTAAGTAATGGCAACTGCTTACCTTGTTCTAGATGATGGGCGAATTTTTGAGGGCTCCTCGTGGGCATGTACTGGGAAGAGCTTTGGTGAAGCAGTTTTCCAGACAGGTATGACCGGGTACCAAGAAACTTTGACCGACCCTTCGTATCACAAACAGATAGTTGTTATGACTGCGCCACATATCGGCAATACTGGAGTCAATGATTTCGATAATGAGTCGGAAAAGATTTGGGTCGCAGGCTTTGTTGTCCGCAATCCTTCATCGCTAAGGTCAAACTGGCGGGCGCAGAATGATCTCGAGGCTGAACTGGTAGATCAAGGAGTAGTTGGCATTCAAGGCGTTGACACACGAGCAATCACAAGACATTTGCGTGATCGTGGAGCTATGCGAGTTGGGATATTTTCGGGGCTAGAACTTTCTCGGGAAGAAATGGTGGTAGAAGTCCGCAAGGCTGAAGCCATGGCGGGGGCTTTTCTCGTGAAAGATGTATCGACTCCGACAACGTACGTAGTCCCAGCGTTGGGTCAGAAGAAATTTACTATTGCAGCCCTTGATCTTGGAATAAAAGCAGCCACGCCTCGCGCTTTAGCAGAACGTGGTGTCGAAGTTCATGTCATGCCCTTTGATACGTCAGTAGATCAAATCATGGCAATCAATCCTGATGGCGTTTTTCTCTCCAATGGACCTGGTGATCCTTCGACGATGAGCGATGTGATCGAAGTTGTTAGAGAACTTTTGTTGGCCGAAATTCCCATCTTTGGTATTTGTTTCGGTCATCAAATTTTGGGACGTGCTTTAGGTTTTGAAACATATAAATTACAGTTTGGGCACAGAGGGATTAATCAGCCAGTGATGGATAAGAACACCGGTAAGGTTGAAATCACCGCACACAATCATGGCTTTGCGGTGAAAGCACCAACTGATACTGAGTTCTCAACGGTTTATGGTCGTGGTGAAGTGACGCATACTTGCCTTAATGATGGAGTTGTTGAAGGTTTAGCTCTGTTGGATCGTCCGGCATTTTCTGTTCAGTATCACCCAGAAGCCGCGGCCGGACCACATGATGCTTCCTATCTTTTTGATCGTTTCATAGATTTGATGTCCAAAAAGGTGGTCGCATAATGCCGTTAGACTCATCTATCAAGAGTGTTTTGGTAATTGGTAGTGGACCGATCGTTATTGGTCAGGCATGCGAATTCGATTACTCAGGAACACAAGCCTGCCGAGTTCTGCGCGCAGAAGGAATCAGAGTGATTCTTGTTAACTCAAACCCGGCAACGATTATGACCGATCCTGAGTTCGCAGATGCAACATATATCGAACCGATTACTCCGGAAATTATTGAACAAATCATTGCTTATGAAAAGCCAGATGCGGTGCTTGCAACTTTGGGTGGGCAAACAGCATTAAACGCTGCGATTGGCCTTTACCAACGCGGAACCCTTGCTAAGTATGGAGTTCGATTGATAGGTGCTGATGTTGATGCTATTAACCGTGGGGAAAATCGTGAACTTTTTCGCGCAATTGTTGAAAAGGTGGGCGGAGAGTCAGCAAAGTCTCGCATCTGTCACACAATGGAAGAAATCCTGCTTGCAGTTGTTGAACTAAACTATCCAGTTGTAGTTCGCCCATCCTTCACAATGGGTGGCCTAGGTTCTGGAATTGCCTTTGATGAAGCAGAACTGCGCCAGATTGCAGGTGCTGGTCTTCGACACAGTCCAACCTCTGAAGTGCTCCTTGAGGAATCGATCATTGGTTGGAAAGAGTACGAACTCGAAGTCATGAGAGATAACAAGGACAACGTTGTTATCGTTTGTTCAATTGAGAATCTGGACCCTATGGGTGTCCACACCGGAGATTCGATCACAGTTGCCCCGGCGATGACCCTGACTGATGTTGAATATCAGAAACTTCGTGATTTATCGATGGACATTATTCGGGAAGTCGGTGTTGATACTGGTGGATGTAATATCCAGTTCGCGGTCAACCCATCAAATGGTCGAATAATTGTGATCGAAATGAATCCAAGAGTTTCTAGATCTAGTGCGCTTGCATCAAAAGCGACGGGATTTCCGATTGCAAAGATTGCAACTAAGTTGGCGATCGGTTACACATTAGATGAGATCACCAACGACATCACCAAGGTCACACCGGCATCATTTGAACCCACTTTGGATTATGTTGTTGTTAAGTTGCCACGTTTTGCTTTCGAAAAGTTTGCAGATGCCGATCCACGTTTAACGACAACGATGAAGAGCGTCGGTGAAGCCATGGCCATCGGACGCTCATTCTCAGAAGCCTTAATGAAAGCGCTACGGTCATTGGAGCGCAAGGAAGCAATCTTTGCGTGGCCAGTTGTGACCCCGGCCGAACTTGAGCAACTGATGCAGTCCATGAAAATCCCAACTGAATATCGCTTGCAACAAGTTCAGAAAGCAATGTGGGCTGGGGCATCTATCGATGAAGTATTTGCGGCAACGAAGATAGATCCGTGGTATTTGCGGCAAATTGAACTTATAAACGCCCAGGCAGCTGTCATTGCTCAACCAGGTGAACTCAGTTCCGAATTGATTCGTGCTGCAAAGAGCCAGGGCTTTTCGGATGCCCAGATAGCAGCTCTGCGGGGCGTGACCGAGGATGAAATTCGCAAAGCGCGACATCATTTAGGCATTAGACCGGTCTATAAGACAGTGGACACGTGTGCTGCTGAATTTGAGGCATTTACGCCATATCACTATTCAAGTTATGAAGAAGAAACTGAAGTTCGCCCGCGAACAACCCCAGCTGTAATTATTTTAGGTAGTGGTCCCAATCGAATTGGACAAGGTATCGAGTTCGATTATTCATGCGTGCACGCATCTTTCACCTTACGTGATGCAGGATATGAAACGATCATGATTAACTGCAACCCAGAAACAGTTTCAACAGATTACGACACCAGTAATCGCCTGTACTTCGAGCCGCTCACCCTTGAAGATGTTCTCGAAGTTGTTCATGCCGAGACACTTGCTGGTCCTGTTCTGGGAGTTATCACACAACTAGGTGGCCAGACCCCTCTAGGTCTAGCAGCCGGGCTGAAAGCAAACGGAGTCACGATTTTAGGAACCTCGCCTGATTCAATTAATCTTGCAGAAGAGCGTGGTGCATTCGGCAACATTCTGGCTGAGCAAGGCTTGAGAGCACCTGAGTTTGGAATGGCGTCTTCGCAATTAGAGGCAACAACTATCGCACAATCAATAGGTTATCCCGTTCTAGTGCGCCCATCATTTGTTTTAGGTGGACGTGGAATGGAAATTGTTTACGATGATGCCGCCTTGGGTGGTTTCATTACGCGCGCAACTGACATTACGCCGGATCACCCAGTTCTAGTGGATCGCTTTTTAGATAACGCAATTGAAATCGATGTTGATGCTCTGTTTGATGGAGTAGAGCTTTTCTTGGGTGGAGTCATGGAACACATTGAAGAAGCGGGGATCCATAGTGGTGATAGCGCATGTGTCTTGCCATCGATGACGGTCACAGAGGAACAACGGGAACAGATTCGAATTGCTACGGAAAAGATTGCACGCGGAGTAGATGTACGCGGTCTCATTAACATCCAATTCGCAATAGCTGAAAATACTTTGTACGTTCTAGAAGCCAATCCACGTGCATCTCGCACGGTTCCATTTGTTAGTAAAGCAACAGGAGTGGCATTGGCAAAGGCGGCGGCGCGCATTTCTGTTGGGCACACCATCGCTCAACTTAGAGTTGACGGAATTCTTCCAGCACAAGGTGACGGTATGGCGCGAGGTATTTCAGTTAAGGAAGCGGTCCTTCCTTGGAACCGGTTCCGCAGAACTGACGGACGTGGCGTTGATGCAGTTTTGGGTCCAGAGATGCGTTCAACCGGTGAAGTTATGGGAATCTCTCCGACCTTTGGAGAGAGTTACGCAAAGAGTCAGATTGCAGCTTTTGGACCTTTACCTAAGGCTGGAACCGTGTTCATCTCACTTGCCGATAAAGATAAAACAACTGGCGTGGAACCAGCGTTAGGATTTTCTGAACTTGGATTTCATATACTTGCCACGTATGGAACAGCTGCGTTTTTACGCACCAAGGGAATAGAGTGCACAACGGTAAGAAAACATTCAGATGGCACAGGCACTTTAGGCGAGAAGACGATTGTGGACATCATCAACGCAGGGGAGATCGACCTAGTGATTAACACACCAGTGGGTCGCGGAACCCGGGCAGATGGTTGGGCAATTCGAACGGCAGCTGTGCAACGTTCAATTCCATGCATCACAACTACCGCTGGTTTTAGTGCAGCAGTTGATGCCATCTCCTTCCTGCAATCAAGTCCCTTGAGTATCAAGTCCCTTCAAGAATGGCTTGCATAGATGTCAGAAGTAAATAAAAACGCACGACAATTAATCGCACCGATTCTTAGTAACAAGCGGGTAGGTCAGTATCACCAAATACTTATTAGTGTCGGCGAAATCGCCGCCGTCTGTAAACCTGGAAATTTTGTGGCGATCAGCGTCGGAGGCGAATCATCACGAATGGTTTTAAGGCGCGCTTTTGCAATTTCACGTGTCTCCACTAGTTCGACTGTCGGCGGAACAATGGAATTAATTGTTGCCCCACATGGTCAGGGAAGTAAGTGGTTGTGTGCCCAAGGTGAAGGCGATGTTTTGGACCTAGTCGCACCGCTGGGGACTGCTTTTGGTATACCCACTGAACCGGTTCCAGTTCTTCTTGTGGGCGGGGGATACGGCTCTGCTCCGCTTTTTGGTTTAGCGGAAATCTTGAATTCTCGCGGATGCAGAGTAGACATGATTCTTGGTGCAAGTACAGGATCAAAAATTTACGCGCCAATGGAAGGCAAACGCTCTGTAAATTCGATGAGGATTTACACCGAAGACGGCTCTATGGGAACTGCCGGACGTGTTACTGACCCGATCGCAGAAATTGTGAAGGATCTTAATGTCGCAGTGATTTATTCCTGTGGTCCAATGCCAATGCTTGCTGCAATCACCAAGATTACCAATCAGCTTGATGTAGTTCACCAATGCGCCGTTGAAGAATCGATGGCTTGTGGAATTGGCATCTGCATGACCTGCGTCTTACCTGTTTCAAATCAAGACGGAACAGTGTCGATGCTGCGCTCATGTATTGATGGCCCAGTAATGGACGGAGCTAAAGTTCAGTGGGAGCAAGTAGGTAAGCAGCAATGAGTTCATTGGACTTTTCTACAACTATCGGCAATGCCTGGTTTCCTGCTCCAACTTTTACTGCAAGTGGTTGTGCCAGTTCAGGTCGCGAGCTAGCCCAATTTTTCCCCCTGAAAGATATGGGCGGAGTCGTAACTAAGTCGGTCATGTCAAAGGCGCGCGCGGGTCGACCAACTCCCAGAATGGCTGAAACGCCAAGCGGCATGCTCAATTCAATTGGCTTACAAGGTCCCGGTATTGATGCGTTCCTGAGCAAGGATGTTCCTTACTTAGTCGAGCAAAAGGCGCGAATAATTGTGTCGATTGCTGGAGAAACTGTTGAAGAGTATTCAACCCTTGCGCGCAAACTTCGTTCTGTCTCTGGGATAAGTGCTATCGAAGTAAATATTTCCTGTCCTAATGTTGAAAATCGTGGCCTAGTTTTTGCCTGTGATCCTGAAGCTTCCAGACGTGTTATTGACGGAGTGCGCAGAACAATTGGTGGAGAACTTCCGATCATCGCAAAACTATCTCCGGATGTAACTGATTTAGTATCGATCGCTAAGGGTGTAGTTGATGCAGGTGCTGATGGTCTAGCCCTGATTAACACAGTTCTTGGAATGGTAATTAATGTGGACACCATGCGCCCACACCTGGGTGGGAAAACAGGTGGCTTATCCGGACCTGCAATTCGTCCTATTGCGGTTCGCGCTGTTTACCAAGTACATGCGGCTTTGCCTGCGATTCCAATCCTTGGAATGGGTGGAATCGCTTCAGGCAAGGATGCTTTAGAAATGATTCTTGCTGGTGCAAGTGGAGTGTCAATCGGTACGGCAAGTTTTGGAAATCCAACGGCAATCATGTCGATACAAACTGAACTAAAGCAGTTGCTATTAGACAGAGGTTTCACTTCGCTCAAACAAGCTGTTGGGTATGCCCATCGCGCTGCGGAAGGCGAAGTAAATGAGTAAAGCACCAATCGTTTTGGCGGTAGATACACCTGATCTTCAAACCGCCATCAACTGGGTAAAAGCTACGCAAGAACATGTTTCAGTTTTCAAACTTGGTCTCGAATTTTTTCTCACCTTTGGAGCAGAGGGCGTTAAAGCAATACAAGCAGAAACTGATTCAGACATATTTCTAGATTTGAAGCTGCACGATATTCCACACACAGTAAATGGTGCAGCAAAAGCGGTGGCACATCTTGCCCCTAAATTCTTGACGGTTCATGCATCGGGAGGAGCGGCAATGATTAAGGCCGCCGTAGATGTGATGCCCAATACCAACATTACCGGCGTAACTATCCTGACATCTTTGTCCGAAAAAGATGTCTCTGAGGTCGGTTTCAAATTCACTGCGCTGGAATCTGCCGTCGGTCTTTCAAAAGTTGCAGTAGCAGGTGGTGCGAAGGCAATCGTGTGTTCTCCGCTAGAAATAGCCGCCGTCCGGAAAGAGGTTGGCGTTGCTCCGATCATCATCACTCCAGGTGTTCGTCCATTAGACATGGTTGGTACTGATGATCAGCAAAGAACTATGACCCCGGAGGATGCAATCGCTTTAGGCGCAAACTTAGTTGTGATTGGCCGCCCGATTACGCAGAGTTGGACACTTGGCGCGCAAGCCATGAAGGAACGGGCACAGGAGATTGGCTCACGCTTAATTTAAACTCCACTAGATTTAGCCCATGGGAACGCCTCCACAGTTATCTGCCGAACAAAGAGCAGCTGCGTTAGCCAAAGCATCTGCTTCCAGAAAGAGGCGTGCTGAAATAAAGAGCCAGATAAAAAGTGGTCAAGTAGGTATCGATGAAGTTCTTTCCCTTGCCTCAACCGATGAAGCAATAGGAAAGATGCGCGTGAAGGAGTTATTGGAATCTTTGGCCGGTGTCGGAAAAATACGTGTTATCTCTTTGATGGAACGGCTAAACATTTCTCCCACTCGAAGAATTCAGGGATTAGGCAGGCATCAATTAAAGGAACTTCGCAACGAGTTTGTAAAGACGGATTCCGCGGTAAAACCTGGAAGGTTGTTAGTTCTATCAGGTCCTGGGGGAGTGGGAAAAAGTACTGTTGCTAAAAAACTTCGTGAAGCTGGAGATTTTTGGGTGAGCGTTAGTTTCACAACTCGCACCCCGCGCATAAATGAAGTTGAAGGTCGAGATTACTTTTTTGTCTCTGATCAAATATTTTCACAAATGATTTCCGACGATAAATTCCTCGAATGGGCTGAATTTGCCGGAAATCGCTATGGAACCCCGCAACAGCAAGTTGAAGATGCATTGCGACAAGGAAAGAATGTTTTGCTAGAGATTGAAATTGCAGGCGCTAAGCAAGTGAAGGCTCACTTGCCGCAGTCGGTACTAGTTTTTCTTGAGCCTCCGACATGGGAAGAATTGGTCGCACGCCTTGAAGGTCGAGGCACAGATGGCGAGCAACGTAGGGCCGAAAGGTTAGAACTAGCCCAAGATGAGCTAGCGGCAGCGGCATTTTTCGATGTGATCCTCGTAAATGACCAGGTCGAGAGCGTTGTCCAAAAACTGATAGAGTTAGCCCAGAATTAATACGAGTACGACAACATCAGATTGATCACAGAAGCGGGGACAACCATGGATGGCATTACAAATCCACCTATTGATGAACTTCTAGACAAGAGCGGCTCAAAGTACAGCTTGGTTTTGTACGCAGCAAAGCGCGCCCGTCAGATCAATGCATACTATTCACAGCTTGGTGAGGGTCTCCTTGAATACGTCGGACCTCTTGTCGAAACACATGTTCACGAGAAGCCTCTTTCAATCGCTCTTCGCGAAATCAACGAAGGTCTTCTAACGATCGAAAACCTCGAGCCAACAGCGTAGTTTTAAATGACACTCCAAGGCCGTGAGGTTATTCTCGGAGTTGGTGGAGGCATTGCCGCCTACAAATCCTGTGAGCTTCTCCGTCGATTGCAAGATCGCGGTTATGTAATCACCGTTGTTCCGACTCCAGCCTCATTGAATTTCGTCGGAACAGCTACATGGGAAGCGCTTTCATCACGTCCTGTGAACACCCAAGTCTGGGAAAGTGTTCATACCGTTCCTCATATCGCTTTAGCCGAGCGTGCTGATTTCTTTCTTATCGCCCCAGCGACGGCAGATTTAATCGCTCGTTTAGCTATGGGCAGGGCCGATGATCTTTTAACCAATTTAGTCTTGGCTTCCGATGTTCCAAAGATGATTGTTCCCGCGATGCATCCATCGATGTGGTTAGACCCCGCAACTGTGGCAAATGTAAACACACTTAAGCAACGTGGTTTCATAGTGATGGATCCTGAAGTTGGTCGCTTAACTGGAAGTGATGTCGGGCCTGGAAGATTTCCTGAAACTTCCGCAATCATTTCCCGCTTTGATCAAATGACAGGGCAGGTTCAAGATTTAAAGGGCGTCAAAGTTTTAGTAACAGCCGGTGGCACTCGTGAGCCTATCGACCCGGTGCGATTTATCGGCAATAGATCTTCAGGAAAACAAGGGATCGCCCTTGCAAATGCAGCTAAAAATCGCGGTGCACAGGTGCAACTTATTGCCGCAAACTGCGATGTATCAGCAGTCTCTGGGGTCGAAGTGATTCCTGTTGAGACTACTTTGGATATGCAGAAAGCATTACAGGCTAATTTTGACGCTTGCAATATCCTGATCATGAGCGCGGCAGTTGCGGATGCTCGCCCATTACGTTTTTCAGATGAGAAGATAAAAAAGTCGACTCTCAACAGTATTGAATTACAGCAGAATCCTGATCTGCTGGCTGAACTAGCCCCACGGAAAGAGGGGCGAGTGTTGATTGGTTTTGCTGCAGAAACCAAAGAGCACCTGCAAGAGGCTCGCAGGAAGTTAGATGCCAAAGGCCTAGATGTGATTTATGTAAATGATGTTTCTGGCGGGGCAATCTTTGGCCAGGACACAACTATGGGTACCATTCTCTTACGCAATGAAGCGGATATAGCGGTCAAGGAAGTCTCCAAAGACGCTCTCAGTAATGTACTTCTTGATCATGCCATCCGGCAGTTAGGTTAAAACTATGTCAAAGCGTCTCTTTACTTCAGAATCAGTTACCGAAGGCCATCCAGACAAGATTGCCGATGCGATCTCAGATGCAGTCCTTGATTCTTTGTTATCTCAGGACACGAAAAGCCGAGTCGCCGTAGAAACACTTATTACTACAGGTCAAGTTCACGTCGCGGGTGAAGTTACAACCAATGGATACGCAGATGTGATGGGAATCGTTAGAGATACAGTTCTAAACATTGGGTATGACTCATCTGATAAAGGTTTCGATGGAAACAGTTGCGGTGTCTCAATTTCAATTGGTCAGCAATCTCAAGACATTGCCCAAGGCGTCGATGATGCTTACGAACACCGCGTTACATCAGCTGTAGATCCTTTAGATCTTCAAGGTGCGGGTGACCAAGGCTTGATGTTTGGTTATGCATGCGATGACACAAAAGAGTTAATGCCACTTCCTATTTGGTTGGCACATGCTTTAGCCCAGCAATTAACTAAGGTTCGCAAATCCGGCGAGTTGGCTTATCTTCGCCCCGATGGAAAAACACAAGTAACTATTGAATATGAAGGCGATCGCGCCGTTGCTTTAAATACAGTTGTCATTTCAAGTCAGCATGCTGAGGAAGTAGATGTTGTTAAGAAGTTAACACCTGAAATTATTGAATATGTAATAAATCCAATTATCGCAACTATAGATCTTCCAAAGAACGATGTGCGAACGCTTATTAATCCAACAGGCCGCTTTGTTATCGGTGGACCTATGGGAGATGCCGGCTTAACTGGTCGTAAAATCATTGTTGATACTTACGGTGGTATGGCCCGTCATGGTGGTGGAGCATTTAGTGGTAAAGATCCATCTAAGGTAGATCGTTCTGCTGCATATGCGATGCGCTGGGTAGCCAAGAATGTCGTAGCTGCAGGGCTTGCCCGTCGCTGCGAGGTGCAAGTTGCTTACGCGATCGGTAAAGCACAACCAGTGGGAGTTTTTGTGGAAACTTTCGGAACCGAAACTGTTCCCGTTGCAAAAATTCAAGAGGCTGTCTTATCGGTCTTTGATCTTCGTCCAGCTGCAATCATTAGAGATCTTAATCTTTTGCGTCCTATTTATTCACTCACAAGTGCCTATGGTCACTTTGGTCGTGAACTTCCTGAATTTGCTTGGGAAAGAACTGATCGAGTATCTGCACTCCAAAACGCAGTTAAGTAATCGGTGGCAGCACCTCGGCTATTTCGCTTAAGGGCCGAGGTCGCTACCGCGCCTTCAGGCCCAGTAGCTGATGTGCTTCCAGTTGCACGGGTGCGAGTTGATACAGGTGTCTTCCATCTAGATCAGTTATATGACTATTCAGTTCCCGAAAAATTGAGCCATGCAGTAATTCCGGGAGTCCGAGTGCAGTTACCTTTTGGTTCTCGCGAAACGGAAGGGATTGTTGTTTCGCGTGTTGCAACCCCTGACAAAGCTGGTCTTCTGAAGCCCATAACCAAGATTTTGTCACCACACCCGGTTGCAACCTCATCCAGCTTCGCATTAATTGATAGAGCCTCTGAATTTTATTGCTGCAATCCATGGGACTTGGTGCGCTCTGCTATCCCGCCCAGAGTGGCTAGTGTTGATAAAGAGATGTCTGTCTTTATTTCCGAAATTAAGCCCAAGGCCGGCGCCGTCATTCCGGTATTTCAGAGTTTCGGTCCATATCTTTCACCGGAATATCAAGTCGCTGAACTAGTAGAAAATTTCAAGAGACTTGGTTCAGTTCTTGTTATTGCTCCAGATGAGAAGGATGTTGAACTGATCGTCGGAAAATTATCGAGATCTTTTGGCAATCTACTCAAGCTCTCAAGTTCGTGTACTCGCGAAGAGCGTTATCGAAATTTCCTGCTTTCTATGCGTTTGGAAGGATCAATAGTCGTCGGTACTCGTAGTGCGATCTTCACACCGGTGAGAAACCTTGCGGCGATAATCATTTACAAGGAATCTTCGCCAGATCATTTTGAACTCAGATCGCCTGGTTGGAACTCATCGACTATTGCTCGGCTACGTTCAGAAATGGAAGGGGTGGCTTTAGTTTTTGCGGGCTTTACACCTTCAACACGCGTTGCTTACGACATTGATAGGGGTGCTACCAAGTTCAGTAATCAGCGAACTCAGGTCAATGTTCAGGCATTCTCACCATCGGATGGAGCTCTGCTACCCGGTCGAATTTTTTCCGAAATTAAAAAAGCGCTGAAAATTGGCCCAGTGCTTTTTGTAGCCCCGCGCAAGGGTTACGGCAACGCACTTCTGTGCGCACATTGTCGAAATGTTGCTGTGTGTAAATGCGGTGGAAGATTAAGTGTTTCTTCTAAAGGTTTAGCCCCAGCATGTGTTCATTGTGGTGAAACTTTTGCAGCTTGGAGATGTAGCTTCTGTGATCGTGATAAACAGTACTTAGCTGGCCGTGGAATCGAAAGAGCGGCAGAGGAAATTTCTCGAGCTTTTCCCGGTTTTCCGGTTGTGATTTCTGCAGGAGATGTCATCAAAGAAAGTGTTGACGCTAGGCCAGCACTAGTTCTATCTACGCCTGGGGCACAGCCATTTGCTGAAGGCGGTTATGCAGCGGTGGTCGTTCTTGATGCGATTCGATTTTTCTCTCACACCGACATCAATGGGCAAGAGCGAGCCAGAGAACTTCTTTTTGAAAGTGCGTCGTTAATTAAGAAAGATGGGCAGGTCCTTCTAGTCTTAGATGACTCGCACCCGGTCATTGCTGCGATTGCTAGGTGGAACATTGCACCGTTATTGAAACGTGAACTAGCCGACAGAGCAGAGTTAGAACTACCTCCATCGGTTATGTCTGCTGTGTTAGTTGTTGAGCAATCAGCTGCTGCACCGATTGTTTCAGGATTGAAGAAGGCTCTAGCAGACGGTCGACTTCCTGCTAGCACTCGAATTTTTGGTGCAACCCTTTTGCCAAAAGGCGCAGCGAAAATAGTGGTACATGTTTCCCATAGTCAAAGCTCGGATCTGGGCAAGATCCTGCACGAACTGCAAAGAAAACGTAGTATCTCGAAAAAGGATTTGCTTACTCTAAGAATCGATCCATATTCGCTCTAAGGAATTGGTAGACTGTATTCATGTCTATTCAAGAGATTCGCTACTTCGGAGATCCGGTGTTAACGACACCGGCATCTGTAGTGGTGGATTTCGACAAAGAGCTACGCACTTTGGTTAAAGACTTAACTGACACTATGTTGGATGCTCCTGGCGCTGGCTTGGCTGCACCTCAGATAGGTGTTCCACTACGTGTTTTCGTGTGGGATGTCGACGAGGCTCTGGGTCACCTGATAAATCCCACCTTAACTCTTAGCCAGGAGATGCAAGACGGTGAAGAAGGTTGCTTGTCTTTTCCCGAATTACGGTATGAGACTCCGCGAGCAATGCGCGCCGTTGCTCAGGGATTCAACATGTACGGGGAACCAATTACGGTTGAAGGTACTGAGTTTTTAGCTCGAGCCCTACAGCACGAAACGGATCATCTCAACGGGATTCTCTTTATCGATAAGTTGTCAGTTGAAGATCGAAAGTTAGCGATGAAGGAAATTCGTGAATCCGATTGGTTCAACTTAGCTGCAGAAAAGGGTCAATCTATTCAAGTTAAAGATTCACCGCACTCAATTTTCGGACGGAACACCTAATGTTGGTCGGAGTAGCTGCTACTCCGGATGTCGCGATTCCTACTTTGGATTGGCTGATCGGTAGCGAACACAAACTCGACCTGGTTATAACTCAACCTGATAAACCCTCCGGTCGTGGTCGCGCTATGAAACAAACTGCAGTGGCAGATTGGGCCACTAGTCACGCAATTCCAATTGTGAAGCCTGAATCCTCGCTAGAGTTAACAGGAGTTATAGATCATTTAGATTGCATAATCACGATTGGTTATGGGGTCCTGTTGCCTCAAGTGATCTTAGATCTTCCCAAACATGGATTTATTAACCTACACTTTTCACTGCTTCCGGCATATAGGGGCGCAGCGCCAGCGCAAAGGGCTTTGCAAAGTGGCGAGAGCGTTACAGGAATTTCTGTATTCCAATTGGAAAAGGGAATGGATACGGGTCCGATTTACACCCAACGTTCAATAGCTATAGACCCAAAGTGGCGCAGTTATGAACTGCTTGACGCTCTTGCGCAAGAGGGACCAACCGCTGTGGGCGCAGCGTTACAAATGATTGCTGCAGGGGAGTCACCATCACCACAGAAGGGCCCATCTAGTATGGCTCCGAAGATATCTAAACAAGAAGCGATGCTTAATTTTTCGCACGATGCACAAACTTTGATAAATTCAATTCGAGCATTCACTTATGAACCAGGAGCATGGTGTACCTGGAAAACCGAACCTTTCAAGATTACGGCAGCGGTTCTATCTGAGGCTAATGTTGTAAAGCCTGGAGAAATAGTGGTTGATGGACAGAAAGTGGTTGTGGGATCTGGAAGTAACACCAGCATTGAGCTCCTGACAGTAATACCGGCGGGGAAAAAAGAGATGAATGCGGCTGATTGGGCGCGAGGGGCTCGACTTAAAGGTGGAGAAAGTTTTGACTGAGGCCAGAAGAAATACTTTTAAGTCACCAAAACCGGAAGCGTCGCGACTATTGGCATTTGATTTACTTACTGAAGTCAATCGTAATGAAGGTTATTCCAATCTCCTTTTGCCGCAAGCTTTAAATTCAAGCACCTTAGATGATCGAGACAGATCTTTAGTTACAGAACTGCTATACGGAACCATACGTATGCAAGGGAAACACGACTGGGTTCTTGCACAGATAAGTGACAGACCTTGGTCCGATGTGGATCCCGGCATAGTTGATATCTGCCGAATGGGTGTGCACCAATTACACGAAATGCGGGTGCCGGATCATGCTGCAGTCGCCTCTACTGTAGAAGTTGCACGCAAAAGAATCGGTGAATCAAAGGCAAGTTTTGTTAATGCCATGCTCAGGAATGTCACTAGGACCTCAAAAGAGGACTGGTTTGCACCCTTGGAGCAGATAAAAGATCCAGTAGAACGATTTGCAATTCAATACTCACATCCAGCCTGGATTGTTTCTGCATACTTTGATTTACTCAAAGATTGGCACGAAGTTGAATCGGCGTTAGCAATAAACAATGAAGCCGCAACACCTACTTTAGTTTCTTGGCCTGGACTTTCTACTCAACAGGATTTGATGGATATTGGCGCAGAGCCAACGACGTATTCTTCCTACGGTGCACATTGGAAAGGCAATCCCGGCGCACTAGATCTAGTGAAGTTGCGCAAAATCGGTGTTCAAGACGAGGGCTCACAATTAGTTGCAACCGTGTTTGCAGCTGCAGCAAGTGGAACAACGTGGCTAGATATGTGCGCAGGACCTGGCGGTAAAGCTGCACTTTTGTCCGCGATAGCACGTCAACGAGGAATCACCTTTACTGCAAATGAAGTCTCTGCAGCTCGAGCCGAACTTGTGCGTCAAGTTGTAAATGGCGACCGAGTTCTGGTCCGGGATGGTCGCGATATTGCAAAGTCTGAAGAAAAATTTGATGCAATATTAATTGATGCACCGTGTACTGGATTAGGGGCACTACGTCGACGTCCTGAAGTTCGTTGGCGTCGCACTCTTCAAGATTTAAGAGAACTCACTGCCTTGCAAAGAGAGTTGATTGAATCTGCGATCTCTTCGCTCAATGTTGGAGGCGTCCTAGGTTATGCGACCTGCTCACCTCATTTGGCTGAAACTTCGATCCAAGTGGCAGATATCAAGAAAAAGTTTACAAATGTCGAACAAATCGCGGTTGACCCCTTCTTGCCGCAAAATTTAGAAGGCGGTGTCCGAGACCAAGCCATGTCCTTGTGGACTCACCGCGCAGGTACGGATGCGATGTATTTAGCCCTATTCAAAAAGAGCAGCGAGTAAAATAGGAATATGACTAAGGAAATTAGAATAACTCCGAGCATTCTCAACGCCGATTTTTCAAGGCTCAACGAGGAAATAAATTCGATCGCAGCCGTTTCAGATCTGCTCCACCTTGATGTGATGGATGATGTATTTGTTCCTAATTTCACCTTTGATTTTGATGCTGCGTCGAAGATCATTACTGAATCTTCGCTAGCAGTTGATGCACATTTAATGGTTGCCGATGTTGACTTAATCGCCGTTAAATATGCAGAGCTTGGATGTGCTTCGGTAACGATTCATGCTGAGGCCACCACCAACATCCCTCAGACGCTCAAGAACATTAGACAAGCGGGTTCACGTGCCAGCTTAGGAATAAAGCCAAATACGCAGATTGAGCAATATGCCGAATACATCGATTTGGTCGATATGTTTTTAATTATGACTGTAGAACCTGGCTTTGGTGGGCAGAAATTTATGGAGAACATGATGGAAAAGGTCAGAACGACCCGCACATTGATAGGTGACCGACCAATCTGGCTACAGGTTGACGGCGGGATTTCGATGCAAACCATTGAGATAGCCCTTGATGCTGGCGCAGACACCTTTGTGGTTGGCAGTGCTGTATTCAACGCTCCTGATCCCGCACAGATGGTTGTGGAGCTAAGAAAATTCGCAACGCGAGATTGAAGGCTCAAGTAAACTGTGTCAATGAAATCTTTTGAAGAGCTCTGGCTCGAATTAAGCCAAAAAGTTGCCGAAGGAGCAGAAGGTTCTGGGACGGTCGAAGCAGTAGACGCCGGCGTCCACGCGATAGGAAAGAAGATTTTGGAAGAGGCCGGAGAGGTTTGGTTAGCCGCTGAACACCAGAGCAATGAAGAACTAGCCGAAGAAATCAGTCAACTTTTGTATCATCTGCAAACTTTGATGCTTGCACGCGGATTATCACTCAACGACATCTATAAATACTTGTAAGGGGCCCAATGTTAAGAATCGCAGTTCCGAATAAAGGTTCGTTAGCAGAGAGTTCTGTCGAGATTTTGAAAGAGGCTGGTTACCGACAGCGCACAGATGTCCGCGACTTGGTTTTAGTTGACCCTGCTAATTCCGTTGAATTCTATTATTTGCGCCCTAGAGATATTGCAATTTATGTGGGGTCAGGGGAGTTGGAAGCGGGAATAACTGGTCGCGACTTGCTGATTGATTCAGCTGCATCTGCCGAGGAAATTTTAGGTCTAGATTTCGGTAGTTCTACCTTTCGATTCGCAGCACCAACTGGGAAGGAATGGAAGATCGCCGACATCGCAGGCAAGCGAATAGCAACTGCTTATCCCGGCTTGGTCGAGCACACGCTCAAGACTTTTGGAATATCAGCACAGATAGTTCGCCTAGATGGAGCTGTTGAAAGTTCAGTCCGCCTTGGTGTGGCAGATTTGATTGCAGATGTTGTCAGTACTGGAAATACTCTGCGTCAAGCCGGGCTACAGGTTTTTGGCGATCCGATATTAGTCAGTGAGGCAGTTGTGATTAAACGGAAAGGAACCGACATTCCTGCGGGCCTAGAAGTTCTAATTCGACGTCTTCAGGGAGTTGTAACTGCGCGCCAGTACGTTCTGCTTGATTACGACGTACTAAAGAGTTTGATAGATCAAGCATGTGCCATTACGCCAGGTTTAGAATCACCAACAATTTCTCCTTTACAAAAAGAGGATTGGGTCGCGGTCCGCGCAATGGTTTTGCGCAAAGAGACAAATCGTGTCATGGATGAACTTTGGACACTTGGAGCGCGCGGTATTTTGGTGACAGATATTCACGCATGTCGCTTGTAGTTTATAACTGAATAAGTGAGGGCACTGAACGCAATGATTGCTCTTTAATTGAGTAATCGGCCGCAGCCTCAACAATAGGTTTTGCGTTAAAAGCAATACTAATTCCAGCGATAGCCATCATGTCCAAATCATTTGCACCATCTCCGATGGCCACTGTGTCACTCAAATCAACTGAACATTTCTGTGCAAATTCCTTTAAAGCTTCAGCTTTAGCGGCCCGATCTATGATTGCGCCAACAACTTTGCCGGTTAAGTGTCCATCAATAATTTCGAGTAAATTTGCTCTATAGAAATCAATCTTGAGTTCATCAACAATTGGTTGCAGAATGTTGGAAAAACCTCCTGAAACCAAAGAAACATAGTGGCCTTGCTCATGCAAAAGCGACACTAATTCGGCGGCACCATCGGTTAATCGGATCTCCTGCTGAACCTGGCTGATGCAATCTTCTGGAACACCCTTAAGCAATGCCACGCGAGCAATCAAGCTTTGGGCAAAATCTAGTTCACCTCGCATGGCAGCCTCAGTTATTCGGGCAACTTCATCCAAAACTCCGGCCTTGGCTGCAAGAAGCTCGATTGCCTCTTGCTGAATAAAGGTGGAATCAACATCTAACTGCACAAGTCTTTTGCGGATAGTCATGGCTAGGCACCGATGGTTAGTGAAAACTCTGTCGAGTTCTCAAGAGTGGCCATGGATTTTCGTAGATCAGTTTCGGATATCCCAGAGATTTTGATTGTTAGTTCAAGCGGATCCGTCGCCGTACGTGCCAGATCTTCAATATTTGCCCCTGCATTGACTAACCCCTGAGTTATTTCCACCAAATGTTTTGGATGCAACTTTGTGGAACTTAACTTAATCGTTTCGCACGATGGTTTAGCCCGCAAGGTCGGTGATGAAGAAAACACCGCAGCGATGTCTACCGCTAAATCAGAGGCAAGTGCGTTGAGATCCTCTTCAATGGCAGTTTGATGCGCAGGATTGAGAGAAATTTGCAGAGTCAGAATCAAACGACCCTTAATGATGATTTGATCGAGATCAAGTACTGCCACCGAAAATGGTGAAAGAGCTGCAAAGAGCGCATGGGCTAATCCGGGCTTGTCCTCGCCGGTAAGAAGGATTAATCCAGAGAACTGCTCCACCTCGTGGCTAGATGTTGTCATAAGGGGGATAGGTTATCGTGAATCACTATTGCTTTTTGCGAGGTTTGCACCGGATTGAGCGTTCTAACCAGTATCTTTTGCATCTATGAGTAGCTCAGTCCTAACTCTCAATGAGGTTTCGGTTCGCCGAGGCGATCGTGTAATTCTTGGACCGATCAACTTTTCAATTTCACATGGAGAGCGTTGGGTCGTTTTGGGTCCCAATGGCGCTGGCAAATCCACTCTTCTTCAAATCTTGGCGACCAAAATGTTTCCTACTCAAGGTTCTGTCTCTGTCCTAGATAAGCAAATGGGCAAAGTTGACCTTTTTGAATTACGCACTCGGATAGGTCTATGTGGTTCTGTTATTGCTGAAGATATACCCCATGATGAAACCGTTAAAGATGTAGTTCTGACCGCAGCTTATGCAATTCTGGGGCGTTGGAATGAAAGTTATGATCTTTGGGATGAATCACGCGCTATGGCGTTACTAACTAATTTTGGTGTTCGAGAATTGGGAGATCGTCTTTACGGAACCTTAAGTGAAGGTGAAAAAAAGCGCGTACAAATCTCGCGCGCGTTAATGACTGATCCTGAACTTTTACTTTTAGACGAGCCCGCGGCAGGTCTTGATTTGGGTGGCAGAGAAGATTTGCTCAGGCGTTTTGCAAATTTTGCAGCTGACCCACTAGCTCCGGCAACAATTCTGGTCACGCATCACATCGAAGAAATTCCAGTTGGCACAACTCACGCCTTGCTGATTAAAGATGGTTTGGTTGCAGTATCTGGACCTATTGATCAAGTAATTACTTCAGAGCATGTTTCGGCAGTATTTGGAACATCCATTTCGGTAACACCTGAAGCAGGCCGGTTTTTCGCACGTGCCGCTGTTTGATCAGCTGCATCCGCAGTGGCAAGTAGCGTTGCAACCAGTTAAACCGCTCATCCAAAGTATTGATACATATGTAAAAAACCGAGACATTGCTCCTTCGCATGATCTTGTCTTTCGTGCCCTTAACCGTCCTATAGATTCGACAAAGGTGGTTTTCTTTGGTCAAGATCCATATCCGACATCAGGTCATGCCCACGGCTTAGCCTTTTCTGTCGACGCCAACGTCAGGCCACTTCCTGCCTCGCTTCGCAACATCTTTAAGGAATTAGAAAGCGATCTGGGAGTAACCAAGGCACATGGTGATTTGAGTAGTTGGTGTGATCAAGGCGTGATGTTGATCAATCGGATTTTAACTACCGAAGTTGGAGTTTCTTTAGCGCACGAAAAATTGGGTTGGCAAGAGGTGACAAATGCCGTAGCCAAGATCTTAGGAAATCGCAATGTTATCGCTGTGCTCTGGGGTAATTCTGCATTAGAACTGAAGAGTTACTTTCCAGATGATCACATTGTTTCCTCAGTTCACCCCAGTCCATTGTCGGCATATCGTGGTTTCTTTGGATCAAAACCCTTTTCTGCCGTCAATCAAAAACTTTCATTAATAGGCGAACCTACTATTTCTTGGTAAGAGAAAAGCCCCTGGTTTCCCAGGGGCTTTTCCGATTGAACTGATTAGCCAAACCAAGCGTTCATTGGTGATGACAAGAAGTACACCATAAACAAGCCTGATACGAGATAAAGCAAAGGATGAACTTCTTTGCCACGTCCTTGGACCAAACGAATTACTACGTGAGTAACAAATCCTGCGCCAATACCTACTGAGATGTTGTATGTAAATGGCATCAAGATGATGGTTAGGAATGCAGGGACTCCAATACCCAAATCATCCCAATCGATGTTTTTGATCTGAGACATCATTAAGAAGCCAACAATGATCAGAGCAGGAGTTGCAGCCTCGTAAGGGATGATTGCAACAAGTGGAGCTAAGAAAGTTGTCAGTAAGAATGCAATTCCTGTAACAACTGATGCAAGACCCGTACGTGCACCTTCACCGACACCTGCTGCTGATTCAATGTAGCTGGTGTTAGATGAAACACCAGCTGCACCACCTGCTGCAGCTGCGACAGAGTCAACCAAAAGAATCTTTTGGATGTTATCGACATTGCCATCTTTGTCAGCAAGACCTGATTCGTGACCAATTGCCGTAACTGTTCCAACTGTGTCGAAGAAATCAGATAGTAGCAATGTGAAAAGAAGCAGGATTGCCGCTATGAGTGAAACGTTATCGACACTAAATGCGCCGAAGAGATCGAACTGACCCGTGAAATCAAACTCTGGAACAGCAACTACCTCTTTTGGAACTGATGGAACACCTAGCTGCCATCCACCATCTACGATGGTTGGAGGATTTCCAGGAGTGAAGTTTGGCTTGATGTTAAATGCCTGTTGGATACCGATCGCCAAAGCAGTAGCTGAAGCAATACCGATCAGGATCGCACCCTTAACCTTGCGCACCATGAGTGCGATGATTAACAGAGTTCCAAAGACGAAGACAACTGTTGGCCAGCCAACAAGATTGCCATTGACACCTAGACCTACTGGAACTGGACCACTAGCTGTACGGCGCACGAAACCTGCATCAACAAGACCGATCAATGCGATGAACAGACCGATACCAACCGAAATTGCGATCTTGATCTGTGGTGGAACCGCCTTGAATACTGCTACACGGAAACCGGTGAGCACCAATACCAAGATGATCAAACCTTCTAGAACAACTAGACCCATTGCAGCGCCCCACGACATCTTCGAAGCAATACCCACTGCAACGAAAGTGTTTAGACCAAGGCCTGTTGCAATTGCTAATGGATAGTTTGCAATCGATCCCATAAGGATTGTCATTACGCCAGCAACTAGTGCAGTTGTAGCTGCAACCATTGCAGGTGCTGGTGCATCTCCACCGAAGAGGAACTGACCATTTGCATCTGGTGAGTACGCCAGAATGATTGGATTGAGAGCCACGATGTATGCCATCGTGAAGAAAGTTACGAGTCCGCCTCGAACTTCTTGGGCTATTGATGAGCCCCGCTCGGAGATTTTGAAATATGAATCCAGCATGAAGTAGTGCCTTTCTAATTTTGTTAACGGGGGTGTTTGCGACCCCGTGTGCGATAGGGCGCACAACCCTTGGGAAGGTCTTTATCCTATGTGTTACCTGGAAGTAACCCGAGAAACGACTCCCAGGGCAATGGCAATAGATTGACCAATCAGCAGGGTGAAGAGCACAGTTCCAAGGCCCACAGTTCCGCCCAGAAGCCAGCCCGCGATCAAAACCGAGCTTTCAATGGCTAAGCGAACCCGGCCTATGCGGATGCCCGAACGGTTATGAAGGGCGGTCATCAAACCATCTCGAGGTCCTGGCCCTAAGCCACATGTGATGTACAGGGCAGATCCAAAACCAACCATCGCTATGCCAATTAAGCAGTAGATAATGCCGATTGCATAATTATTTTGCGCCGGAAAAAAAGTAACTCCTACTTGAATCGCCAAAGCAATAATTACGATATTCGAAATAGTTCCAAAGCCTGGTTTTTCTCGAAGTGGAATCCACAACAACAAGACCAAAGCACTGATCGCAAAAGTGGACCAGCCCATAGTGATATCAAGTTTTCCGGAAACACCTTGTGCCAAGACTGACCATGAGCCATTACCGATCGTGCTTTGAATAACTAGGGCATCGCCCAATCCAAAAATGAAAAGGCCAAAGAAAAGAACACCAACGCGAAAGGGCTTTAAGTCCCAACGAGAACTAGCGGTCCACGGGGTATGTGGAACGGTTTTATGCGGACGCAAGAACTCTAGAAATGGGTTAGACATTGCATGAGTATAATCAGCAAATGTTTCCTGGTATCGGCACAATCATCAATGTCCTAACGATTGTTTCTGGGGCGTCTCTTGGTGTTCTTGTCGGAAATCGAATGCCAACAAGGACCAGAACTTTATTAACAGATGTTCTGGGTCTAGTTACCCTGCTTGGCGCAGCATCAGCTTTACTTCCTTTGTGGTCGGATCGCTACAACAACGCCCTTCCACAAGGCTGGAGTTTGCTGGTTGTTTTAGGCTCACTCTTAATTGGCGGCCTGATCGGCTCGGCTTTGAAACTAGAAACACGCTTAGATTCTTTGGGCGAGAGTTTAAGAATTCGATTTAAGGCATCGAGTGAATCAAATTTTGTGGAAGGTTTTGTTGCCGCCTCACTGCTTTTCGCTATCGGACCTCTAGCAATCCTCGGAAGTATTAGTGATGGAATGGGAACTGGGATAGATCAGTTGATCCTAAAAAGCACGCTCGACTTTTTCGCTGCGATGGCTTTCGCCACTTCACTTGGTTGGGGAGTGGCTGTTTCAGCGATACCTGTTGGTATTTATCAAGGAATATGGACAGTCGTTGGTTTCGGCTTGGGTGAAGTTTTGGATGGATATCAAGTAGATGCCATGACAATCGTTGGTGGGATTATGTTGATTTGTATCGCCCTTAAATTGCTCAACATTAAAAGCGTTGCGGTCGGAAACCTGTTACCAGCTTTAGCTATTGCACCGATCTTGGCGCTGGCTGTAAACGCCCTTTAAAAACTGGCTGCGTCAATCACGAATCGGTATTTAACGTCACTTGCGACGGTTCGCTTGTATGCCTGGTTGATGTAGTCAGCCTTGATTACTTCTACATCGCTGACAATTGAATGCTTTGCGCAGAATTCAAGCATTTCCTGCATCTCTGGAATTCCGCCAATCATTGAGCCTGCAATGGAACGACGACCATTAAGCAAAGTTCCAACATGTACTTCGTACGGCTTACCTGGAAGACCAATTACTACGAGCGTGCCATCTAATTTCAGTAGATTTAGGTAGTCGCCGACAACCAATTCGGCACTTACCGTGTTCAGAATGAGATCGAATGTTTTCGCTAGCGGAGCTAAGTTGCTCGCATCTTTGGTGCTCACGAAATGATGTGCGCCCATAGCCATTGCATCAGCTTCTTTGCTAGGGGAGTGAGACAAGACTGTGACCTCTGCGCCCATGGCTACTGCAAACTTAACGCCCATGTGTCCTAGGCCGCCCAACCCCATCACCGCTACCTTCATACCGGATTTAACTTTCCAATGCTTGATGGGGGAATACAAAGTGATTCCAGCACACAACAGAGGCGCTACGCCTTCCATCGGCAAGTTGTCAGGGATTCGTACCGCATAATCTTGATTGATGACAAAGTTATTTGAATAGCCGCCCATCGCAACAGTTGTTCCGTCACGTTCTAATCCGTTATACGTTCCCGTCATTCCTTCTACGCAGTATTGCTGTAATCCTTGGACACAACTTGCGCACTTACGACAAGAATCAACAAAGACTCCAACCCCGATTTTGTCGCCAACAGAAAATTTTGAAACTTTGCTTCCAATTTCTGTTACCACTCCGGCTATCTCATGCCCGGGCACCATTGGAAAAAGGGCAGGACCCCATTCTTCGGCGACCTGGTGAATATCGCTATGACAGATACCTGCGTACGAAATATCCAAAGCGACGTCATATTCGCCAACCGCTCTACGATCAAATTCATAGGAAGTAAGGTTGGATTTTGCTGAAAGCGCTGCATAACCGCGTGATTTAATTTTTACTCCTTGAACGGTAGGGGGATGGAAGATGTGTGGGCCGCACGTGATGCCCGGGCAGTAACTTGACGCATGTGGTGTCTGCGGCAGAGAACTTCATAGGCCACCGCTGCATCCGGTGCGACATCGCCAACAACAACTTGTTCGCCTTCTACAACCATCACGCCACCAACTGTTCGCGCATTGTGGGTTGCACGGGAGCCACACCAACACAGTGCCTCCACTTGCAGAGTGTTTACTCGATCTGCAAGTTCGACCAATCGTGCCGAACCTGGAAAGAGTTTGGTTCTAAAGTCAGCCAAGATTCCAAATGCGAAAACATCGATTCCGAGACCATCTACAACGCGAGCTAATTGATCAATTTGAACACTTTCATAGAACTGAGCCTCATCACAGATTATGTAATCGACTCGTTCACCCATAGATAACTTATCTACAACTAGTTTGTGAATGTCTAGTTCTGGGAAAACTTCTATTGCAGGGCTGGAAAGTCCTAAACGCGATGAAATTACTCCAGAACCTGCACGGTCCTTATTTGTGAAAATTAATCCGGTACGGCCCCGACTTTGATGATTGTGCGCAGTTTGAAGAGCGAGAGTGGATTTTCCGCTATCCATGGTTCCGCAGTAGTAAATCAATTCAGCCATGAGGCGCATCTTGCCATAGAGCTAAGAAAATAGCCCTTTATCGCGCAAGGCGGTTTCCAGCAGTGGCGCCAGGGCCAATGCGGACTGGACAGAAATGTGTGAACCATCACGGTAGACCACATAACCATCTTTGATTGAAGAGCAAACATTGGTGCACAACCACGGCGTTGGATCAATCTTTTTAAAACCATTAATAATCACGTTAGGAGTTTTTTCTGTCGTATCGCAATCCTTGACATCTTGAGAAGCTAAACAATTCGGAATGTCACGAAGGGGTTGAGGCGTATCGCTGATGTAGATCAAGTTCCTCGAAGAACCCTGCAAATCTGCTAACAAGCGACGTTGACCTTCATTCCACCATTGCGCACGGCTCGAATAGCCGCGAGGTTCAGTGAAGTACTGGAAGCTACTAAGGATTACCGCCGTTGGCTTGATCTTCTGGATTCTCTTTACTGAGTTCTCGCGCCACTTATCGCATTCAGAATTCTTGTATGCGCCCTGATCAGAACGAGGAACATCAACCGAAGGGCACGCTGACTTAGTTAACGAAATAAGTTCGAAACCTTTTTCACGTGCGAGCACTTCCAGGGTTGGAAACCATTGGGCAGCGTGTGAATCACCATAGAGAACCACTTTTGTAGCAGAGCCTTTTTCCCCATAGGTACAGTCGCCAGATTCGACTTCGCCATAATTAACATGGCAGCCGTCGCCATAGACCGCCGGTTTTGCCACGACTTGCTCCAGGTTAAATGAGTAATTGGTTCCCTTCACTTTGATGACTGAAGATGCTGTCGATGCAATAGCAACACCAGCCAAAAGCGATACAGCGGTTGTTGTGGCAAAGAATCCATAGGTTTTTTTCGCCGAGAAGCTGCGATGCCGAAGTGGCTGCTCAACAAATTTACTGGTGATATGTGCCAACACAATTGTTGAGAGAATACAGAGTAAACGCTCTCGAATTTGAAGCGGACGACCCAAAGCACTGCTTGGCAGAACTAAGGCGGGCCAATGCCACAGGTACAAAGGATACGAAATCGCACCTAACCACTGCATTAATCGGTTATTGCTCAGATCATTAAAAAACCTTGGCCATACTGGAATGGATCCGATAAGAATTGCTGTGGCAACTACGGGTAAAAGTGCATTGAAACCTGGGAATGCAGTGCTTTCATCAAAATTAAAGGTCGCTATCGCAATTCCAATAGCACCGACCCATGGCAGGAATCGGTTTCGCAAATACCTGTCGGGGATGAAAAGTAGTAATGCTCCGAAACCAAGTTCCCAGGCACGAGTAGGAAGTGAATAAAAAGCCCAGATTGGCGCGACTTGTGTCAGGTAAATCGAAAGCAAAAAAGACAGCGCGGTAACCATCGCAACGCCTTGGAAAATTGTTCGCTTGCCGTATCGCGATAAAAACAGAATAAAGATGGGCCAGACAACATAGAACTGCTCTTCGACCGCTAGCGACCAATAGTGAATGAATGGTGATGGCGTTGCATTGAGGTTTTGATAATCATTCTCCCACCAGGCAAACAGGTAGTTTGAAACATAGGCTGCTGCAGCAAATAAATCTCGGCCCAAGGCATCCCGAGTTATCGCAGGTAACACAAACATTCCAACTATTGCGGTGATAAACAAAACGAAAACTGAGGTGGGCAGAAGTCGCTTGATTCGTCGTTGGTAGAACTCATTAAGATCTAGGCGACCGGTCTTATCAATTTCTCGAATGATTAAACCTGTAATGAGGTATCCCGAGATCACATAAAAGATATCCACGCCGATAAACCCACCTGGCATCAGGCGAGCATGGAAGATTGTTACAAGGAGCGCAGCTACTGCGCGCAATCCTTGAATTTGAAGGATACGCATTGCTAAGAAACTACCAGCGAAGTTACCGGAATCTCTGGATATTTTTGATTAAGTCTTTCACGACCTGGAAGACCACTTATCTCAAGGAGCGCAAGCACATGTGTCACTTGCCCACCCAAACGCTGGATCAATTCAATAGCCGCGCCGATAGTGCCACCTGTTGCGAGAACATCATCAATCAGTAGCACTTTGGCCCCCGGAGCGACTGCATCAATATGGAGTTCTAAAGTGTCGTCGCCATATTCCAGACCATAGCTCTCAGAAATAGTTAAGTGCGGAAGTTTTCCCGCTTTTCGAATAGGAACGAAGCCACTTCTTAGTTGATTTGCAACTGCCGAAGCAAAAATAAATCCACGAGCTTCAATGCCGGCAACTAATGTTGATGAATCTGCAAAAGCCGCGAATTTTTCAGTGATTGCAATGAAGGCTTCGCCGTGGGCAAGTAAAGGCGTGATGTCCTGAAACCGAATTCCTGGTTTTGGGTAGTCGGGAATTTCACGGATGAGCGATAGAGCGTCATCTATTTTCATGTGTCCGAGAGGGGACTTGAACCCCTAATCCCTTGCGGGAACTAACACCTCAAGCTAGCGCGTCTGCCAATTCCGCCACCCGGACTAAGTGATAGGAAAGGATAGCAATTGAGTGCGAGAATAGCGAGATGAGTACAACACACAGCGAACTTGAACTAGAGGCCATCCGAATTTGTCAGGAATTAATTCGAATTCCCAGCGTTAACTTTGGAGATGGGAAAGGTGATGAAAAGGCTGTCGCGGAATACATTGTGGCGTTGTTGACTGAGGTCGGAATTCATTCAACTATCTACGAATCTGCGCCAGGTCGTTGCAATGTGATCGCACGCATTAAAGGAAGTAATCCTGCGCGTCCTGGATTAGTTGTACATGGACACATAGATGTTGTACCCGCTAACGCGGATGATTGGTCGGTTGATCCATTCTCAGCCGTCATTAAAGATGGATTTATTTGGGGACGTGGCGCTGTAGATATGAAAAATATGGATGCCATGATCCTTGCAACCGTGAGAGATTGGAAGCGAACTGGTTTCGTTCCCGAGCGTGACATGGTGTTGGCATTTTTTGCAGATGAAGAAGCTGGAAGTATTTACGGTTCTCATTTTATGGTAAAGAATCACCCCGAAGTTTTTGCGGGTTGCACAGAGGCAGTTTCCGAGGTTGGTGGTTTCTCAGTCACTGTCACGGGTGGAAAGCGTCTCTATTTGATTGAAACCGCTGAAAAAGGAATTCACTGGATGCGGTTAACTGCCGAAGGACGCGCCGGTCATGGTTCAATGATGAATGATGACAATGCAATCACTCGACTGACAGAAGCAGTAGCAAAGATTGGCCGCTTCGAATGGCCACAACGTTATAGCAAGACTGTGAAGGCTTTCTTTAAACGAATTGCTGAAGAAACAGGTAAGCCATATAACGAAGAAGATCTTCGTCCATTGCTTAAGGAAATAGGTTTTGCCTCCACAATGATTGGCGCCACACTTCAAAACACCGCTAATCCAACAATGCTTGATGCGGGTTACAAGGCAAACGTGATTCCAGGATCAGCAAGTGCGGTTATTGATGGACGCTTTATCCCTGGCTTTGAAGATGAACTAAATTCAACAATTAAAAGTTTGATCGGTGAGAATGTGACGGTTGAAACTATTACTAGGGATAAAGCTCTAGAAGTTCCTTTCGAAGGTGATTTGGTCGATGCGATGTGTAACGCACTAATTAAGGAGGACTCGGTCGCGATTCCAGTCCCTTATGTCATGAGCGGGGGAACTGATAACAAGGCATTAGCTGATCTTGGAATTATTGGCTATGGATTCTCGCCCTTGAAATTAGATGCCGATTTTAACTTTATGGCAATGTTCCACGGTGTTGACGAAAGAGTTCCGGTTGAAGGCCTGACTTTCGGAACTAGAGTGCTAAAGGACTTTCTAGAGCACGCTTAAAGACTTATTTCATCCAAAGCTGTGCGTACTATTTCGGGTAAGGCGATTTCTTCACTCTTTAATACGCCACGAAGTTGTGCGCCAGTTCTGGCTCCAATTAGTGCACTAGTAACTCCTGGTGCATCTCGCACCCACGCCAGAGAAACTTCAAGAGGAGAAAAACCAAGGCCTTCAGCGGCTACCGCAACTGCTTCAACAATTTTAGACGAACGCGCATCTAGGTACGGTTCGATGTGCCTTGCAAAATGCGGCGCTGCACCTCGCGAGTCACTAGGAATTCCTTTTCGATACTTTCCAGTTAAAACGCCGCGAGCTAATGGGGCCCAAGCTAGGAAACCCAAACCGCATTCCTGGGTTGCATCAATTAGTTCATACTCTGCGGATCGATTGAGCAAAGAGTATTCACCTTGAACAGTCGTTAATGGTGCTTTCATTGAATTGGATTGTTGCTTAGTTGCAGCCCTGGCCAACTGCCATCCTGAAAAGTTGCTTACTCCCACATAGCGTGCCCGACCAGTTGTATATGCATAATCGAGTGCAGACAAGGTGTCATCCAAAGGAGTCGTCTCATCCCAATTATGAACTTGCCAAATATCCACAAAATCAGTTCCAAGACGATTCAGTGAGCGATCAAGGTCGGCGATCAAAGAGTGTCGTGACGCATCAACCTTACGAACACCTTCTGAAAAACTGATTCCTGCTTTGGTGGCAATGATGACCTCATCCCTTGGGAAAAGAGTTCCTACCAAACCACCGATGACGCGCTCACTATCTCCATCACCATATGTTGCGGCGGTATCTAAGAAATTGCCACCTGCATCTAAAAACGCTCGACATTGGTCAGCCGCTTCAATCTCATCGGTATCACGACCCCAGGTCATTGTTCCCAAACCGAGGCGAGAGAGAGCTAAGCCGCTGTTTCCCGCTCGTCGTTTTTCCATGGCGTGACCTTAGCAAGGCCTGATAGCAAAAGCTGCGATAGCCTTTCATTATGCGCCTAGTTTTAATTCGACATGCTCACTCCGAGTCCAATGCCTCAGGTGTGTTGTCCGGTCGAATCCCTAATGTTCATTTGTCGCCAAAGGGAATAAAACAGTCCGAGCAACTTTCCGCTCGTCTAGGAAGTTTCCCAGTAGCACAACTACGTATTTCACCGATGGAAAGATGTTTTGAAACAATCTCACCGTGGCTTAACGGTTGCGTGCTTTCAGCGAACTCGAAGTTCGTACCCATGATTGATCCAAATCTCAACGAAGTTGATTACGGTCAATGGAGCGGTAAGCGACTGGTTTATTTGGCGCGAAAAAAGGAATGGAAAACGGTTCAAGAGTCACCTAGTCGAATGTATTTTCCAGAAGGCGAAGGAATAGCCGCGATGCAGTCCCGAGCCATGTCTGCAGTTCATCAAGCTGCCTCGTTGCCAGATTCGAAAGTGGCGGTTTTTGTGAGCCATGGTGATGTTATTAAATCCATCGTCGCATCGGCATTAGGAATGCATCTGGATGAGTTTCAGCGAATTGTGATTGATCCGGCTTCAGTTTCAATCATTGAGTACTCCGGGATTAAGCCCCGAATTTTGTTGGTCAATGACACGCGCGCAGTCGTTACGGATTTGCTGCTTACTCCCAAGCGATCGAAGAACGTACTAGGCGGGGGCGCTGGTAAGTGAGACATGTCTTTACCAATCCAGAAAGATGCGTCGCAGGAACTATCGGTGCACCAGGTGAGCGTGCATTCTTTGTTCAGGCGCGAGATAAGAATCGCATTGTCAGTGTCGCGCTGGAAAAAGCACAGGTACAGGCAATCGCAAATCGTCTTGAATTAATAGTTGCCGAAGTGCGAAAAAGTAATCCCTTGATGTCAGTCACCACTGAAGCCCAAGATGACGCCCCGTTAGACACACCGGTGGATGAAGAGTTCCAGGTCGGAGCAATCTCGTTGGCCTGGAATGAGGCAGAGCAGCTTCTCTCATTCGAACTCTATGAATTAGAAGATGATGAGCAAGAGGCCGAAGGTCAGGTTCTTGAAATCAATTTTTCTTTAGGAATGGCTTTAGCCTTTGCGCAACGTTCAAAAGCAGTAGTAAATGCAGGCCGTTTACCCTGTCCTTTCTGTGGAATACCGATTGATCCAAGAGGACATCTGTGTCCAAGGGCTAATGGCTACCGACGCTAAGTTACTAAATCTCCGCGACGGCGTCCTGCGCGTTACCGGTCGTTTAGTAGATGCATCTAACGCAACTTTGTATGCAATAGCTGATCTAGCTGGCCAAGAAATGGTGTGCATCTATAAACCAAGAGCTGGTGAGCGACCACTTTGGGATTTTCCAGATGGCTGCTTAGCTCATCGTGAATACGCTGCTTATCTAGTCAGCGAGTACCTTGGGTTTAACGTTGTGCCTTTAACTGTTTTGCGAGATGGTCCTTACGGCGAAGGCATGGCGCAAGAGTGGATCACCATTGATGAAAGTGTCGATCTAGCAAAATTCTTCGCAACTGATCATCCGGGACTTCGTGCGATGGCACTTTTTGACGCGATTATTAATAATACAGATCGAAAAATTGGTCATCTTCTGCCAATCAATGATGATGTTGTTTTTGGCTGCGATCATGGCGTCACTTTCCACGTCGAAGACAAACTGCGTACCGTTCTTTGGCAATGGGCGGGTGATTCCTTAACCACCAACGAAATTGAAATACTCAAGAAAGCAGTAATCTCTCTCGAAGGTGAGTTGCGAACACAATTGGAAACCTTGTTAACTACGCAAGAGATAGACGCTCTGGCAGCAAGAGTCCAGCGATTATTAAATGAAGGCACCTTTCCTCAGCCCAACCCTAATTGGCCAGCAGTGCCGTGGCCGGCTTTCTAACTTAGTAATACGATTAGCCCATGAATTCTTGGACTGAGGTAGCTGTTCCTAATGTGGTCCAGGTTAAAGATTTTCCAGCTTTGGTTTTGACCGATACCGCAACCTCGAGCAAGAAAGCCTTGGAAAAGAAGCGCACCTATCGAATGTATGTGTGTGGAATTACGCCATACGATGCAACTCATTTGGGACACGCAGCAACGTACTTAACCTTTGATTTGATTAATCGCTACTTGCGAGCAACTGGAGCGCACGTTTCCTATGTTCAGAACATCACAGATATAGATGACCCACTCTTGGAGCGAGCTAATCGAGATGGTGTTGACTGGAGCGAATTAGCGCAGCAACAGATTGATTTATTCCGCTCGGACATGGTCCATTTAAGAGTTATACCTCCTGCACATTACATCGGAGCAGTTGAGGCGATTCCATTGGTAGTACAAGCGATTTCAGAGTTGGAAGAGCAATCCAGTATTTATCCGGTTGACAGTGACTTTTACTTTTCGGTCAAGAAGGATTCTGATTTCGGAAGTCGATCCAATTTCTCCCAAGCCAAAATGCTGGAAATATTCGCAGAGCGTGGGGGAGACCCTGACCGTGTAGGCAAATCTGATCCACTTGATTGCCTTGTATGGATGTCTCAAAGAGTAAATGAACCTGGATGGGATTCGAGTTTAGGAAAAGGTAGACCCGGTTGGCACATTGAATGCACCGCAATTGCGCTGGAGTATTTAGATCCGTCCGATTTGGAAGAAACTTTGATTGATATTCAAGGTGGCGGAAGCGATCTGATTTTCCCTCATCATGAAATGTGTGCCGCTCAAGCGCGAGTTATCACCGGCAAAGAGCTATCTGCATCCTATGTACATGCCGGAATGATCGGTCTTGATGGCGAAAAAATGAGTAAGAGCAAAGGAAACTTGGTCTTTGTTTCCCGTCTGATTGCTGAAGGCGTTAGCCCCATGGTCATTCGCTGGGCGCTCATGTCAGATCATTACCGATCCGACCGAATGTGGAGTGATGATGTTTTACAAGAGGCACATGTTGCGATTGATCAACTGACCGCTGCACTTGCACAAAAAGATTGCGCACCAACTGAAGATTTAATCAATTCTATGGTCCTAGCACTTAGCGATGATTTGGATACACCACTAATTGTGTCTCAACTAAAAAGCTGGAGCTCCTTGACGCTTTCAGGTGCACAGGGAGGAAATAGCGATCAATTAAGGGTTGCGCTGGATGCACTTTTGGGTTTAAAGATTTAATCTTCCTGTTGTCTTCGTAAATATCGTTCAAATTCCTTAGCAATCGTGTCACCTGATATGTCTGGAAGTTCGGCGGCGTCTTTACTTTCTTCTAGCGCTTTTACATATTCAGCGATTTCGGAATCTTCAGCGGCTAAATCATTCACCTCGTTTTCCCACGCATCGGCGCGATCCGGCAAATCCGATAAAGGAATCTTTATGTTCAAAAACTCTTCTAAAGTATTAATCAGCGCTAGCGTGGCTTTAGGAGAAGGCGCATTTGCTGCATAGTGAGGAACCGCGGCCCACAAAGAAATTGCGTCAATTCCTCTTCGCATGCAACCATCTTGAATAATTCCCAAGATTCCAGTTGGACCTTCGTATTTTGATACCGACACACCAAGTCGGTGTGCTATCGATGGGTGGGCACCGGTTCCGGTGACTGTGATTGGTCGCGTGTGGGGAACGTCTGCTAACAGCGAACCAAGAGAAACAATCAATGAAACTTCTAGATCATCTGCAAGATCTAAAATGTCAGAAGTAAAACTCTTCCATTTCATGGATGGCTCAACGCCTGTAACGATCACTAAATCCCGACTCATCGATGGAATAGTCATTCCGAACACTTGGGTGGATGGCCAGGTGATGCTACGAATCTCAGATTCATCGATAGATACGACAGGACGATTTACTTGAAAGTCGTAAAAGTCCTCGGATTCAACATTTGCAATCAATTCGGGAAGAACATCATCGTTCTTATCGCGCCAACCAGATAGCAAATGCTCAACGGCTCCAGATGCCGCTTCTGCTGCATCATTCCACCCTGAGAAGGCCATGATCATGATGGGTTCTCTGAGAAGAGGAATCTGATGAATCTCCATGAAAGCAACCTTAAGGTAACCTTGGGCAAATGAGTACATCTACCAAGCGTCCTGGGCTGCTTCGTGAAGCCTTAGCATCGCGGGTAGTTGTCGCAGATGGCGCTATGGGCACCATGCTCCAAGCCGCAAATCCAACCTTAGAAGACTTCCAAAATCACGAAGGTTGCAATGAGATTTTAAATGTTAGTCGCCCCGACATTGTTCGTTCCGTTCATAATGAATATCTAGCTGCAGGCGTAGATGCCATTGAGACAAACACATTTGGTGCCAATTGGTCCAACTTGGCCGACTATGGAATTGAAGATCAAATTTATGAACTTGCCTTCGCCGGAGGAAAAATTGCACGAGAGGCTGCCGACTCTTTCTCCACGACTGCAAAACCTAGATTCGTTCTGGGCTCACTGGGACCCGGAACAAAACTTCCAAGTCTTGGACATACAACATATGAAAATTTAAAGATTGCGTACTACACAGCAGCAAAGGGATTGTCTGATTCCGGATGTGATGCTTTATTGGTTGAAACTTCACAGGATTTGTTGCAAGTTAAAGCAGCGATCAATGGCTGTCGACAAGCCATTGGTGAAACTGATCGCGATATTGTTTTAATTGCGCAAGTAACTGTAGAAACAACTGGAACGATGCTTCTAGGATCTGAAATCGGGGCGGCGCTCAACACATTAGAACCTATGGGAATTGATTTGATCGGTCTAAATTGCGCAACCGGCCCTACCGAAATGTCTGAACACCTTCGTTACCTGAGCAAAAATGCCAAAGTGGCAATCTCTGTAATGCCAAATGCTGGTTTGCCGGTGCTAGGTGCAAACGGAGCTTCCTATCCACTTGGACCAAATGAACTTGCTGTAGCACTCGAGGGTTTTGTTAACGATTACGGGATTTCTCTGGTTGGTGGTTGCTGTGGAACCACGCCTGAACATTTGTCAGCTGTCGTAGAAAAAGTTAGTGGTAAACCAATTGCAACACGAACCCCTGATCTAGATCCTGGGGCTTCTTCTTTGTATCAGTATGTGCCCTTTAGACAGGACAAAACATATTTAGCAATTGGTGAGCGAACTAATGCCAATGGTTCACGAGCTTTTCGGGATGCTTTACTGGCTGAGGACTGGGAGAAGTGCGTGGAAATCGCGCGTGACCAGATTCGAGATGGTGCGCATATGTTGGATCTGTCCGTTGATTACGTCGGTCGAGACGGGGCAGCAGACATGAGTCAGTTAGCTTCACGTTTTGCTACCGCAAGCACCCTTCCAATTGTTCTTGATTCAACCGAGCCAGCTGTTTTGAAAGCTGGGCTAGAGCATCTTGGTGGTCGCTGCGTTATCAATTCAGTCAATTACGAAGATGGTGACGGACCAACATCACGCTTTGCAAAAATCATGCCACTTGTTCAGGAGCATGGTGCAAGCGTTGTCGCACTAACTATTGATGAAGAAGGACAAGCTCGCGATGCCGAGTGGAAATTACGCGTAGCTCGCCGATTGATTGTTGATCTTCGCGATAACTGGGGTATGAACGTTGGCGACATCTTGATCGATTGCCTTACCTTTCCAATTGCAACAGGTCAGGAAGAAACCCGCAAGGATGGCATCGAAACAATCGAAGCTATTCGTCGCTTGAAAGCGGAATTCCCACAAGTCCAAACGACACTTGGCGTAAGCAACGTTTCCTTCGGTTTGAATCCTGCAGCACGCGTAGTTCTCAACTCCGTATTCCTTCATGAATGCGTTCAAGCTGGTCTTGATTCGGCAATCGTTCATCCCTCAAAAATCACGCCGATGGCGAGAATTGATGAGCGCCAGAAACAGGTAGCACTGGATCTCATTTATGACCGCCGTACTTTCAATGGTGATGAGTGCACCTACGATCCACTTCAGGAGTTTTTGCAACTATTTGATGGCGTAGAACTGGCAACTAGCAAAAATGCTCGTGCCGAAGCACTTGCCGCGTTGCCGCTTTATGAGCGACTTCAGCGCCGAATTATTGATGGCGAGAAAGTTGGCCTAGACGATGACCTCAAAGAAGCGATGGCTCTCGGAACGCCACCACTAGAAATCATTAACACTCATTTACTAGAAGGTATGAAGATCGTTGGAGAACTATTTGGCAAAGGTGAGATGCAGTTGCCCTTCGTTCTTCAGAGCGCTGAAGTAATGAAGACCGCTGTGGCTCAGCTAGAACCATTTATGGAAAAAACAGGCGATGAAGGTCGCGGAACAATGTTGCTTGCAACCGTAAAGGGCGATGTACACGATATTGGTAAGAATTTAGTTGACATTATTCTTACTAACAATGGTTACCGAGTTGTAAACATCGGCATTAAGCAAACCATTAATCAGATTATTGATGGCGCCATAGATTCAAATGCAGACGCTATCGGAATGAGTGGGTTGCTGGTTAAATCAACGGTAATCATGAAGGAGAATCTTCAGGAGATAACTGCACGAGGGTTGGACCAAAAATGGCCGATTGTTCTTGGAGGCGCAGCTCTTACGCGTGCGTATGTAGAACAGGATTTAGCAGCGCTGTTTCCAGGCGAAGTTCGCTATGCCCGTGATGCTTTCGAAGGCTTGCGCCTGATGGATTCAATCATGGCGGTAAAGCGTGGTGAACCTGGTGCGGCTTTGCCAGCACTTCGCGAAAGAAAAGTTGCCAACACTCGTGTTAAGAATGAAGATCTTCCGATTGATACTCGTCGTAGTGATGTTGCACTTGATGTTGATATTCCAACTCCGCCTTTCTTTGGTTCTCGTGTCGTAAAAGGCATTCAACTGAGTGACTATGCGGGGATGTTGGATGAGCGAGCTTTGTTTGTGGGTCAGTGGGGCCTAAAGGGTAATCGCGGCGAGTATGAAAACATGGTTGAAGCCGAAGGTCGGCCGCGCTTGCGCTCACTGCTCAATGAAGTTCAATCAAGTGGCTGGCTTAACGCTGCCGTTGTTTATGGATATTTTCCATGTTACAGCGATGGAAATGACTTAGTAATTCTGCATCACGAAGGTGAACAAAAAGGACAAGAGCGAACTAGGTTTACTTTCCCACGACAAACACGTGATCGTCGTTTATGTATCAGTGATTTCTTTGCCTCGAAGGAGTCAGGAAAAACTGATGTAGTTGCTTTCCATGTGGTCACTATGGGTTCAACGGTTAGCGAAGCGGCGGCTAAACTTTTTGCAGCTAATAATTACCGTGAGTATTTGGAGCTACATGGTCTTTCAGTTCAGTTAACCGAAAGCCTGGCTGAACACTGGCACGCCCGTGTTCGTGAAGAACTGTCAGTTAAGAATGATGACTCATCTGATTTGCAAGGGATCTTGGATCAGGGATACCGAGGCTCGCGCTATTCATTTGGTTATCCAGCCTGTCCAGATTTAGAGCAACAAATACAACTCTGCGAACTGCTGGATCCAGGTCGAATCGGTGTGGAACTTTCTGAAGAATTCCAACTACATCCTGAGCAGTCAACATCTGCCATCATCGTGCATCACCCTGAAGCTAAATATTTCAACGCAAACTAATGAGCGCCGGTTTTTTTGACGCGGTCTTTTTCGATATGGATGGCCTTATGGTTGATTCAGAACCAGAATGGTTTCAGTCTGAGATTGAGGTAACCCGTAAGTTTGGATACAACTGGACCGACGAGGATCAAGTTGCCTGCCTTGGTGGACCTCTATCGCGCGTTGGCAAATACATGCATGACAAATGCAATGGCGCGGAAACACCTGAGTACTTCACGCAGACTTTGATTGACACTCAAGCTCTGAAAATGCGAGGTAATACTCCCACCATGCCGGGTGCCTTGAATCTAGTTCGTGATCTACAAAGTAGAGGCGTAAAAACTGGTTTAGTCTCAGCTAGTCCACGCATCATTGTTGACGCCGTTTTGGATAACTTGGGTCATCAGTTGTTCCCTTTCTCCATAAGTTCAGATGACGTCCCCAATACAAAGCCACATCCAGATTGCTACCTAAAAGCCGCAACGATGACAGCTTCAAACATACAAAACTGTTTGGTTCTTGAAGATTCATTGACCGGTATGAATGCGGCCATGTCCAGTGGGGCGTATTTAATTGCGGTTCCACACCTAGTAACTATCCAAGAATCAGCAAAAGTTCGCGTTATCTCTTCCTTAGAACAGTTGAGCTATGAAAAACTTCAGCACTTGTTTGAAGACTTTTCCGCCACAATTTAATTATTGTGCGCCGGGCAAATCTTTTTAAAGTAACACCAGTCACACAAACGTGAAGGCTTGGGTGGCCAATACTCTTTATCTATTGAAGTGAAAATGTCTTTTGCAACACGATGTAAAACTTTCTCAACGGATTCAACTTCACTTTGCGTCGGATTGCTCTTTACGACTCGACCATCTCCCAGATAAATCAGTTGCAGCAGTCGGGGGAGTACACCTGTTTTCTTCCAATAAAGAAGTGCATATACTCGAAGTTGAAACAGAGCTTTCTCTTCCCAACCGGGCTTTGGCGACTTGCCAGTCTTATAGTCAACGATCCTAACTTCGCCAGTGGGTGCAATATCCAAACGATCAACGTAGCCGTGCAAGTAAACATTTGTGTCAAAATCATTCTCTAAATGCATTTCACGGTGCGTTGATTCAAAGGTTGCAGGATTTTCAAGAGTGAAATAGGTTGTCAACAGTGAAGCGGCTCTATCGAGCCATTCTTTTTCGTTGGAAACCATTTCAACAAGCTCTGGTTTTTGCGCCAATTGAGCGCTCCACCGCGAAGGTAATAGATCTATCGCGGTTTGTGGTGTTCGTTCATTGCTCGGATATTCAAAAAGATCCTGCAAGACTGTGTGAACCAGGGTTCCACGTTCGGCATCTAGCGACGGCGGTTCAGGTAACTTCTCAATCTTGCGGTACTTATAGAGCTGCGGACAATTCTCGTACTCGCTCACCGCGCTGGGTGATAGACGTAGATTGTTTGCTTCATTCACCTGACTGAAGATACTCGTACTTTGCGCAACATTTTCGCCTAAGATGCTCCCGTGTCTAATCTTGGGTATTTCGGAGCCGGCGATCGCATTCAATTGACCGATCCAAAGGGAAAGTTGTACAGCTTCACGATTACCCCTGGAAAAGAGTGGCATACACACAAAGGGTGGATTACCCACGATGAGTTGATTGGTATGCCGGAAGGATCGGTAGTGAGCACAACTGCCGGATTGAAATTCACCGCTTTTAAACCTTTACTAGCTGATTACGTCTTAACTATGCCGCGCGGGGCGACGATTGTTTATCCAAAAGATGCAGCAATGATTGTTGGAGTTGCTGATATCTATCCAGGTGCACGAGTACTTGAAGCCGGCGTAGGAAGCGGTGCGTTGACTATTTCCTTGTTGCGATCTACAGGACCAACTGGAACAGTGCATTCAGTTGAACGTAGGCAAGACTTTGCTGATAACGCTCGCTCCAATGTCGATTCCTATTTCGAATCCGCCCCTAAAAACTGGTCTTTGACGGTAGGAGACCTACAGGATCAGAGTTTTGATTCCGAATACGACCGAGTGATTTTGGACATGCTTGCACCATGGGAGTGCATCGATATTTCCGCACGAGCATTGCGTCCTGGTGGAGTATTTCTTGCTTATGTGGCAACCACAACTCAGCTTTCAGCTACCGCAGAAGCTTTAAAGGAAGATGGACGCTTCACCGAACCCGAAAGTTCGGAAACGCTTGTTCGTGGTTGGCATCATGAAGGTTTAGCGGTACGTCCTCAACAGCGCATGATTGGGCACACCGGTTTTCTGATTCAAAGCCGCAGAATGGCTCCAGGTGTTGAAGTTTTGGCACGTCGACGACGTCCGGCGAAGGGTGCTTACGGTGTCTCGGAAGATTGAGCGTTTAATCAATCTAACCATCGCCCTACTAGCAACTAAAAGATTTCTCACAAAATCTGAAATTTTCAAATCTGTTGAAGGCTACGAAGGTAGCCCTGAAACAAAAGAACGAATGTTTGAACGAGACAAGGATGATCTTCGCTCGCTAGGAATTGAGATTGAAGTCGGCAGTTTTGATCCTTTATTCAATGATGAAGCGGGTTACCGGATCAAGCAAGAAAAATATCAGTTTGAATTGGGCGACATTTCGTCGACTGAAGTTTCATTGCTCTCATTGGCTGCAGAAGCGTGGCAGGAAGCTTCTTTTGGGGATGCCGCACAAAAAGCGCTCTTAAAACTTCGCTCTATTGGTATACCAAGTGATGAGATATCTATTCCCGGCACAGTTCAAAAGTTAAATGATGGGGGACAGGATCTTTCTCTGATCACTAAGGCAATTGCGCAAAAGGGATTACTTGAATTTTCCTATCTAGATACAGGTTTGAATGTCAACGCTCGGCACATAGTTCCTATTGCGTTGTCGACTCGTAATGGTTACTGGTATCTCTCGGGCGTTGATCAGGACATCCAAGAGATTCGAACCTTCAGAGTAGATCGAATTCACGGTTCTATCACTTCCGGCGCGGGACCAAGTGATTTTGAAACTCCAATTGGTTTTGACCCTCGAAAAACTTTTTCAGAATCAACGGTCAATGAATTTGCCCTAGTTGATGTCCGAGTAGGTAAAGCTGCTTCGCTTCGCGCCTTGGCTGTGTCAACACATTCACTTGGAGAATGGGATCAAATCAGAATTCCGATTCTGAGCATGGATTCTTTATGTTCATTGGTGTTGTGGCATGGGTTAGATGCTTTTGTGCAAGAACCTGCCGTACTAAGGGATCTCGTTGTAACCCATCTTGAGGCTTTGGTGAAAAATCATGGCTAAAAAATTCTCTGCGCCTTTAGAACGTACGGCAAGGCTTTTGGACCTTGTTCCCTACATTAGTTCTCATCAAGGAATCTCTTTAAAGGAGCTGTCACAGGTATTTGAAGTAAGTCAGGGTCAAATGACAGATGACCTGACGACTTTGTGGATGTGTGGGCTTCCTGGGTACACACCTCTAGAGTTAATGGACTTAGATTTCGAGTCTGGATTCGTAACTATTCATAACGCTGACACACTCGCAAAGCCACGATCTATAACTTTTGATGAGGGAGTGGCCCTTCTTCTCGGTTTGGACCTGTTGCGTTCGGCTTTAACTGCGGATCGAAATGACCTATTAGAAAGAATTGAACTTCTATCGCAGCGGTTGGCAACTTTAATAAAACTTCCTAGTGCATTATCGGCTACATCAGTTGTTAACCAAGATGTCTCGAGTGCGATCACAGAAGCCATGAAAACTAGATCCGGACTAGAAATTTCTTACCATTCCTTGTATCGCGATGAACTCAGTAGCCGAATTATTCATCCGATTGAAATTATCGAAGCGGACGGTCAACGCTACTTAAGTTCTTATTGCTTAACTGCAGCCGACTTCAGGCAGTTTCGAATCGATCGGATTCAAAGTGCAAAGGCACATGATGTTTCTAATGCTGTACCCCTGAACTCCAATCAAAACTCGAGATATACCTGCGCGGTTAAAGTACTAACTCCTACCCGTGAGATCGCTGAGCGGTTCAAGAAAACCGAGTTGGCTGTAAATTCTCACTTTGAATTTGACAGTTTTTCGCAGCAGTGGGTTGAGCGATCAGTCTTGGCCTCAGGAAATGCTGTGTCCTTGCAGTCGCCCCCAGAACTTAGAAAATCAATAGCGGTGATGGCCCAATCGATGCTGGATCGTTACAAAGCGCGCTGAAACCGCCTACCCATTCAAAGGGATCTGATGTAGCCTAGGCTCAAATATTAGCCAAGGAGTTAACGTTATGAATTTGGGTCCAAGAGAGATCGTCATCCTTCTCATAGTTGTACTTGTTTTGTTCGGTGCTAAGCGTTTGCCCGATTCAGCCCGTTCACTTGGTCGCTCTATGCGCATTTTCAAGAGTGAAATGAAAGAAATGAAGGCTGATGACACCGTGATTGAAGAAGACGGCAAAACCGAGAAGTAGATAAATGGCATCTGTTAATGAAGCACGGATGCCCCTTCTAGACCACTTACGCGAATTACGAAAACGAGTTCTTCGTTCCGCGATTGCAGTATTGGTTGCTTTCAGTGGAGGGTGGTATTTCTACGATTCAATCATCGTCACCCTAGCTAAGCCAGTATGCGACTTACGAGCCGCTCAAGAATCTGGGGCTGCTAGTTGCGGCGCGCTTTACATCAGCGGTGTTCTTGGTCCTCTGGATTTGCAGATCAAGGTTGCATTACTAACTGGAATAATCGTTTCAGCCCCTTTCTGGTTGTATCAGTTGTGGGCCTTCATTGCTCCGGCGCTTCATAGAAAAGAAAAACGAACCAGCGTGATGTTTGTTGCTGCAGCCACACCATTCTTCGCAATGGGCGCGACTCTCGGGTATTTCATTTTGCCTGTTGCAATCAAAGCTCTTTTTGGTTTCACTCCAGATTCGATTAGCAACCTAGTTAGGTTTGATGATTATTTGGATTTCGTTCTTCGACTCATTCTTTTTGTAGGTCTTGCTTTTGAATTACCAATCTTCCTGCTGACATTTAATCTCATTGGTTTCCTGCGTGGGAAAACTATTTTGAAACCTTGGAGAATTTGGATTTTTACTATTTTCTTTTTCGTGGCAGCGCTTTCTCCAACTGCCGATCCCTTAAGTATGGTGCTCTTGTCAGGTCCGCTTATTCTCTTCTACTTTATGGCGGGATTAATTGCGGTGTTGGTCGATCGTCGTCGAGATAAGAAAGCGGATTCGATAGAAACTGGCAGCTCTGCGATTGAGGCACCAACATCAATTAGGGAATAGCCGATAGGGTCTTCCTATGTGGGCCTTAGTGATCAACCCTGTCGCAGGTCAGGGCAAAGGAACCACAGTTGGCACCTATGTGGCTGGTTGGTTATCCCAAAGAAAAATTCCCTACACGATTATTACTGGCAACTCCTCGGTGGCACTTGGCGACCACCTTTTACAATTCATCGAAAAGTTTCCAGATACACCTGGGGTTATAGCAGTTGGGGGAGATGGGCTCCTTCACAATGTGTTGCAAAAGGTGGTTTCTGCTCAAATTCCGCTTGCAATGATTCCGGCTGGAACTGGAAATGATTTTGTAAGAACTTTAGGATGGAATCTAGACTCTTTTGATTCTCAGTTAGAAGCTATCACAACGAGCAAACCAACTGCCGTGGATTTAGGGTTGGTTGACGGTGAATGGTTCGCTGCAATCTTGTCTACTGGATTTGATTCTGTGGTGAACGAAAAAGCTAATTCCATGGCATGGCCGAAAGGTCCCATGAAGTACAACGCGGCGATTGCCATTGAGCTACCGCGATTTAAACCGCGCCATTATGAGATAACTCTTGATGATCGTGTTATATCGACTGAAGCCATGCTCATAGCCGTTTCTAATGGTCGCTCTTATGGTGGTGGGATGTTAGTTTGTCCTAACGCGAACATAGTTGATGGGCTCTTCGATGTAATGGTTCTGCATCCTGTCTCGACAATTGAATTCATCAAGGTTTTTCCACGGGTATTTGCTGGATCTCACATATCTCATCCCGCTGTGCAAATAATCCGAAGCCGCAACGTAACGATTGAAGCCAAGGCCGTAGCCTATGCAGATGGTGAAAGAATCGGCCAACTACCTATAGCGGCTGAATGCATTCAAGGCGCATTAAGAACGTGGGTCGCATGACAACGCCAGCTGAACGTTATGCAGCGGCCAAATTACGCGGTCAGCATCCCGTTACTACAGATTTCTTACTCACCTTTGATTTTGAGTTTGACCCATTTCAAATCTCTGCCTGTCACGCAGTTGAAGATGGAAAAGGAGTTCTTGTGGCAGCGCCTACTGGCGCTGGAAAAACAGTGGTGGGTGAATTTGCAGCATTTTTCGCTTTAAAAAATGGCAAGAAATGTTTTTATACGACGCCGATAAAAGCGTTGTCTAATCAAAAGTATTCAGAATTTGTAGCTAAGTTCGGTGAAGATCGTGTTGGACTTTTAACTGGTGATACAAGCATTAATGGCGAAGCTGAGATTTTGGTTATGACAACGGAAGTTCTTCGCAATATGCTCTATGCCGGCTCAAACACGCTTACAAACCTAGGGTGCGTTGTTATGGATGAAGTTCACTATCTGGCCGATAAGTTTCGCGGCGCAGTCTGGGAAGAAGTTCTAATCCATCTTATGGAAAGTGTTCAAGTGATTTCCCTTTCGGCAACTGTTTCCAACGCTGAAGAATTTGGAGAATGGCTAGGTGAAGTTCGAGGTGAAACCGAAGTTATCGTTAGTGAAATTCGCCCTATTCCGCTGTTCCAGCATGTTCTAATTGGCAACCGACTAATGGATCTGTTTGAACAGCCGGGCAAGATTAATCCCGAGATTCTTCAACGCGAACGCGAAGCAATCAGGCGATCATCGTTGGGTCGCAACAGACGCGGCAGATTTGCAGAACCTTCTGACCGAATGAGCCGAGCAGACATTATTGAAAAACTACAGCGTGAAAATCTCTTGCCGGCAATTACCTTTATCTTTTCAAGGGTTGGTTGTGATGCCGCAGTAAAGCAATGTTTACATGCCGGGCTTCGTCTTACATCACCTGAAGAGCGAACTGAGATTCGCCAAACTGCCCTTCGTTACACCCAAAATATCGCAGAGGAAGATTTAGAAGTTCTTGGGTTTCAGGAATGGCTCACTGCGCTAGAACGAGGTATTGCAGCCCACCATGCCGGTCTGCTGCCTAGCTTTAAGGGAGCGGTGGAGGATTTATTTCAGCGCGGATTAGTCAAAGCTGTTTTTGCGACTGAAACTCTGGCACTTGGAATCAATATGCCAGCCCGAACTGTGGTGTTAGAAAAACTCATCAAGTTCAACGGCGAAGCCCATGTTCCAATCACACCGGGGGAGTACACCCAATTAACGGGTCGTGCTGGACGTCGAGGTATTGATATCGAAGGCAACGCAGTCATTCAATGGTCGCCCACAGTTGATTCAGCTTCTGCAGCCGGACTTGCATCAACTCGCACGTATCCACTGCGTTCATCTTTTTCACCCACCTATAACATGGCAATTAATTTGATTTCACGTTTTGGACGTGAGACTGCGCGGCGATCCCTGGAATCATCGTTTGCTCAATTCCAAGCTGATCGAGCTGTGGTCGGACTAACTCGACAGATTCGAAAGAATGAGACTTTAATACAAGAGTTAGTTAAGGATTCACAATGCCATCTAGGAGATTTTTCTGAGTATGCACGTTTAAGACGCTCTATCAAAGAAGTTGAAGTTCTACTGAGCCGACGTGATCAGCGAAAAACTTTTGATAATCGACAACGTGGTCACATGGAAGGCGAACTCACGGATTTGCGAAGAAGTTTAAAATCACATCCAAGTCATGGCTGCGCCGATCGTGAAGATCATGCTCGCTTAGCTGAGCGTGCCGGTCGTTTAATACGGGAAAATGATGGCTTAACAACACGCGTTGAGAACCGTACACATGTGATTGCGAAAACTTTCGATCAAATTTGCCAAGTACTTGATCACCTGCAATACATCGACGGTGAGAAACCTACTGATCAAGGCAAAATCTTGACAAAAATCTACGCTGAATCAGATCTGTTACTAACCGAGTCAATCCGACGCGGTTTGCTTGACGAATTGAATGCAACTGAATTGCTATCGGTGGTTTCCTGCATGATCTTCGAATCACGCTCACAGGAAAACCTCGCACCAAAACTTCCAAGCCAAAGGGTGACATCAACTCTTACAGAAATTATTAGCTTATGGGCTGCCCTAGAACAGATAGAAAACGATTTCGGAGTTAAGACCCAAAGAGAACCCGATGCTGGTTTCGCTTTTATTTCATACAAATGGGCAAGTGGAAACTCACTCAATAGCGTCCTAAAGGGAACCGACATGTCAGTCGGCGATTTTGTGCGCTCGACGAAACAATTGGTTGATTTGTTGAACCAGATTGGCGGAGCTAGTGAAAAACTGCGGCCAGTCTGTAAGGATGCGGTTAAGCGAATTGATCGCGGAGTAGTCGCTTACCTAATGGGGGATATATGACATTAATGCTCCTCGATAGCGCATCGCTTTGGTATCGCGCTTACTACGGAATGCCTGACACGCTGCTGGCACCTGATGGCACTTCGGTCAATGCAATCCGTGGTTATGTAGACATGACTGCTCGTTTGTTGACTGTGTACAAACCAGATCGATTAGTTGCTTGCCTTGATGGTGATTGGCGTCCAAGTTGGAGAGTGGATATTTTTCCCGATTATAAAGCAAATCGCTTGGAAGAAGAGGGCGGCGAAGAAGAGGAAGAACCAGAGACCCTCACCCCGCAAATTCCAATACTGTTGGATCTGCTTGATTTATTTGGTATCCCGGTTGTAGGTGTAGATGATTACGAAGCCGATGATGTTATGGCAACGTATGCTGAAATTGAAAAAGGCCCAATTCGAATTGTCACTGGAGATCGAGATCTATTTCAGATGGTTGATGATGCAAGAGATATAAAGGTCGTTTATTTAGCAAAAGGTATCTCGCAACATGACCTGGTTGACATCAAGTATGTCTCCGATAAGTATTCAATTCCTGGTGATCGATATGATCTTTTTGCCATGTTTCGCGGAGATCCTTCGGACGGATTACCCGGAGTAAAGGGAATCGGTGAAAAAGGCGCTGCAATAATTGCTAATCACTTTGCGACGGCAGATGCAGCCCTTGCTGGCGCTTTGCAAGCGCACGAATCATTGCCACCAGCACTTGCCAAAAAAATAATTGCTGGAGCCGATTATCTAAAAATTGCACCCAAGTTAGTCCGTGTTGCTAGAGATGCGCCTTTGCCAAAAATAGATCTTTCACTGCCGAAAGCGCCGAAGGATTTGTCGCAAATTTATCAATTCAAGGAGCGCTATGCCTTGGGGGCAAGTGTTGATCGTTTGATCAGTGCATTGGGTTGGTAGCACTTCTAATTACGGCCCTATCTGGTGCCCTGCTTTCAGCTGCATTCGAGCCAGTAGGGAAGTGGTGGGTAGCGCCCATTGCCATTGCTGCCCATATGTTTGCGCTGTCACTGACGAAAAGAAAAGTGCTTTCAACATTTATCTTTGCGGCAGTAATGAATCTGATTGTGCTGCATTGGAGTAGCACCTTTGTTGGGTCTTTACCGTGGTTGATTTTGGCATTAGGACTTTCGGTTCTGTATCTGCCATTGGCACTTGTTTCACGCTGGGGGATGCCGGCTTATCCCTTGATATTTGTCTTGCTAGAAGAGGTAAGAAATAGATTTCCATTTGGTGGATTTGGTTGGGTTCGTCTTGCTTACACACAAGCCGATGCGCCTTTTTCTAAGATTGCCGCCATCGGCGGAGCAGCTGGCTTATCGGCCTTTACACTTTTGTGCGGTTTGATTTTGTTCTTTTTGCTAAAAAGAAGATTTTCAATTATTACGCTCATCCCATTCCTGCTTGTCTTGATTCCGATTAATCTCACGACAACAGGTAGCACTAAAGTACTCATGATTCAAGGAAATGTTCCGCAAATGGGATTAGATTTCAATTCACGGGCCAAAGCTGTGTTTAATAATCACTTTGAAAGAACCCAAGCAGAACTGACTAAAGATTCAAATGTCGATTTTGTGCTCTGGCCAGAGAATTCAGTGGATGTAGATCCATTTACCAATAAGGATGTAAAGCAAGGTTTGGACTCAATTGATAGGCCGTTGATTATTGGTGCAATCATGGGTAAGGGAAACAAGCTTCTTAATACTTCGATTTTGTGGGGCGGAGATTTACCGCCTACTTATGTAAAACAGCATTTGACGCCGTTTGGCGAGTACATTCCGTTGCGTTCGCTAGCATCAAAAATTTCGCCATATACCGACCGTGTGACCGATTTCGAACCTGGTCAATCACAAGTGCTTTTCACAGTTAAATCGGCTGTAATCGCACCGATCATCTGCTTCGAACTAGTCGATGATCAAATACTTCATGAGGGGGCTGTTTCCGCCAACATATTGGCGGTCCAAACCAATAGCGCGACCTTTGGGATGTCAGCTGAAAGTGCCCAACAATTGTCGATAACTCGTGTACGTGCCATCGAACATGGTCGCAATATCGTTTCTGTTTCAACAACTGGATATTCAGCTGTTATAAATTCCGAAGGCAAAGTTGTTCAAAAAAGTTCTATGGGCACTGCCGAATCAATTAGAGCCGATGTTGGACTTTTGGAAGGTAAAACGCCTAGGGATGCAGCGGGTGACTGGGCCTTGGTAGGCGTTCTATTTGTACTGTTCGTGGTTGCCCGGCGAGCGTATACATAACGCCGATAAGTTACATTATGTAAAGTAAGAAAGGAAAGCGGCATGGCTTGCTCCGCCAGCCTCTCCTACCGGTAGTCGTCCATAGGCGTGCAGGCACAGACCAGATTTCGGTCGCCATGAGCACCGTCAATGCGCGAAACCGGAGGCCAATACTTCATCTTGGAACCAATAGATTCACCAGCTACAAAACCCTCCAATGCGACCGGATAACCGCCCTTTTCGCGACTGTAACCCCTGTCCCAATTGCTGTTTATGACAGATAGAGCTGTATGTGGCGCGTGTCGAAGTGCCGAATCTTCAATCCTGATCTTGCCATCAATTACCTCTTGAATCTCGGCTCTGATGGAAATCATCGCATTAATAAATCTATGAATTTCACGAATGTCTTCGGATTCAGTGGGTTCAATCATCAAAGTACCAGCGACCGGAAATGACATAGTCGGTGCGTGGAAACCATAATCCATTAATCGCTTTGCGATGTCATCAACTGAAACTCCGCAATCTCTGGTTAGTCCGCGAATATCAAGAATGCATTCATGTGCCACTCGACCATTCGCACCTGTGTAAAGAATTGGATATGAATCAGCAAGACGAGCGGCCATATAATTGGCTGACAAAATAGCTACTTGTGTTGCGTGCGTTAATCCTTCTCCCCCAAGCAAACGAATGTACGCCCAAGAAATAGGCAAAATACTTGCTGAACCAAATGGTGCACCAGAAATTGGCCCAGGGCCAGTTATTGGTCCAGCTGTTGCATCCATCGGATGGTTAGGTAAAAACGGCGCTAAATGCGACCTGGCAATTACTGGACCCACTCCTGGGCCACCTCCACCATGTGGAATCGCAAAAGTTTTGTGCAGATTTAGGTGGGAAACATCAGCACCAAATTTTCCAGGTTGAGCTACACCAACCAAAGCGTTCAAATTTGCACCATCTACATAAACCTGTCCACCGGCATCATGAATTAGTTCGCAGATTTCTGAAACGGCTGTTTCGAAAACACCATGAGTAGACGGATAGGTAATCATTAAGGCAGCCAAAGCATTCTTATGCTCATCGATCTTTGCTTTAATGTCAGCAACCGATACGTTTCCACTTTCATCGCAGTCAATGACTACCACCTTCATTCCAGCCATAACCGCTGATGCAGCGTTAGTTCCGTGCGCACTCGATGGGATCAAACAAATATTTCGGGCTTGATCACCCCGTGAATCATGATAATTACGAATCGCAAGCAGACCTGCAAATTCGCCTTGGCTTCCCGCATTTGGCTGCAAGGACACTGCGTCGTAGCCCGTAATTGCCACTAACCAATCAGATAGCTGAGCAATCAATTTGCGAGTACCGATGTTTTGATCTGCCGGCGCAAAAGGATGAAGCGATGAAAACTCTGGCCACGTGACCGCTTCCATTTCTGTTACAGAATTCAGCTTCATGGTGCAGGAACCCAAAGGAATCATCGTTCTATCTAGCGCTAAATCCTTATCGGCTAAGTTGCGCAGATAACGCATCATGCCGGTCTCACTGTGATTTGTATTAAACACCGGATGCGTCAAATACTTGCTTGTCCGTGCAAACTTGGCAGGTATCTTCTCCCCTGCTACATCGGTGAAACCAAATATTTCAAGAACTTGCTTAAATAATTCTTCGGTTGTTTCTTCGTCAAATGAAACCCGAACCTCTGTGTCACTTACTCTGGCAAAGTTAATTCCCTTTGCAGTTGCTTTGTCGTGGATTGCCTTTGCATCCTTGACGACAATGTGGACCGTATCAAAGATGACATCTTCCTTGTTTCCATTAGCTGCGTGCAATCGTGCTGCGAAACCATGCACCCGCTCTGCGATCTGGCGCAGACCAACTGGACCGTGCCACATCGCATAGAAAGCGCTCATGTTTGCAAGCAATACCTGAGCTGTACAAATATTTGATGTGGCCTTATCTCGTCGAATATGTTGTTCGCGGGTTTGTAGTGCTAAACGAAAAGCAGGTTTACCTGTTGCATCAATACTTTGACCAACAAGTCGACCTGGCATTGATCGCTCTAAGCCACTTCGTACCGCTAAGAAACCTGCGTGTGGTCCACCAAAGCCCATAGGAACACCAAAGCGTTGAGCTGTACCCACGGCAATGTCTGCGCCCCATTCTCCTGGGGCTTTCAAAAGCGTTAACGCTAGAAGATCAGTTGCAGCAATTACAAATGCATTTCGTGAATGTGCATACTCGGCAAATGATGTGTAATCAATGACAGTTCCAGTTGTGTCTGGATACTGCAATAGGGCACCGAAAAATTCGCCGTCATATCCATCACGAACCACGTGACCCGAATCAACTTCTACAACTGTGATTCCAAGTGGCTTGGCTCGTGTAATCACAACCGCTTTGGTTTGTGGATGTACATGTTCTTCAATCAAGAAAACCGCATCATCGCTTAACTTTGAGGCCCGTCTAGCCAAAGTCATTGCTTCTGCCGCCGCAGTGCTCTCATCAAGCATCGAAGCGTTAGAAATATCAAGGGCCGTTAGCTCACACACCATTGTTTGAAAGGCAAAAAGTGCCTCGAGTCGACCCTGAGAGATTTCTGGTTGATATGGGGTGTAAGCGGTGTACCACGATGGGTTTTCTAAAACATTTCGCTTAACAACCGGCGGAACAATAGTTCCGTAATAACCAGTTCCAATCAGCGAACGAAAGACTTTGTTTTCCGAAGCAATCTCACGAAGTTCTGAGATAACATCAACTTCACTCCGACCAACATCTAAAGCTTTTTCAATCACGTTATTTATTGCAATGTTGGCTGGGACTACATCCTTTATAAATGATGCTAAATCCGAGTAACCAAGATGTTTGAGCATGGTGACTTCATCAGCTGAAGTAGGACCAATATGTCGATCCTCAAAAGAACGGCTCACAACGATCCCTCATCCCATACATGGCCTCTCGCCAAAGTGTGCGAGGGCAGGGTTGAAGAATAAGGCGATTTAGGCGCCTTTGCTCTTTCTACGCATCGAAAGCTCATCGTTATTTTCAACACCTACAGGCTGACCATTTACTTCACCCTGAAGGACAGATAGAGATCCCTCGACCTCATGCCAAACCTTGCCGACTGCGATTCCAAACACGCCTTGGCCACCTTGCAGTAAATCGATGATTTCATCCGGGCTTGCACATTCATAAATCGAAGCTCCATCGCTCATCAAAGTGATGCGTTCGAGCTCGGTTACTCCCCTGCTGCGGAGATGATCTACCGCGGTGCGAATATTCTGCAATGAAACTCCAGCATCCAATAAGCGCTTAACAATTTTCAAAACCAAAATGTCTCGGAAGCCATACAAACGTTGCGTTCCAGATCCGCTTGCAGTTCTAATGCTTGGTTCAACTAATCCGGTACGTGCCCAATAATCCAACTGACGGTAGCTAATTCCAGCGGCAGAGCAGGCTGTAGCGCCTCTGTAGCCGATTTCCATCTCTTCTGGGGACACGGGGAAAGCTCATTTCTCTTGGGGAGTGAGATAAATGTACGGCTAGGTGTGGAGGTAAACAATGACCGACACGAGGCAAACCTCTACTAGAGGTTGAGGGTTTTTACGCTTATCCGGCGAAGTCTTCAGGGTTAATCTGGTCCAAGAATTCGCGGAACTTCTCGACTTCCTGATTGTCGCCTTCACCTTGAGGAATCTGAATTCCGACTTCGTTAAGAAGCTCCTCTGTTGCCAGGATGTTGCTATGGGTCCTAACGGCCAAGGCGATCGCATCCGAAGGCCTAGCAGAAATGCTCAAAGGCTCCCCTTTTGAATCACGAAGGTTCAGGGTCGCATAGAAGGTTCCATCCTTGATTTCGGTGACATGTACAGCAATCAAGGTCGCATCAAAGAGCTCGACTATGTTTTTCATCAAGTCGTGAGTCAAAGGTCGCGGCGGTTCTACACCTTGCTGGGCGAAGGCAATCGCCGTGGCTTCAACTGCGCCAACCCAGATCGGCAAAAATCGAGTTCCATCGATTTCCTTGAGCAGGACGATTGGCTGGTTGGAAGGCATCTCGACTCGAACGCCGATGACCTCCATAGGGATCAACATGTTTTTCCTCGGTCGCTAGAAATCAAGAGCGAAGACGGTTAAGGCCACCACGAACCAACGCAGCGTGTAAACGAATTGAAAGAGAAGCAATCTCTTTTTGTACCTCTTCGGCCCGGGCCTTTGATTCGGCACTCTTTTGTCGTGTCAGTGGAGTTATGACTTGTTCAATCAAACCGATTTCACGATCTGCAGCAGATTTGAAAGAGCGAAGGTGGCGCGCTTCTATTCCAAAGCCACCCATTTCAGTAACGGCCTTTGCAATCGTTAATGCATCGCCATCGTAATGACGACCACGAGGAGCAATTAATCCATACCCTTCGAGCTCAACTAATTGTTCTTCAGCCAGACCGCTGTTCTTTAAAAGCTCCTCGCGAGATAGGCGCATCTCATTGCTATCGCCAAATGCGCTGGGTGCCATCTCGCCATCAATTGTTGCTAACCCGATTGGGGTGCGAGGCGAAGCGACTCCGCCAACAGCTGCTGGCTGTAGACCACGATCAATCGCATCAAGGTTATCTTTAATGACTTTTAGCGGCAGGTATTGATCACGTTGAGCAAGTAGTACATAACGCAGACGCTCAAGATCAGAGCTCGTGAACTTGCGATAACCCGATGGTGTTCGTTGCGGCTCGATCAATCCTTCAGACTCTAAGAAACGAATCTTGGAAATTGTTATATCCGCAAAATCTCCACGCAAGCGGTTAAGGACTTCACCGATGCTCAAATATGCGCGTGCTGGAACTGCCATGATCACTCCCCTAGTTGGAACCGACGAAAAGCAAATGAAATTTTCCTATTTGAAACTCATCACCAGAAACAAGAACATGTTCGGTGACAGAAACATTGTTGATGTAGGTACCGTTAAGTGAACCTGCATCCTTTAAAACAAAACTGTTGCCATCTTTAGTAATTGTTGCGTGAGTGCGTGAAACCGTGATGTCATCCAAAAAAATCGAACTTGCTGCTGAACGACCGACCGTTACACCTTCTGCCGTTACTAAGAATCGTGAACCTTTGTTTGGTCCACGGGCGATCAAAATCATGGCCTTCTCGCCTGCAGAATTTTGAATCTGCGCGATTACAGCTCGGTCCTCTGGGGAAAGAAGGGCTAACTGCTCATCGAGGTGATTTTTTGAGGTGTTTGAAACCTCACGAAGACCCAAGTGAATGGTGGAAGTAAGTTCGTTCTGCGTTTGTTCTGCAGCCATTGCCTTACCTCCTTAACGTCAACTTAAGGGTGACACTAGAGAGTTAGGCCGATAAGGTCAAGCGGTAATTTCGCCGTATTGTGCCGCGGTAAGTAGGTCTGTTGGAGCGGTCGCGACCTCGATTTTTGCCAACCAACCAGCACCATATGGGTCCGAATTGATTGTTTCTGGAGAATTAGATAGGGAATCATTTATCGCAACAACTGTTCCGGTAACCGGTGCGTAAATTTCCGAAACGCTCTTTGTTGACTCAACTTCACCACACACTTTTCCAGCAGTTACCGCTTCGCCAATTGCAGGAAGTTGAACATAGACAATGTCTCCCAGAGCTGCTTGGGCATAATCGGTGATACCCATTGTGTAGACAAGATCACTGGCAGAAACCCACTCATGTTCCTTGGTGTAGGAGAACTCATTAGGAATTGATGACACGGTTTCCTCTCATCTGCGAAATGCCTTCGCGTGCGTAACTAATACCTGTCGAAATGTAGAGGGCAATTCCCCAGATAGCAAAACTCCACCCCGCAACAAATGCAATGCTTCCCCACATGCCATCGGATTGGGCCAAGAGTAAAAAAGGAAAGGCATACAGCAGATTAAAGGTTGCCGCTTTTCCTAGATAGGTAACTGTGAAAGGTGGCAACCCTTTGCGGTTCATAAGTAATGTGATTACGCCCAGGATTACATCGCGTCCAATAATTACTGCAATCATCCAAACTGGCACTATGTCGCGAATCAAGAAGACAATCAGTGTGGCAAGAATGTAGAGCCGGTCGATAGCCGGATCTGCTAGCTCGCCAAAGCGCGAGGTCTGGTTCCAGGCTCGTGCAATTTTCCCATCAAAATAATCGGTTGCTCCCCCGACAGCCAAAACCACGATCGCCCACCCATCTGCTTCTAGCGACAGGGTGAGGTAAATGAAAAGCGGAATGCCTAGAAAGCGCAGAAAGGTCAGCGCGTTAGGAACGCTAATCAGCGAACGGTTCATTCCTTATCGCGTTCCTTTACTCGAACCGCTACTTGAACCGGAGTGCCTGGGAATTTGAACTCCTCGCGAAGACGGCGTTCAATAAAGCGGCGATACGAGGCTTCAATCCACCCGCTTGAAAAGACCACAAACTTTGGAGGCGCGATTCCAGCCTGCGTCGCGTAGTAAACCTTTGGTTGCTTTCCACCACGTACCGGCGGCGGTGTTGCACCAATCAAGGCACCCAAGAATGAATTCAGCTTTGCTGTAGGAACTCTTCGTTCCCAACTATCAAGGGCGGTTCGCAAAGCGGGTGCTAAACGATCACGGTGCCAGCCAGTTTTGGCGGCAATGTTTACCCGTTGGGCCCATTCCACTTGATCGAGATGTCGATCTATTTCACGGTCCAATTGGTTGCGACGATCTTCATCGACGAGGTCCCATTTGTTCATCACAATCACCATCGCTTTACCGGCTTCTTCAACCATGGTGATGACGCGTAAATCTTGTTCAGTAATTGGCTCTGATGCATCTAGTACAACGACTGCGACCTCGCAACGCTCTAGGGCTGTTGCCGTACGCAATGATGCATAGTAATCAGTTCCAGAATCTTGATTGGCTCGTTTTTTTAATCCTGCGGTGTCGATAAATCTCCAAGTTGATCCACCGAAAGATAAAAGTGAATCCACTGGATCACGAGTCGTACCTGCTGCATCATCAACGATTGACAAAGATTCACCCGCAATTGCATTAAACAATGATGACTTTCCAACATTTGGCCGACCAATTAATGCAACCTTGCGGTATCCATCCTGATTTTGTGCACGCCCAACTTCTGGCAAAACATTGACTATGTGATCCAACAAATCACCACTACCCCGACCATGCAGGGCAGAAACAAATCGTGGTTCACCAAGACCTAAACCCCACAAACCATGGGCTTCAGCTTCTTCACGTTCGCCATCAACTTTGTTACCAATCAGAATTGTTGGCTTTTTTGCTTTACGTAAATGCTGCACCAACGTGTCATCTTCATCCAGTGCTCCCACTTGCGCGTCTACAACAAAACACAGAACATCTGCCTCTTGCATAGCAAGTTCGGAACCGGCACTCACTTGAACAGCGATACCGTCGGGCTTAGCTTCCCAACCACCGGTGTCCATAATGATGAAACGACGACCGCCCCATTCACATTCGTACTGAACACGATCGCGTGTTACTCCTGGTGTGTCTTCAACGATTGCTTCTCTTCGACCTAAGAAACGATTGATCAACGTTGACTTTCCAACATTGGGACGACCAATGATCGCGACGATCGGTAAACCCAGCAGATTACGCTTCTTTAAGAGCTCCCAGATACGTTCAATGGTTTCGTCAAGATCCAGATAAGTTGAATCAACTTCAACCGCATCAGATGCCATAACCAAAGGTGACACCGCACGCGTTGAATCAACCGCGTCTCTACTATCCAAAGATTGCTTTACATCAACGCTCTTATCTTCAATTTCATTTTCACGACGAGTTGTTCGTGCATCTAAATCTGCTGTCAGATAGATCTTTAGACCAGCTTCGGGGGCAACGACTGTTCCTATGTCTCTTCCTTCAACAACAATTCCACGTTCAGCTGCGTCAATGATGCGATGCTGCAGATTTAACAACTCGCGACGAATTTCAGGCATTGCACTGATTCGAGAAACGTTTTCAGTAACCGATGTGCCGCGGATGGCGTGAGTAATCTGTGTATCGCCAGCAAAAACATTTGGTGCAGTTGGGTCTGCATCAAATTTGATTGGATGATCTTTTACCGCCTGCAAAATTGAAAAGGCTTCTTCGCACTTATATTCCAATGCCAGCCATGTGACTGCGCGATACAAGGCACCGGTGTCTAAGTAATTCCAACCCGCGCGAGTTGCTATTGCTTTCGCAGTGCTTGATTTACCTGCGCCGCTCGGGCC